>OHBJ01000314.1_pt1 | contig 29891 bp, 27 predicted proteins | sample 1577241 | NCBI WGS metagenome assembly OHBJ01 (sample SAMEA3541594, study PRJEB24748) | human gut metagenome | biome: human gut; feature: human-associated habitat; material: faeces | place: China | collected 2012 | reverse complement strand
GTTGAAGCAACCACCACATGCATCACGCTGAACGTAAGTAATACCCAATCCGTTACGAGAGTTCTTACGGATACGTTTGAAAGCCTGAAGCAAACGAGGCTCGATAGTTGTTTCCAGATTCTTAGCTTTTTCTCTCAGCTTTTCTTCTTCCTGCTTGGTTTCAGAAATAATTTCCTCCAGTTCGTTTTTCTTAACTTCCAGGTCTTTCTTTCTTTCTTCCAAAGCTGTATTGCTCTTTTCTATTTCTTCTTCTTTTGCCTTGATTGAAGCAGTATATTCTTTGATACGCTTTTCGCACAGTTCGATTTCCAGGCTCTGGAATTCGATTTCCTTAGTCAGCACGTCATATTCGCGGTTGTTGCGTACATTGTCCTGCTGAGCTTTATATTTTTCTACTGAAGCCTTTGCTGTTTCAATTTCGATTTTCTTGCTGGCAATATTCGACTTCAGTTCGTCTATTTCAGTCTTGATTTTCTCGATACGTGTGCTCAAACCTGTAACTTCGTCTTCCAGGTCTTGTACTTCAAGAGGCAACTCTCCTCTCAATGTCTTGATTTTGTCGATTTCAGACAACATTGTTTGCAACTGATACAGTGCTTTCAGTTTTTCTTCAACGCTCAGTTCGCTGGGATCTTTTTTTGCTTCTTTAGCCATAGTGTCCGGTGTGGAATAGCAATAAGATGACATTGCTTTTCTATCGGCTAAAACATCGCCGTTACGCAATTCATTTATCACATCATCAAATTCAGCCTTAAATTCATCGGTTTTTAAGTCTTTTCTGAAATCGTTCCAAGTCGTCCAAAACTCTTTTCCGTTAGTACCGAAGTCGGCTATCAAATATCCGATAAGACCGGTCTGCATAGAGAGCTGCTGACTTTGACTGAATGTGTATTTACGCTCTGCTTCGGTCAATACTCTGTAATCCATATTCATCACCTCGCTTGTTCATTGGGTTGTCGTTGCTTTGAAATAGAGAAGCCATATACTCCGGCAATCTCATCGCCGAGCCTTTTGGTAACTCGTGTGATGTCAGCTCTCGTGACTTTTCCGTTATAGATTTTATCTTGCAGATTTTCAATCTGCTTATTGGTAACACCGTCTTTGAATACACGGTACAGATAATGATTTGTGCCATCGTGATGAACGGCATCGGCTCGAAGGTCGCCATACTTGTCCACATACCATTCGGTATAATCGGTATCGGCATAAAGGCAATCCCTTATATTGCCGGAATCAATCATCTTGTATCCCGTCACTCTGCCATTCCATCTACCAAGGTCACCGATAACGATAATCGGTTGTGAAAGCTGAATATCGAGATTTCGCCTTTCATCGGAAAGGTAATCGTCATTTGCTTCAACCATATACTCATATAGCTTGTTTTCGTCGTTAGGGTCATCATCTAAACCGTTGATTTCAAGGTATTCCTTATAACTGTCACGCCAGTCATCGGCTTCAAGGTTCATATTGCTCCAAATAATATGACGGTCACTCTGTTCCTGATTGCTCATCAGCACCACCTCCCAAATAAGAGAACAGCTTATTAGCTTTGGTCTGCTTCTGAAGCTCAATAATCAGGCTCATATCCGGAATAGTGATACCCGGAATTTTAAGTATGCTTTCCATATCAAGCTGCTGCAATTTCTTTTCTGTATTGCAACCTGCGTCAAACAGTTTCGTCAGAAGCTTTGTTTTCTGCTGAAAAGTAAATTTCTCTTTCATTGTTTGTCCTCCTTATCGTTATTTACGATTTTGCATAGGTTCGATACATATGCTCACAACGCTTTCGTCCTCTCTGAACTTCGGGACTTGGCGCAAGTTCGGGGTGTGAAGCCTGAAGCTTTGCTCGTGACCTTCTGACACTCTCAAAATGCGGTAAATGAAGTTCTTTATAGCAATTCATAATCACCGCAAAAGGCAAACCGCCTATATCTTGATTTTCATACCGTTGATAACAACGATTACAAACGAGAAGATAAAGTTTCATATCGTCGTTTCGTGCGTCTGTATTCTCTTTGAGAATAGTTAGCACTTGGTTTTCTATCGTATTGGGATTATTCATTTCATTCCTCCAAAAAATATGGGCGAAGTTTTTTACGCTCCGCCCATCATTTTGTTTCTTATTTCTTTCTGTTTTTTATCTGCAAGAAGATAAAGCCGCCGACAATAAAGGCGACCAATACAACTGCTACGATTGTTTTAGCGTCCATTACTCATCGTCCTCCTTTTTCTTTTTTCTGAGTGCAATAAAGGCTGTTCCTGCAATTCCGAGAGCGGAAAGCCCTGCAAGTGCAGTCCACAAGCCGACCTTGCTGTTATCTCCGGTCTTAGGTGTATCCCTGAGAACATTATGCATTTCCACAACGGTGGTAGAGCCAACCTTTACGCTTGCTTTTTTATCGGCAGGTAAAACATATCCGGCAGAAACATTGTCGCTGACTTCCGATACGGTATATTCGCCGATACGAAGTCCCTCAATAAAAATTTCGCCGTTCTTATCGGTTGTGAAGCTGCGGTCATAACCGTTTTCTCCGGTTACTCTGAAAGTGAAGCCCTCGACCTTACCGTCGGAAGATGTCTTTTTGATTTTCAGATTTCCTTTCATCGCCTGATTGATAAAGCCGACTCCTGCTTTGTTTTCAACATTGTAGGTGGTTTTATCATTCTCAATAAAGACGGAGTAAACACCCTTATCAAGTTCAAAACCGTCCGGGGCTTTGGTTTCTCTTACAAGATATTTTCCGTAGAGAAGTTCTTTCATCTCGTAGATACCTGTTGAGGTTTCTTTAAGATTTCCGATAAGTTCATCGCCGTCGTCAAGTTTGCCGTCGCCGTTTACATCTCGGTACACCTCAAATGTTGCACCTGTAAGTTTGTTGTCGGGATAATCTGCGTCAACCTTGGTAAGCTGAATGTTGCCGTGAATATACTCATTGGTAATTTCAACTTCAACGACCTGCTCGTTTTCGGAAATGTTCACTTCGTAGGAAGTATCATCAAGGACAAAACCTGTCGGTGCTTCAATTTCTCTCACAATCCAATTACCGTAAGGCACTTTTGCAAAAGAAAAACTGCCGTCTTTCTGTGATACGGCAGTCATTAAAGCGTGTTCTCTTGTAAATACGGTTTCATCGGCTTTGAAGATACCGATTAAGGCTCCGTTCAATGCCTCGCCGTTCTCGTCAATTTTCTTACCGGATACAGAACCATAAATAAGTTTATTTTCAATCGGCTTACCGTCATTCACTTTGATTTCAACCGTTTCGGTATCCTGACCGGCATACTCGAATGTGAACGGATACTGCGTATCGGAGAGAATATAATGCTCGTCTGTGGCAATTTCCTCGATATAGTAACTGCCAAACGGAAGGTTGGTGTTTACCGTTGCTTTTCCGTTGCTATCAAGAGTGATGATTTCAATCAAACCATCAGTCGGGATAACAGTACCGCTTGAAGATACAATATCTTCTTTTGCGTAAAGACCAAAGCTGACATTTTTGATTTCATCATTCTTGCCGATACCAAAGGCTTCGTTCTGTTCTAAGATTTTTTCAAGAGAAATCTTTACTTTCTGTCTCTCGTTGTAGAAACTGGTTGCGGTTTCTGTTACCGCTACATCCTGACCGGCATAAGTGAGTTCAACCGAATGCTTTTCGTTGTTGATGACCATACCTGTCGGTGCTTTAGTTTCTACTACCGTGTATTTGCCGAGATAGAGTTCCTTGCTCTTGGCAAAACCTTCATCATCGGTTGTCACGGTATCAACCACATCACCCTTGTGATAACGAAGTGTGCCGTCCGGTGTGATAATATCTTCATCGGCTATGATTTCATAAACCGCACCTGCAAGTCCTTTGACTGTATATACCGGCTGATAAATCACATCTTTATCTTCCTCGCCGGATACATTGACACCAAAGAACACCTCGCCGGTTTTCTCAATGGAAATTGTGCCTTTCTGAGCCATATTCGGCTTATCCACCTTAATCAATGTGATACCGCCTTCCTGTGTGGAGTTTTCTTCCGTTACATCAAAGGAAACAGGAGTACTGTCGAGTACATACCCATAGGGAGCCTGAACCTCAACAAGCGAATAGCCTTTGCCGTATTCGAGTTTTTCGGGAGTTACAAGCTGTCCGTCTGCGTCGGTGTAGAAAGTGTCGATGGTTGTCGGTGTGGGATAAGTAAATGTCATACTTACTTTGTTACCGGCAGGGTCATAGATTTGAAAGCCTGCACCTGCATACGGAATTGTCTTGCCTGTTTCAGCGTCTTTCTTTACCACCTTGATATATGACTCAAAGTTTGCGTTGTTGATAAGGTAGCGGTAGGTCTGTCCGTCCTGAGAAATGAACACATCGAAGTCTTTCATAAGCTCACGACCTTCCCAACCTTTGGTCTGATGAACGGTATATACGCCATACGGCATATCCTTTGTCTGAGCAAAACCGTTTTCATCACAGACAATAGTATCTCGCTCATCTTCTTCCGCTGCTCCAAAACTGCCGGAAGATTTTAGATAGATTTCAAAAGTTGCACCGTTTTCAGGTGTTTCAATCTTCGTTTCTCCGTCATCGGTATGTTTGATGATAGCGATATTGCCTTTCATAACCTGTTCGGTAACATCGTTAGAAATAAGGTTGTGTTCAATCGTAAAGAACTTCGGTTCTGCGCCTACCTTGTGAATTGTCTTATCAAGAAGATAGCCCTCGGACGGTGTAATTTCTCTGACTGTCCAATCGCTATCGCAGATATATTCCTTTGTTGTGAATTGTCCGTCGCTGTCGGTTACATACTTATCCACAAGTGTTTCGCCTTTGTAGATGCCGTAAACAGCACCGGAAAGTTTAGCGTCACCCTGAGCAGTGCCTTCTTCTCGGTCACTCTTTGTTACAGTTACGCTGAACTTTTTAAGAATATTGGTAAAGTCTCGGTTTGTAACCTCGTTCCATTTAATCGGTGCAGTCTGCTTTTCCGGAACTACATAACGGATAGCAGTATCTACTTCCTCAATGGTATATGGTGTGCTTCCGCTGATAAGCACATCTTTGAATGTTGCGATACCGTTTTTGTCAGTAACCGCATATTCATCAACTGCAATACCTGCAAGAGAAGTACCGTAAAGGTGGAATTTCACACCCTCCACAAGATTATCTTCCGATGACTTGATGACCTGAAGATTACCTCTTTTGAGGACATTATTAAAGTTTACGGTTGCCATCTGACCGGCAACAACGGTTACTCTGTGAACCTCCTGCGGGACATATTTATCAATGGACTGTTCTGTTACGGTATATACGCCGGGCATAAGATTATCAAGCTGAAACTTACCGCCGTTTGCTGTGGTAACAGTCTGATTCACTCCATTGCCTGAAATAGTGAAATTGATACCGTCAACCTTTCCGTCCTCGCTGGTCTTTACAATCTTGCAAGAACCATAGCTGACTTTCATTTTGACAAACCCGCTTACAGGGTCGCTGACATTCTGACTGTACGAAACAACATCCTGAATACCGTTACCGGGAGAGTTTTTACCGTCCGTCCAAACAACAATACCTTTGCGAGTGCCGTTTGTTTTGGTTGCGGTAATTGTAAATTCCTTACTCGGAGCTTTTGTCATTGAAACTATCAACTTGTTTCCGCTTTTAGAAAAAGTCACGCCGTCAATATTGGCAGAAAACTCATAATTGCCAAGCACACCGTTTGAGTCTGTAAGAGTAGTAACATACTTGCTACCGTCCCATTTGAGTTCGTTCACCTTTGCAGAACCGCTTGACTTAGTACAAAAGCTCGGTACTTTTGTGTGCTTCTGTACGCTTTCCGACATACTGTTGTAGTAAGCCATAATACGGCTATAAAGGGGATGACCCTTTTGAATGTGGTCGAGAATAGCGTCATAACTGCCGGGCGACTTATGATTAAAACTTTCATCTCTTTCGCCGACAATGGTTTCCCAAATCAGGAGCTGTGTTGCGATTGCGTGTGAAAGTTTATCTGCGTCATCGCTGTTCTGCGACTTCCAACTTGTGCTAATGCTGCCGCAATATCCGTACTGCAAAATACGACCGATATTAAGTCGAATATCATCGCCGGAAATTGTGCCGTTAGAGCCGAGATTATTGAAATAGTCCTCGTTTTTCTCGGTAAGTGTATCTCCGGTATGCTGACCTGTACCCGGCTCGATGCAGTAAGCAATATTGCCCGAATACGAACCCATTGCTCTGAGTGAATCGGTGCTTATTGCGTGAGAGTACCAACCGTTCATAAATTTGAGTTCACCGTGACCCCACTTACCGTTGTTGTTTGTATCTCCGCTACGGGGAAGTTCCATAATATACACATCGGACTTCGTACCCGAAGCGGCATAGGCAGTTGTCCCGATATTTGCAAATACACCGAGACTGAGAACCGCCGCCACTACAAGCGATACGGCTCTCTTGAATTTCGTTTTTACCATTTGGTTTTCCTCCTTAAAGTGAAAGAACGCACCGATTATCAGTGCGTTCAATTCTGTGTTTGATTTAGTTTTAGCAATATCCGATGTAGATTTCGTATTCCGTATCGGATACCTTTTCAGCCCATACCCATACTGCTGTAAAGCCTTCAACATTTTTGTATCTGTTCAGCCTACTTTTAATGTCGTCTTTAATGCCTGTTCGCCTGCTGTTCGCTGTAATAGGATTATCCCAACATTCCGTTGCTGTACTGTCCAGTTCTAAACCGATACTTTGAGCATAGCTCTTTGCGTAACTCACATATTCGCTCACATCAAAAGTCTGCTTTGGCGGCTCTGTGAGTTTCGGCTCTTTGGGCTTTTCAGTCGGCTTTGGTATAGCGGATGTCGGTTCTTTTAACTGCTCCGTGTGCTTTTCGGAAACAGTCGGTGTGTTTGTCCGCTTTGACGGTTCTGCTTTCGGTTTTTCAGAACTTTTTTCTTCCGCCGGTTTTAACTGAACATTGCTGATAGCCTTACTTTCATCAACTTTTCTGCTTTCGTCAGTCGTATTCGGTGTTTTTTCCTGAACAACCGTACTTTCCTGTTCGTTTAATGTTTCTTCCTGAGATTGCGTTTCAGTATTACCAGCCGGAAAAGAAGTCTCTGTTTTCGTTTCATTTTTTGCGGCTTCTTTGGCTGTGTTACTGCTGCAACCAACAAGTAAAATCATAAAACAAGCAAGCATACAAGCGGTTAATCTCTTTTTCATAGCATATCGCTCCTTTCGCCTTAATCGTACTCAATTAGGCAAAAAACATCAAAGGTGCGAATAGCCGAACTTTTTATCGTAGCAGACATTTTGCTTTCACTTCAAATGTGCGAACCCTTTATTAGATAGCTATATGTTAGTTGAGATAGATATATTTAAGGGAGATAGAATATATCTTTTCAGCCGGTAAACAGTAGGTAAATATAGGGGTAGAGTGTGAGAAGGGGAAAGGCTATCGGCTGTCACGGTCAGCTCTCTGTTTGAGAAACTTGTTGTAATGCTCCAAAGCCTTGCACACGAACTCCTCGGTTTGACTTACCGGGATATTCTTCGGGATAAGTTGTCGAACTCTGTCGCCCCTTAACACGATTTTCTCTTTTTGATTTGGCTTTTCCTCCGACATAATGGCTTGGATAGCCTCGGTTGTGAGTTTGCCCTCATCAAAAAACTTTCGCATACGGATAGTTTGGTCGTGAGACGGTGTAGCGTCATTCATATCAATTTCGTCCACCACATCACGCTGACTGTCCTCGTCAAGATACGACAATTCAACCGCCGGTCGCATTTTAATTCGCCCCTCATCAACGAATTCAAGCAGTTCGGGAACAAGGTTTGTTAGGCGGACATATCTGCGTATCTGTTCTCGACTTTCGCCGACCTGATTTCCTAATTCTTCATTAGTTCTTGACTTTGACACCAGTGGTGTCAAAGTTAAATCTGTTCGCTGTCCTTGTCTGTTCATTGCTTCCAAACGCATTTTGTAGGCATAGGCTTTTTCGCTTGGCAGTATCTGCGACCTTTGAAAGTTGCTCTCAACCATTAGGATTGTAGCTTCATCTCGGTTAAGGTCAACAACCTCACAACGGAGCGTATCAAAACCGACAAGTTCACTTGCTCGCTTTCGCCTGTGTCCCGATATGAGTTCATATCTGCCGTCCTCTTTCTGCCTTACCGTTGCCGGAGTAATCACTCCACGCTCCTTGATACTCTCGACAAGCTGCTGCATATCTTCATCGTCCCTGACCTTGAATGGATGGTCTGGGAAATCGTCAATCAGCTCTAACGGAATATCTCGGATTTTTGAAAGTTTTTCCTCATCTCTCTGCTCCTGTGTTGAAAACAAGTCATCGAGCCTCGTGAGAGTGAAGTCGCTCTTTCTTCCTGCCATCAGCTAACACCTCCTTTGTAAATTCGGCATACGCCTTTGACACCGTACTGTTCGGTTCATAGGCAAAAATGCTCTTACCTTTTGAAGAAGTCTCTGCGGCTTTTACGGCAATCGGTATATGTGTTCGATACATCTTGATTTGACTGCCGAAGTTTTCTCGCAACGCTTCTACAGTACTTTTGGCGAGGTTGGTACGGCTATCCACCAAGGTGAGAAGCATACCGTCAATCTTTAAGTTTGGATTGATACGCTTCTTTACTCGTGAAATGGTCTGCACAAGTTGCGTCATACCCTTAGCCGGTAAATACTGAGCCTGAACAGGAATAATAACGCTGTCGGCAGCAGACAAAGCATTGATAGTTACCATACCCAGTGATGGCATACAATCTATAAGAATATAGTCGTATTTGTCTTTTACTTCGGTTAGATAATTTCTTAATGCCGTTTCTCTGCTCATTGCATTAACAAGGTTAAATTCCATTGCCGAGAGTTCAAGATTTGCCGGAATAAGGTCAACACCTTCGTCGTGGTGTAAGATACCGACCATAGGGTCTTTCATCGTTTCGTTTATGACATCTGTGAGTTTCGTTGCAAGCGTGATACCCAAACTATCTGTATCCTGCCAACCGAGACAAGTGGTCAAGTCGCCTTGTGGGTCTGCGTCTATGAGCAAGACTTTCTTACCCTGCATAGCAAGACCGACGCCGAGGTTTACCGTAGTGGTTGTCTTTCCAACTCCGCCTTTTTGATTGCATATTGCAATCGTTTTGCAGTTCGACACTTTTGCGTCCTCCTTTCATAAAATTCATAGTCATTAAACACGACTATGTACTTGACCGTTTCATTTCCTAAACGGTCGTGGCAATATTTATTCTCAATTCCCCTTGCCGAGCAAAACGCTTTTGGGAAGTCGCCAAGGAACAGACTGCTATCTGTATCATAGGAGTTTCACCTCTGCCGGGTTCTCCGCCAGCTCCGTAGAGAAGTATCATTATCCATCTGACTGTCATCGCCGTAACAGGGGCAACCTGTTACTTATACCGGGAGTTCTCGCTGTTCTCAATGAGAAGTCACGGCGTACCCGATAAAGTGGCTATCATCAGAATTAAAGTCTTAGCGACCTGTATATTCAATTTTCAATGTCCAAATGAAAGGCTCCGAATTGTCATTCGGAATTAACCCCTTCACTCATTTGGACAAAGGGGTATGAAATGCACACCCAAAATCGCCGTTTTTCCAAAAAATTTTTCAAAAAAATTTTCTGCAACAAAAAAGCCGCCTGTTTCGGTTAAAAACAGACGGCATAAATGCGTGAACTATTCAATTTTCAATTTCTTTTTCTTTGCAGACAACACTTTAAGAAGAACATCATCTACTGCGTCGGTGTATCTTCCTTGTGCTATCAAATTGTTTTTCAAATCTATAAGCGACTGTATCACTTTGCTTTGCTCATCGGCTGTCAGGTAGAGATGATATTTCTTTTCTCTCATCGGTTATCCCTCCAATTCTCAAATATCCTTTTAATTATCCTGCAATCTTCTTCCGTATCGGAAGAAATAAATATATGTACGCTTTGAAATGCTGCTTTGATACGCTGTGCATATTCGGTTTCCGTTTCATTCTCTTTTATCGGTAGCCTTATGAGCTTTACATCTCTTTGCTTGCATAGATGTTCTTTCAGCGTTTCTATTTTCTCCGAGCCTAAATTCACTTCGATTGCTACCTGTTCGGACGGGATATATACATCAATAGGAATACCGAGTAGCCTGTCTGAACCGAGTTCGATTTTTAAGCCTTTCATTTTTGCGTAGTAACTAATCGCAAATGCGGGGAACAGAGACCTATATTCCTGTTCGCACTCTCTGCACACTTTGCCAAGAACAGTACGCTCAACTATCTTCATACTCCAAGAGTGACCGTATCTGCATTTCCACCAAGCTCTCTTCGCCGAGTTTCTTGAAACTTCTGTCGGTTTCAAGTTGTTTAATTCATAATCCCACTCAGAAAGCAAGTCGCTGTCCGTCGTTGCAAGGTCATTGTATCCTGAAAGAACTGCTCTTTCCGCACACACGGGGCATACTGTTCCTTTGACACGGGCGTTGATAACTGATTTCCACTCGTTACCGCATTTCTTGCAATGCCACCATACATTCTTTCTTGATTTGGCATTAACCTCATCAGGCTGCAATGGGAAATTTTGTTTCGACCATTCCTCGGCAATGTTTGGGTGAGTGGTTTTCAAATCATTTCTGCCTTTCACAAGAACATATCCGCTACAACAAGGGCATTTACTGCCATAGGAGCGTGTGGAGATAAGCGTATTCCATTCATAGCCACAGGTTTTACACTTCCACCAAGCCTTGCTGTTTGCAAACGCCGTAACTTCTGTGGGCTTCTTTTCGTTTCTATCAGACCATTCGGCTGCTACATCCGGAAATACTGTCGCAAGGTCATTAAATCCGGCAAGGACTTTATTATGAGAACAGTATGGACAGCCTGTGCCATTTATTGTTCTGCTCTTTACGGTAGCAGTCCATTCGTGTCCCTGCTTACATTGCCAAATTGCTTTTTTGTGGGAGCCGATAGAAACCTCGGTCGGCTTTATATTGTTCTTTTCAGACCACTCAGAAGCCAATTCAGGCTTCAATGTACTTAAATCGTTAATGCCCGTGACTACTCTTGCACCTGAACATATAGGGCATTTCTCGCCGTTGGAACGAGCTTTTACGCTTGTTTCCCACTCGTGACCACAAGCGCCTTTCCACCATACTTTCTTATTCGAGCCGAAAGTTACGCTGTCCGGTGTCAGTGGTAAATTCCTATCCGACCATTCGACAATCAATTCTGGATGTACTGCCGCTAAGCTGTTACTCATATCAAAACCTCCACTTCCTCTGTGATTAAAGTATATGAAGTTTCGGCTTTTTCTTGTAGTTTGCGATTTTTGGCAAAAAAATAACCCTGAAAGAGTTAATCTCTCTCAGGGTTAAACACTAAAATTATGCGATTTTTAAGGCTCTGCATAAATCTCTGCATCAAATGATGTAAGTTTGATGTAAATCACTGCTTTTTGCGATTTTCGGCATTTGAAGTACATCTCGTTTATTTGGTTAAACGGTACATCGTTACATCAGCTTAATAGAGCTTTGCACCTGCCGGGATATGGTCATCTACCATAAGCAGATGGAGCTTTTCTTCGCCTTCTTCTTCGTGAATAGCGGAGAGCAACATACCGCAAGAGTCAATGCCCATCATAGCACGAGGAGGAAGATTTGTGATAGCGATAAGTGTCTTACCTACAAGCTCTTCCGGCTCATAATATGCGTGAATACCGCTTAAAATGGTTCTGTCTGTGCCTGTGCCGTCATCAAGAGTGAACTGCAAGAGTTTCTTTGACTTCGGTACTGCCACACACTCTTTAACCTTAACGGCTCTGAAATCTGACTTTGAGAATGTGTCAAAATCGACCTGTTCCTCAAACAAAGGCTCAATCTTTACCTTAGAGAAATCAATCTTTTCAGGCTCTGCTTTCATTTCCTCGACAGGCTGATTATTTACATCATTGCCCTTGTTTACATCATTCAAGGGTTTCATTGTGGGGAAGAGGATGACATCGCGGATGGTGTCTGCGCCGGTAAAGAGCATGACCGCGCGGTCGATGCCCATACCCATGCCGCCCGTGGGGGGCATGCCGTATTCCAGCGCAGTAAGGAAATCCTCATCGAGCATTTCGGTCTCATCGTCGCCGCGCTCACGCTGCTCGACCTGCTTCATGAACCGCTCGCGCTGGTCGATCGGGTCGTTGAGCTCGGAGTAGGCGTTGCCCATCTCCGCACGGCAGATGAAGAACTCAAAGCGCTCGGTGAGTCTCGGGTCAACCGGGCTGCGCTTCGTGAGCGGCGAGACCTCGACCGGGTACATCGTGATGAACGTCGGCTGCACCAGCTGCTCTTCGACCTTCTGATCGAAGCAGGCATAGAGCGCGTTGCCCCACGTCTTTTCGGCAGCCTCCGCCAGCTCCACGCCGACTGCCTTTGCCGCCGCAACGGCCTCCGCATCGTCGGTGATCGCGCCGAAGTCAATGCCGACGTACTTCTTGACGGCTTCGATCATCGTCAGCCGCGGCCAGCCGGGCGTCAGGTCGACCTTTTCGCCCATCCACTCGAGCTCATACGTGCCGAGGTATTTCTGGGCAAACGTTGTGTAAACGCCCTCGGCGATGTCCATCATATCGTGGAAATCGGCGTAGGCCTGATAGAGCTCGACGGTCGTAAACTCGGGGTTGTGCTTCGGGTCCATGCCCTCGTTGCGGAAAATGCGGCCAACCTCATAGACTCTGTCCATGCCGCCGACGATCAGGCGCTTCAAGGGGAGCTCCGTTGCGATACGCATGTACATATCGATATCGAGCGTGTTGTGGTGGGTAATAAAGGGTCTTGCTGCAGCGCCGCCCGCGATGGTGTTGAGCACGGGAGTCTCGACCTCGATATAGCCCATGTTATCGAGATAATCGCGCAGGTGCTTGATAAACTGCGAGCGGATGATGAAGTTCCGCTTGACCTCGGGATTCACAATGAGGTCCACGTAGCGCTGACGGTAGCGGGTCTCCTTGTCAGTAAGCCCATGGAACTTCTCGGGAAGCGGGAGAAGAGACTTTGAAAGCAGCGTGATCTTCTTCGCGCGCACGGACATTTCGCCGCGCTGCGTCCGGAACACCTCGCCGTCAATCCCGACGATATCACCGATGTCGTACTTTTTAAAGCGGTTATACTCCTCCTCATCCATCTCGTCCTTGCGGGCGTAGAGCTGGATGCGGCCCTCCTTGTCCTGCAGATCGCAGAAGGAGACCTTGCCCATGCCGCGCTTGGACATGAGCCGTCCGGCGATGGAAACAGGCTTGCCCTCCATCTCGTCAAAATGCGCTTTGATTTCCGCGCTGTTGGTGGTCTGGAGAAATTTCGTGATCTCAAACGGGTTTCGCCCCTCGGCCTGCAAGCTTGCCAGCTTCTCGCGGCGCACCTTGATCTGGTCGCCGACGGAAGGTTCCTGCGCGGCAGGCTGGTTCTGGTTCTTCTTTTCCTGCTCCATCGTTTTCCCTCAATTCTATCGTAAATTCTTGTTCTTTTCTTAGCGCTCCACGCTCAAAATCTTATAGCGCAGCGTGCCGATCGGAGCCTCGACCTCGACGATCTCGCCGACCGTATGGCCGAGCAGCGCCTTGCCAAACGGAGAGTCATCCGAGATGCGGCACTCCATGGGGTTTGCCTCCTGCGAGCCGACAATGGCGTAGATTTCTTCCTCTTCGGTCTCCATGTCGAGCACCTTGATCGTGCAGCCAAGGCCGATCTTGCCCTCCGCATCCTCGTTCTCGTCGATGATCACAGCGTGCGCGAGGATGTTCTCGACCTCTGCAATGCGGCCATAGAGCTTGGCCTGCTCGTTTTTGGCCTCGTCGTATTCGCTGTTTTCGGACAGATCACCGAACGAACGCGCTTCCTTGATCTGCTCGGCAACCTCTTTTTCGCGGGTCGTCTTGAGATAGAACAGCTCCTGCTCGAGCTCCTTGAGCCGCAGTGTGCTGATTTTGAATTCCTTTGCCATTTTTATATCAACCTCCATGGTAAAAATCCGCTTTTTTCGCGGTTACAAGCCTGAATTGACAGCGAATAGATTATATAATCCGCACTACGCGATGTCAAGAGATTTCGTCCGCCAAAATGCCGATTGCCGCCTGCAATTGCGTATCCTCTTCGTCCGGCAGCTGGCCGTAATAGAGCTTGGCATACGTTTCGTCGTCATACTCAATTTCCTCGTCCGGGGTCACGCCGATATCGGTCAGGCTTCTTCCCTGCGGGGTGTAATATTTGCCGATGGAAATATTGAGATACGAGCCGTCGGAGAGCGGGAAGCCGGTCTGGAAATTGCCCTTGCCGCAGGTCTTCTCGCCCACGACCTTCGCCCAGTCGTATTCCTGAAGCGCCGCGGCAAAAAACTCTGCCGCCGAATAAGAGTCCCGGTTCACGAGCACGACCATCGGAAGCTCGATGCACGCGCTATCCGACGTATCGGTCTGCGTTTTGCCCGCGTAGTCCTCGCTCTGGAAGACGGTTCCCTCTGGCAGGAGCTTATCGAGAAGCTTCACCATCTCGTCTTTATATCCGCCGCCGTTGAATCGCACGTCAAATAAAAGCGCCTTCGCGCCCTGCGCAAGCAGCTTGTCGATGCATGTGCTCGTCTCGTCGAAGCAGCGCGTATCGAAGTTGTTGATCTTCACGCAGCCGATATCATTCTCCAGCATCCGGCAGGTCGCCACGTCGACCTTGATGCTCTCGCGCAGCACGTCACACTCAAACGTCTCGTCCGCGCGCTGGATTTTCAGATGCACGCTCGTCCCCTCTTCGCCCCGGACAATGTCGCGGGTGCCGGTCGTGCCGAGCTCAATGGTCTTCTGTCCCTCGGCCTCGAGGATGATATCGCCCACCTGAAGGCCCGCTTTATACGCAGGGCTGTCTGCTGTGACCGATTCAATGCGGAGCCCGCCCGCATCCTCATCGACAATGATCGTAATGCCGATGCCGACGTAGGCGTTGCTCATGGTCTCCTTGTAGCTCTCATATTCGGACGCATTCAGATAGTAGCTCCAACGGTCGCCCGTTGCTGTGACCATTGCGCTTGCCGCCGCATCGGCGAGCGTTTCCTCGTCGTAGTCGTCGATAAAGAACCGGTCCAGATACGCGGAAATTTCGCTCGTCTTATTCGTGACGGGCATGGCCTGAAGCTCCCCGTAAATCTGCGCGGAAGTCACGTGGGACGCCGTCATCCACGTAATCCCCAGAATCGCCGCGAGCGCGAACACGCACAGCACACCAAACAAAATCTTCTGCGATTTTTTCATAAGCCCTCCCGGTTTGAAGAATATCTCCCAGTAAAAATCTGCCCCACAGCCCGAGCTTGGGCTGTGGGTGCGGAAAAAGCGAGGTTCTCGTTACGGCATGGACACATAGTTCATCGGGTTCACGTCCGAGCCGTTGTAGTAGATCGTGAAGTGCAGGTGGGGGCCTGTCGACCAGCCAGTCGAGCCGACGTAGCCAATGGTCTGACCCTGCTTCACATAGTCGCCCACGGAGACGATGTAGTTCGTCATGTGGCCGTACAGACTCGAATAGCCGTTGGCATGGTTGATCGTGACCATGTTGCCGTAGGCCTCATTGTAGCAGGCGGAGGTCACGGTGCCGGACTGCGTGGCGTAAATTGCCGTGCCGGAGCCTGCCGCGAAGTCCACGCCATTGTGCCACTTATACTTGCCGCTCAGCGGGTGGATGCGGTAGCCATACGCGTCGGTGATCGAAACCGCGTAGGGAAGCGGATACAGGAAGCCTCCTGTCGAAGATGCTGCGGAGCCGGAGTTTCCGCTGTTCGACGGAACCTTATTGTTGTTCTGTCGGTTCAGCTCTGCCTGCCGCGCCGCCTCTTCCTTGGAAAGGGCGTTAAAGTAGTCCGTCTCGGTCTTCTTGATCTGCGCGGACATCTCGTCCTCGAGTTTTTCGTAGTTCTGATACTCTTCCGACATGGAGTCGTATTCTGCGGCCATCTGCAAAATCAGCTGGTCAGACTCGGCTCTCTGCTTCTCCATCTCTGTCTGCTGCTCAGCAAGATCGTTCTTTGCCTGCTCGAGATCATCCATCTGGGTCTCGAGCTCTGCGCGCTCAGTCGCGATCTGCGCGGCAACGTCTGCCATCTTTTCGAGCATCAGCTTGTCGGACTCAGCGATCTCGTTGATCATATTGACCTTGTCGAGAAGATCGGAGAAGCTGCTGGCACCAAAAAGGATCGACCAGTAGGAAATTTTGCCCGTCTCCTCCATCGAGCGCAGGCGGGTCTTGTACTGCTCGTTGAGCCGCGCCTCCTCGGCCTCGGTTTGCTCGAGCTCGTCCTGCTTCTGCGCGATAAGAAGGCTGTACTGCTGGATCTGTTCGTTGAGATTTTCGATCGACTGGCGGGACATCTCCATCTGCTGGTCGATATCCGCCTTCTTTTCTACGAGCGTCTGCGTCTTGGCCTGATTGTCCTTGATGGACGACTGGAGCGCATCGCTCTGCTTTTTGAGCTCGGCCTGCTCTTCGCGCAGCGCAATAAGCTCCTTTTCAATTTCCTTTGAGCTCGCCGCACCAACCGTCATGATAAGTGCGCCCGATACCAGCGAGCCAAGGATCAGGACCGCCAGCACAAGGCAGATGACCTTTCGTGCCGTGTTCCGTTTTCCAGAATTCATATCGTTCCTCCAAATTACCCATTACACCCGCAGGAACTTGCGGATGGAAAGCATACTGCCGAACACGCCGACGATAAAGCCCGTGATGGCATAGGCGATCGCGACGATCTCGATGCACTCGGCAAAGGGCACAACCGTAATGAGCTGCAGGGTGTCGATCTGCGCGATCTTGGACGCGAGGAAGTCATAGAGCCCCCACTCGAGAAAGAACGCGACAAGCGAACTGATAAAGCCCAGGATCAGACCCTCGACCACGAACGGCAGCCGGATAAAGCTGTTCGTCGCGCCGACCATCTTCATGATCGCGATCTCCTGACTGCGTGAGTACATGGCAAGCTTGATGGTGTTCGAGATGATGAACATCGACACGACGAAGAGCACCACGATGATGACCATCGCCGCAATGTTCAGGACCTTCTGCACCGTCTGGAAGCCGTTTGCGATCTCATCGTGCGCCACGACCTCCGACACGCCGTCGATCTGCTCGAGCATCTGCTTGGTCTGTGTGATGAGGCTGTTGTCTTCCAATGTCACGACGAACCGGTCGCGCAGGGTGTCTGCCTCGATGCCCGCGAAGAGCTCCGCATCATTCTGCGTGGCGACGAACTCGTCGAGCGCCTGCTGGCGGGAGACGAACTTCGCCTCATGAACATTTGAAATGAGATTGATCTGCGAGCCGACGGATTTTGCCTTGGCCTCGGAGTAATTCTCGTCGATGTAGACCAGAATTTCGTTTTCCTGCTCGAGGTCGAGAATCATCACATGCAGGTTATAGAGGATCAGGCTGAACGTACCCATGATGATCAGGCACGCCACCGTCACGCAGATGGCCGCGAAGGACATGAAGCCGTGCAGAAACACGCCCTTGAATCCCTCTCGCAGCAGATAACCAATATTATTCTTCTTCATTGAGATAATACCCATCCATTCCGTCGCTGATGATTTTTCCCTCGTTGATGGCGACAACGCGCTTGGTGAAGCGGTTGACAAGCTCCTTTTCGTGGGTAACCACCATGACTGTCGTGCCGAGGGCGTTGATCTGCTCGAGCAGCATCATAATCTCCAGCGACCGCGCGGGGTCTAAGTTTCCCGTCGGCTCGTCGGCGATGATCATGCTGGGGTTATTGACCAGCGCCCGCGCGATGGCGACTCTCTGCTGCTCGCCGCCGGAAAGCTCATTGGGAAGGCGTCTTCCCTTATTTTCGAGTCCCACCAGCTCCAGCACGTACGGTACGCGCTTTTTGATCTCGCGCTCGGGTGCGCCGATGACGCGCATGGCAAAGGCCACGTTGTCATAGACGGACTTGTTTTCGATCAGCCGGAAATCCTGAAAGATGACGCCAAGCGTTCTTCTCAGATACGGGATGGCGCGGTTTCTGATTTTTTCGAGCGCGAAGCCGTTGACATTGACGCTGCCCTCGGTCGGCTGAAGCTCGGCGGTGAGGATCTTGATAATCGTGGACTTTCCGGAGCCCGAGGGGCCGACCAGAAAGACGAACTCCCCGTCTTCAATTTTCAAAGACACGCCGTTCAGGGCTCTTGTGCCCGTGTCGTATGTCTTTACCACATTTGTTAACTCGATCATATTCTTCTCCAGACGTAAGGCTTCCGGGCGCGCGCATCAGATGATGCGGTTTTCCCGCGAAACCAGATACTTCTTGACCATCAGCGCGACCTTGAAGATGATCGCGTCGTCAAATTCGCGCAGATCGAGCCCGGTGAGCTTCTTGATCTTCTCGAGACGGTAGACCAGCGTGTTTCTGTGAACGAACAGCTTTCTGGACGTTTCGGAGACGTTGAGGTTATTCTCGAAGAACTTGTTGATCGTAAAGAGCGTCTCCTTGTCGAGCGCGTCGATGGGGTTCTTCTTGAAGACCTCCTGCAGGAACATTTCGCACAGTGTCGTCGGCAGCTGATAAATGAGGCGGCCGATGCCGAGGTTTTCATAGCTGATGATGTACTTCTCGGTATCGAAGACCTTGCCGACCTCGATCGCCATCTGCGCTTCCTTATAGGACTTCGCGAGGTCGCGCAGGTGCGTCGCCACCGTGCCGATACCGACGACCACGGTGCTCTCACCGTTCACGCGCAGCGTCTCTTCGATCTGCGCGGCGGTCTTTTCAAGGTCGCCCATCTCCACATTGTCGCCAAGCTGCTGCACGAGCACCACATCGTCCTCGCCCATGGAAAGGACAAAGCTCGTCTGCCGGTCGGGGAAGATGTTCTGCACGGTCTCGACGGGGATAGCGTCGGCCTTTTCGTCCGTGCGGCGGACGACGAACACGCCGCGGTTGAGCTCGGCCTCGACGTGCAGCTCCTTGGCGCGGACGTAGATATCGCTTAACAGAATGTTATCGGAGAGGATGCTCTTGACAAACGACGTCTTGTCGTGCTTTTCCTCGTAATAGCTCTTGGCGGTGTTGAGCGCGACGGTCGCCATGCTGCAGACGGTCGAGCTGAGCGCGTCCTCGCCGCGGGTGAAGGCCGCAAAGTCGAACTGACCGCCCCAGCCCTCGAGCGCCTTGAAGGTCTTGCCCTCGAGCGCGGTGCAGGCGCCCTCGGCCTCATTGATGGGCTGCACCAGATGCGGCCAGCGCTGGCCGATCTCCGGCAGGTCGGTGCAGGCGATGACCGTGCCCTCGGAGTCGATCACGCCAATGACCGTATCGGTCGTTTCCTTAAACTGTAAAACGATGTTCTGAAAAATCCTACCGGACATATTCCGTGCCTCCTTGATTTATTAGGGAGTTTGTGCATTCTGCCAACTTGATGGGACTATTATACTTTCTCCGTCTGACGATTGCAAGAACTTTTTTCTCTTTTCAACAATTTTTTTCTTCTTTTTTAGGCATTCCGTAAAGGAAGGACAAACGCTTACTTGTCCGCGCCCGCTTTTCCTTGGGCAAATTGCCCACTTTCCCGCAGGTTTTTGATCTCTTCCGCCGTGAGCAGGCGGTATTCGCCCTCGGAAAGCCCCTCGTCAAGTGTGAGTGAGCCCATGCTCAGCCGCTTTAAGTAAACGACCGGCTTTCCGCGCGAGGCCAGCATCCGCTTGATCTGGTGGAACTTGCCCTCGCGGATGGTGATGAGCGCCTCGCTCTGCACGTTGCTCTTTAAAATCTCAAGCTTTGCCGGAAGGCATTCGAGCCCGTCGCCGAGCGTAATGCCCTGCTCGAAGGCTTTACAGTCAGCGTCGTCGAGCGCGCCGTCGGTGCGGACAAAGTAGACCTTGTCGACGTGCTTTTTCGGCGCGAGCAGGTCGTGTGCGAGCGCGCCGTCGTCGGTCAAAAGCAGCAGCCCCTCCGTGTCCTTATCGAGCCGCCCGACGGGGAAAAGGCCGATCTTGCGGTACTCGGGCGCAAGCAGGTCGAGCACCGTCTCCCCGCGTCCGTCCTCGGTCGCCGAGAGCACGCCCGCAGGCTTGTGGAGCATCACATACGTGTGCTCGCGATAAAAAAGCTCTTCGCCATTCACGCTGATGCGCGCGGTCAAGGGGTCGCACTTGTCCTCCGCGCTGGCCGCGATGCGCCCGTCGACGAGCACGCGGCCCTCGCGCACGAGGGTCTTGACCTCGCGGCGCGAATAGCGCCCGGTCGAGGCGATGATCTTGTCGAGTCTCTGCTGTGCCATGGTGGTTCCCGCCTTTCTGCATTCTGAAGTATCAGTGTAGCATACTTTTTCTTTCGGTGGAATAGCTTTTATCGAAAGGGTGTGGTCGCTTCATGTTCATCATCACCGCCAAGTGCTCCAAACGCCGCGTTGTAAAAATTCTGCTCATCTTCGCGCTGCTGCTCTCGCTCTTTCTGGCGCTGCGCGCGTGCCGGCATTCGTCTCCGCCGCCCGTCATCGCCGCCGGAACAAATGAAGAGCGCATTGCGTATCTTGCCTCCCTCGGCTGGGAGGTGAACGACCAGCCGATCGAAACGCTGAGCGTCACGCTGGGCGAAACGCTCGAAGAGCCGTATTTGAGCTACAACGACCTCCAGCGCTCGCAGGGCTTTGACCTCACACGCTATTGCGGGCAGACGCTCTCGCGTTACACCTATGTTGTGACCAACTATCCTGACGCCTCGCTCCCCTGTCAGGCCGACCTGTACGTCTGCGACGGCGCGCTCGCCGCGGGCGACATCGTCTGCACCGGCGAAAACGGCTTCATGGCAGGGCTCGCTTTCCCCGCCGGTTGACAGCGCTTTCTTCTCCCTCTCACAGCCCCCGTGCGGGGGCTTTTTCTTTTTGACTATTGCGCGCGGCTGTGGTATGATTTCGGTGAATTGATACAAAGGAATCATCCCATGGAATTTTACACCCTCGCCAGTTCGAGCGCCGGCAACGCCGCGCTCGTCTGTCACAACGATACCCGCCTTCTCATCGACGCGGGCATCTCCTGCCGCCGCATCACACAGTCGCTCGCGGTGCTGAACCTCACGCTCGACGACCTCGACGGCATTCTCATCACGCACGAGCACATCGACCACGTCCGCGGACTTGTGACGCTCGCCAAAAAATGTCCCGCCCCGCTGTATGCGACGTTCGGCACCGCGGCGGCCATCCAATACCCCGAACCGCGCCTGCATGCCTTTGCCGCGGGCAAAGAGTTTACGATCAAGGACCTGCACGTCCGCTCGTTCCGCACGTCGCACGACGCGAAAGAAAGCGTCGGCTACCGCATCGAGAGCGACGCAGGCTCGCTCGCCGTGCTGACGGACACGGGCTTTGTCACCGATGAGGCGCACGACGTCGCCCTCGGCGCGGACATGCTGCTGCTCGAGTCGAATCACGATGTCGTGATGCTCAAAAACGGCGGCTACCCCTATTATCTCAAGCAGCGCATCCTGAGCGAATACGGGCACCTGTCGAACGACGCCGCGGCGGAATTCGCCATCGAATGCGTCCACGCGGGCACGAGCGACATTCTGCTCGCGCACCTGAGCGACGAGAACAACTCCCCCGAGCTTGCCGAATACACCGTCGGCCGCACGCTGCAATCGAGCGGGCTGAGCGTCCGCCTTGCCACCGCGCCGCGCGACACCATCAGCGAGGTACACGTATGCAGAAGATCACCGTCCTTTGCGTCGGAAAACTGAAGGAGGCCTTCTACGAGCAGGCCGTCAAGGAATACGAAAAGCGCCTTTCGCGCTGCTGCAAGTTAGAGCTTTTGGAGCTGCCCGAGCAGCGCCTCGGCGACGAGCCGAGCGAGGCGGAGATCCGTCAGGCGCTCAAAAAAGAGGCCGCACTCGTCGAGCAGAGGCTGTCCAAGGGCGGCGCGCTCATCGCCATGTGCATTGAGGGGCAGGAGATGAGCAGCGTAGCGCTTTCGCAGAAAATGCAGCAGCTCGCCGCGCGCGGCGCGTCGCAGCTGACGTTTCTCATCGGGTCGAGCTTTGGTCTTGACGAGGACTTAAAGAAAAAAGCCGACCTGCGGCTTTCGATGTCGCCGATGACATTTCCGCACCACTTAGCGCGCGTGATGCTGCTCGAGCAAATCTACCGCGCCTACCAGATCGAGGCCGGAACCAAATACCACAAATGACTCATCATCAATATAAAGGAGGACACCACCCATGTCGGATGAAGTGAAGCTCACCTGGGGCAAGACAGAAAACGACCTTTTGCAGCGCTGGCCCAAATCCGCCGACGGCACGCCGGAGGAGCCCGCGCTTTTGACCGTCGCAATGGATACGAACGCCGAGACGGACATGCTCTGCGCCATGCTCCGCTCGTATGACATCCCCGTGCTGCGCAAGTACGAGGGCGAGGGCTCGTTCGGCAAGATCGTGCTCGGCACGCCCGGCAGCGGCACATGGCTCTATGTGCCGTCCTCGATGCTCGAGGACGCGAAAAATCTGATCCGCCCCATTGATGAAATTCCGGAACAGGAGGACATGCAATGAATTACCGTCAGGAATATGAAAAGTGGCTCGCCTCCCCCGCGCTGAGCGAGGACGAGAGAAACGAGCTCAAGGCCATCGCAAACGACGAAAAGGAGATTGAAAACCGCTTCTACGGTCCGCTCGAATTCGGCACGGCCGGCCTTCGCGGCACGATGTACGTTGGCCTTCACAACATGAACCGCCACGTCATCCGCTGGGCGACGCAGGGCTTTGCCAACGTCATCCGCGCTGAGGGCGAAGAGGCCATGAAAAAGGGCGTCGCCATCTGCATGGACTGCCGCAACCACTCGATGGAGTTTGCGCGCGCCGCGGCCTGCGTCATGGCGGGCAACGGCATCACCGTCAAGCTCTTTGAGTCCCTGCGCCCGACGCCTGAGCTCTCGTTCGCCGTGCGCGAATACGGCTGCGAGGCGGGCATCAACGTCACCGCGTCGCACAATCCCAAGGAGTACAACGGCTACAAGGTCTACTGGTCGGACGGCGCGCAGCTGCCGCCCCAGCACGCCGCGGCCATCGCCAGGGAGCTCGAGCACATCGACATTTTCACCGGCGTCACGTCGATGGACTTTGACGAAGCCGTCAACAAGGGCCTCATCACGATGCTCGGTGAGGACTGTGACAAGCGCTTCATGGCAAATGTCATGAGCATGGTCAACGACTATGAGACCGTCAAAAAGGTCGCCGACGACTTCAAGCTCGTCTACACCCCCTTCCACGGCTGCGGCCACAAGCTCGTGCCCGAGGCGCTGACGCGTCTTGGCATCAAGCACCTTTTATGCGTGCCCGAGCAGATGGTCATCGACGGCAATTTCCCGACCGTCGTGTCCCCGAACCCCGAGAATCCTGAGGGCTTCTACCTCGCCATTGACCTCGCCAAGAAGAACGACGTCGACTTCATCCTCGGCACCGACCCCGACAGCGACCGCGTCGGTATCATGGTGCGCAACAAGCAGGGCGAGTTCGAGCCTGTCACCGGCAACCAGACGGGCGTGCTGCTGCTCGACTATCTGATCGGTGCGATGAAGCGCGCGGGCAAGCTGCCCGCGAATGCCGCCGCACTCAAGACTATCGTCACGACCGAGATGGCGCGCGCCGTGGCGGAGGCGAACGGCCTCGACTGCTACGACACGTTCACGGGCTTTAAGTTCATGGCCGAGAAGATGAATGAGCTTGAGGGCGCGGGCAAAAACACCGTCATCTTCTCCTACGAGGAGAGCTATGGCTACATGATCGGCCACTACGTGCGCGACAAGGACGCAGTCACGGCCTCGCTGCTGCTCACCGAAATGGCCGCGTGGTACTACTCCCAGGGCATGACGCTCTTCGACGCGCTCAACGCGCTCTTTGAAAAGTACGGCTGGTACGGTGAAAAGACGCACAACCTCGTCATGCCGGGCTTAGATGGTGCGGAGAAGATGGCCGCTCTTATGAAGTCCCTGCGCGAGACGCCGCCGAGCGAGATCGCGGGCGTCAAGGTCGCGACGTACAAAGATTATTCGGATGGCACCGCGCGCGACGCCGCAAGCGGCGAGGTCACGAAGATCGCGCTCTCGGGCTCGAACGTGCTGCGCTTCGAGCTCTGCGACGGCACGCACATCGTCGTGCGCCCGAGCGGCACCGAGCCGAAGATCAAGGTCTACATCCTCACCAAGGGCGCGGATGCGCAAGAGCGCGACGCAAACCTTGTCAAATACTCCGCCTGGGTCAACACCCTCGCCTGATATTCCCCAATTCTACCAAAGCAGCAGAGGGCGGCGCGGATCACGCGCCGCCCTCATTCAATTTTAGCCGCACCGCGGCGAAAGGATGACGACACTTTATGGCTCTGCTCGCTCTCTACTGGTCCATTATGATCGCCTGCTACCTCCTGGCCTCGCGCCTGCGAAAGTACGCAGAAAAATTCAAATTTGTGGACAAGCTCATGTCGCTTCCCGTTTATGCGCTGGTGCTTTTGATGGGCCTGCGCATGGGCGCAGATGAGGAGGTCACGTCGAGCCTCGGCAGCATCGGCATTCAGGCGCTTTTTGTCACGGTGCTGACTGCTGCGGGCAGCATGCTCGGCGCGTTCGCCGTGCGAAAGCTGCTGCACATCGACCGCCACGCCCACCCCGCCGGTGCAGTCGTCAACGAAGCGGAGGCTGTGCACGAAAAGGCCGACGTCTCGGGCGCGAAAATGTCTTTTATCATCCTGCTGATGGTCGTTGTCGGGATGCTGCTCGGTGATCTTGTCATCCGCCGCGTGTGCACCGACCTGCCCGCCTTTCAGTCCCGCTCGGGCGACTATCTTGTAGTCGGTCTGTGTATCATGCTGGGGCTCATCGGCTTTTCCATGGGGCTGGACGGCAGCATTGCCCGCATTCTGCGCAACGCGGGGCTCGGCGTCATTTTAGTCCCCATCTTCGCCGTGCTCGGCACGTTGCTCGGCGGCGCGGTCTATGCCGCGCTCTCACCCATGACGCTGCGCGAGGGACTGGCCATCAGCGCAGGCTTCGGCTGGTACACGATGGCCCCGAGCGTCATCGCAAGCGCGGGGCACACGATGGCGAGCGCGGTCTCGTTTCTGCACAATGTGCTGCGCGAGATGCTCGGTATCATTCTGCTGCCCGTCATCGCGGGCAAGATCGGCTATATCGAGGCCATCACCATCCCTGGCACCGCCTCGACTGACGTGTGCCTGCCGATCGTCGAGCAGGTGTGCAACTCGGAAACGGTCGCCTACTCGTTCTGTACCGGCATGCTGATGTGCATCACCTCCGCAGCGCTGGTGCCGATCATCATCGGCGCGTAAAAAATCACCCCGCAATGCACGGAAGAAATCATAAAGGGGAGTTCTCTTGTGATAGAGGGCTCCCCTTTTCGCGTCTTTACACACGGTCAGGCAAGTGCGGTATCGGACGCTCACTGCACTGCCGGGCACTGCCGGCCTTCGTGGTCGATGGTATAGTCACAGGTGAGCAAGATCTTCGAAATCGGTACGATCTTATACCCCTCAGCGAGCAGGTAGTCGAGGATATCCGGCAGCGCCTCGGGCGTATGCTCGCCCGCATTGTGGAACAACACGATCGACCCGCTCTGCACCTTGCCCGTCACACGCTTCGTGATCTCACCCGCCGAGATACCCTTCCAGTCGAGGGAATCCACGTCCCACTGGATCGGCTCCATGCCTATCGAGCGGATGGTGGAGATGACGTGGTCGTCATACTCGCCGAACGGGCAGCGGATGAGCGTCGGGCGGACGCCGGTCAACGCCTCGATCTTATCGTTGCAGGTGTTCACGTCTGCGATGATCTGGTCGGCGGTGAGGGAATTATAATGATCATGCGCGTTGGAGTGGTTCATGAGTTCATTGCCGCTGTCCACGATGGCCTTGGCCTGTTCGGGATACTGATCCGCCCAGTTGCCCACGACAAAAAAGGTACAGGTGACACCGTACTCCTTGAGCACGTCGAGGATCTTCTGTGTGTTGTCCGCCCCCCACGCCGCGTCGAACGAGATGGAGCACACCTTCTGGTCGCGCTGGACACAGTAGATCGGCAGTTGGCGCGTGGCGGCCGACGCGCTGACGGCGGCGGGATAATTGACGGCGGCAAAGATCGCCGCGGCGGCCAGCACCGCCGCGCCCAACGTCAGCCATTTGCGCCGAAGCACCAGAAAGCGCGGCGGCTTCTTCTCCTTTTCAGACTTCTTCCTGCGGTCAAAATGAAACAGCATCAGCATATCCTCCCCAATTCTCTTGGTAGAGGGTATGCTGGTGCTGTTCATATCATGCAAGGGGGACGGGCTTTACTCGATGCCCGCCAGCGTTTGCGCTTCGGCGACGTACTGGTCGATGAGGCCCTGCTCCTGCATCTCGGCGATCTTTTCGTTCAGGTAGGCGACAAAGCCCTCGTTGCCCTTTTGCACGCCGATGCACTGGCCCTCGCTGTCGCTTTCGATGCCGATGTCCTTGACCGTCAGGTCATCGTTCGCCGCGGCGAATGCAAGAGCCGCGGTGTAGTCGATGTACACAACATCGAGCTTGCCGCTCTTGAGCTCCATGATGAGATCCTGCGCCTTGACGAGGCCGACGACGTTCTCTTCACCCGCAAGCTCGTTGGCGATGGGTACCTGAATGGTGCCGTTCTGCACGCCGACCTTGTGACCACTCAGGTCTTCGGGCTTGTTGTAGAGCGCGTCATCCTCCGCGCGGATCAGAATGGCCTGCTGCTGCTTAAAGTACGGGTCAGAGAAATCGACGGACTTCAAGCGCTCCTCGGTCGAGGCCATACCGGCGATGACAATGTCAAAATCACCCTTGGCGAGGTTGATGCACAGGTTGTCGAACGACATGTCGACGACCTTGAGTTCGACGCCGAGGCGTCTTTGAGCGTCATCGCAAAGCCGAACTGCTTGGCCTTCGTAGAGTGAATGTCAAAAAACTGCACGGTCTGCCCGATGATCTCGCGCGTCTCGCCGTCTTTGACCTCGATGAGGAAAAAGCGCTCGTCAATAAATTTCCGCTCCTTCTCGGTCAGCAGCATCTCCGCCATCTGGTGAAGGATCCGGATGACCTCCTCGTGCGCATACAGCCGCGCCTCACCCTCATATTTTCCGCGCGCCATGTTCTGGCAGATCATGCGCTGCATCCAGATGATGCCGAGCAGGTGGTCGATGTGCTTGTGGGTGACGATGATGTCGCGCATATCCTGCCATTTATAGCCCGTGTCCTGAAGCCGTCTTAGAAGCAGGTTGCCGCCGCCGCCGTCGACCAGCAGGCACTTGCCGCCTTCCTCCATGACAAAGCAGGTATTGTAGCAGGCCGTCGCCTGCGCGTTTCCCGTTCCGAGAAATGTGATCTTCATAGCCCCGTTCCTTTCGTATGCTTTCTCACCCGCAGGCGGAATTTTCAGCGCTATCATAGCAGATTTTTGCCCGCGCTTCAAGAGCTTTTCCCCTTCCTTTTCGCGCCGGTTTGTGGTAAACTAACGGAAACAATACGCAAGCAAGGAGTACCGATATGATTACGATTTCCAACCTCGCCATGCAGTTCGGCGGCAGCGTTCTTTTTAAGCAGGTCGACCTGCAATTCACCTCCGGCAACTGCTACGGCGTCATCGGCGCGAACGGCGCCGGCAAATCCACCTTCCTGAAAATGCTCTCCGGCGAGCTGGAGCCGACATCCGGCGATATCTTCCTCAAGCCCGGCGCGCGCATGTCCGTCCTCAAGCAGGATCAGTTCCAGTACGACGAATACCCCATCCTCGACACCGTCATCATGGGCAACCAGCACCTCTACGATATCATGAAGGAGAAGGACGCCCTCTACGAAAAGGAGGACTTCTCCGAGGAAGACGGCCTCCGCGCCAGCGAACTCGAGACGGAATTCGCCGAGCTGGACGGCTGGGAGGCCGAATCCGACGCCTCCAAGCTCCTGCAAGGTCTCGGCATCCCGGTCGAGCTGCACTACGACCTCATGGGCAATACCGACCCGCGCCTGAAGGTGAAGGTTCTGCTGGCACAGGCGCTTTTCGGCAAGCCGGACATCATCATGCTCGACGAGCCGACGAACAACCTCGACATTGAGGCCATCAACTGGCTGGAAAACTTCATCCTCGACTACGAGGACACCGGCCTCGTCATCGTCGTCAGCCACGACCGGCACTTCCTCAACACCGTCTGCACCCACATTGTCGACATCGACTACGGCAAGATCAAGATGTACGTCGGCAACTACGACTTCTGGTACGAATCGTCCCAGCTCGTGCAGCAGCTCATCCGCAACAAGAATAAGCGCAACGAGGAAAAGATCGCAGAATTGCAGACCTTCATCTCCCGTTTCGCGGCCAACAAGGCCAAGAGCAAACAGGCCACGTCCCGCCGCCGCCTGCTCGACAAGCTGTCCGTCGAAGAAATGCCCGCCTCGTCGCGCCGCTATCCGTTCGTCGGGTTCGAGCGTGAGCGCGAGGTCGGCAAGGACATTCTCTTCGTCACCGACGTGAGCAAGACCGTCGACGGCGTCAAGCTGCTCGACCACGTCTCCTTCATCGTCGGCAAAAACGACAAGATCGCCTTCGTCGGCGAAAACGAACTCGCGCAGACCACCATGTTCAAAATTCTCATGGGCGAGCTGGAGCCGGACGAAGGCTCCGTCAAATGGGGCCAGACCGTCACCACCAGCTATCTCCCGAAGGACAACAGCGAGTATTTCGACGGCCATACCGAATCCCTCGTCGACTGGATTCGCCAGTACTCGGCCAAGAAGGACGATGTCTACCTCCGCGGCTTCCTCGGCCGGATGCTGTTCTCAGGGGATGAGGTCTTCAAGCCCGTGAATGTTCTGTCCGGCGGCGAAAAGGTCCGGTGCATGCTCTCGCGCATGATGCTCTCTGGCGCGAATGTGATCCTCCTTGACCAGCCGACGAACCATCTCGATATGGAGGCCATTCAGGCCGTCAACAAGGGGCTCGACGCGTTCCCCGGGAACATTCTGCTTGCCTCCCATGACCATGAGCTGTTGCAGACGACCTGTAACCGGGTCATCGAGTTCCAGCCGGACGGGAAGATCATTGACCGGCTTGGGACGTATGATGAGTACCTGGAGTGGAAGCTTGCGAAGTAATTTGGCTGTTCCTGCCGGGGCGCATTTTTGACTGCCGTCCGTGGCCAGGTATGGTCAGAGCACTTCTGGCAAAGACCTGCCAGTTTAAGCTGGCGCTTGCCGCCACAGACGGCAAAAACAAAAAGCCCCCTTCGGTGGGCCATGCCGAAAAAAAGAACCTGCCTCGCGGCAGGTTCTTTTTTATGTTCTCTTACTCCTCGTCCTCATCGGCGGGCGCAAGCAGCGCACGGCTGTTTGAAATATTAGCACCCGGATTATATTTTGCCGGCGGCAGATCATCTACCTTTGTGAATACACTGTTGCCTTCCTTGAAGAAATAACTGCGGACATCTCTCTTTAAGAAATCCATATTTGTTCTGTAGTAAGCCTCAACTGAGGAGATGTTGTTCCAATATGTTTCAAGCTGGTATGCATAAATTCTCTTGATATCCTTGTAACGAATCAAGATATCTTTTACCAGATCATATCTATCTTCCTCTGCTGCACGCTCAATTAACTCAATCAAAAGACGTCTTCTGATTACATAGATACCACAGGAAACATTTCTGGAAGTCTCAATCATTGGCTTTTCCTCGTAGCCTCGGATTCTTCCATCATCATCTGCCTTCACTTGTCCAAAGCGGCTTAAATCCTCTCCCTCTGGCATTTCCTTGCAGACAACAGTAATATCAGCACGCTTCTGAATGTGATACTCCAGAACCTTATTATAGTCCAGCTTATAAATTCCATCGCCAGAAGCCAGAACCACGTATGGTTC
>OHBJ01000307.1_pt1 | contig 30015 bp, 20 predicted proteins | sample 1577241 | NCBI WGS metagenome assembly OHBJ01 (sample SAMEA3541594, study PRJEB24748) | human gut metagenome | biome: human gut; feature: human-associated habitat; material: faeces | place: China | collected 2012 | reverse complement strand
TTTAAAATATCTCAGACATATTTTTCACTATATATACACCTGCTGATTTTCAAGTACTTGTTGGCTGACCGTTTTTGTCTGTATCGGGTGCGCGCATGGCGAAGGCATGCGCGTATGCCGCCGCATACAAATATATAAGCCGGCAGAGTTTGTCCGCCGGCTTATATGCCTTTATTTTTCTTACGACCGGCTGTGCACACATGGGCTGCCGCCGGTTTTACAAAGGAGTGCGTTTATTTTCCGAGCAGGTGGTCGATTGCCTTTTTAAGCTGGATGTCGTCGTCCTTGATTCTCTGCTCGGGAGTCTGGTAAACCGTGATGTCGGGCTCAAGCTCCTGGTTTTCGAGATAGTTACCCTTGAGGTCTTTGACCGCAACTTCGGGCAGACCTACCACAAGCATACCGTTCACCTGCGTTTCCCACCATACGGCAGTCATTGTTCCGGCCACGGGAGCTCCTACGAGTTTGCCTATGCCGAGAGTCTTGTACATGAACGGGAACCCGTGGGCGTTGGAGTAGTCGTTCTCGCACATTACAACGGCGGAGGGTTTGCACCATTGCGTGAAGGGGTCGCTTCCGATGTACTGGCCGCGCGGTTCGTAGGTCTGATAGAGTTTTCCGCTCAACAAAACTCCAAGATCGTTGTGAAGCCAACCGCCTCCGTTGTGGCGGATATCTACCACAAGGGCTTCCTTATTGCGGTTCTTACCGAGCACCTCGGAGAACACGGTGCGGAAACTCTCGCTGTTCATGGCCTGTACGTGCACATAGCCTATCTTCCCTCCGGAGTACTTCTCGGTGAATTCGCGCCGACGGTTGACCCAGCGCTTGTAGAGCAACGAGTTCTGCATACCGTAGGATATGGGCTTGATTTCCTGCTCGTACTCATTCTTGCCCTTTCCGTCGGTCAGCACGAGCATTGTGCGGCGTCCGGCTTTGCCGGCAAGAAGCGGGAAGTAGTCTTTGCCCTTTTCTATTTTCTGTCCGTCGATTTTCAGAACTATGTCGCCGGTCTTTACCTTTGAACCCGAGAAATCGAGCGGGCCGTTCTTTATGATTTCCTTTATCTTGAGACCGTCACCGTCGTATTCCTCGTCGAAGAACGCACCGAGCGCGGCTGTCTGCTGGGGTGCTCCCGAGCCGGCGGCCCTTGCTCCGGTGTGCGAAGCGTTGAGCTCGCCCAACAACTCGCTGAGCAGTTCGCCCATGTCGTAGTTATTGCTTATTTCGGGCAGGAAGCGGCGGTAACTCTTGGCGTAGAAATCCCAGTCCACTCCGCCGAAGTCTGCGCGGTAGAACTTGTTTTTTATAAGGTTAACCACGTGGTCGAAAATGTATTCGCGCTCCTCGAGCGGCTTGTAGTCGAAATCGGCGCTGAACTCGATGTTTTTCGTAGAACCGTTGTCGAGGTTTACCTTGCGCATATTGTATCCTGTCATGTACAGGCTCTTGCCGTCGGAAGCGGGAATGAATCCACCGTATCCGAGACCTTTGTTCAGAACTTTCTGCGAACCGTCGTCGAAATCGCGCACCCAAAGGTCGGCACTGTTCTCATACGACGCGATGTAATAGAGCTTGCGGCCGTCTTTTGCAAGGTAATAGTCGCCCATAGGCCCCGACCTCATGGTAAGTCGGACAATGCGGTCGGCACGGTTGTCGAAATCGGGCACAAATACTTTGGCGCTGTCTTTTTTCGCCTTGTCGTCCTTTTCAGACTTATTGTCCTTATCGTCTTTTGCCTTAGACTTCGAAGATTTCGCCTTGTCGGCGCCCTTTTTCTTTCCGTCCTTGTCTTTGTCGGCGTTCTTGGCGGAATTTTCGGCCGATTTTTCCTTTTCTTTCTTCAGAGCCTCTTCCTCTTTCTTCTTCTTTGCGTCGAAAAGTTCGCGGCCCTCTTTGTCGAGTCTGAAACGGTCGTAGGTTTCTCCGTCAAGGAACATAATATATATGTCTTCGTATGCTCCCCAGCTGCCGTGGCTGCGATAGCCGGCCTTGTCGCTTTGCCAGATTACGGCTTTGCCGTCGAAAGCCCATTTGGCCGAGCCGTCGGAATAGCCGCTTTCGGTAAGATTCACTACTTTCGTTCCGTCGGCTTTCACAGCGGCTATATCTCTATTGTTCCAGCCGCCGATACCTATGTAGGAAGTGAGAAGCCAACGGCTGTCGGGCGACCATTCAAAGGAAAGATCGAAATCGGTATAGGAAAAGTTGTATTTCCCGTCGAGAACTGTGCGCGAAGTCTTCGATTCCATGCTGTAAACGCGCAGTTCGGTGCGATTCGCCCAATATGCGATATATTTTCCGTCGGGTGAGAATTCCGGCGCATAGCACGCTTCTTTTCCTACGATTAAAGGTTCTTCTTTCAGCTCGTTTCCGTAAACGAACGATTCGTCGTCCTTTCTTACGAGGGTGGTTTTGTAGATTCCCCACACGCCGTTACGTTCGGAGTCATAGACTATTGTTTTTCCGTCGGGGCTTATCGAAACGCTTCTCTCGGCCTCGGCCGTGTTTGTAATGCGTTTTGTGGTTCTGTAGTCCATTGAAGTGACATACACGTCGCCGCGGGCGATAAACGCCACCTGCTTTTCGTCTTTGGGCACCGACATGCTTGTCACTCCTGCGGTCAGGGTTTGCCTTATTACCGGCACTTTTGTTTCGTCTACCGTTATGTCTATGTCTAAGCGCCTGGGCTTTTCTCCTTCGCGCATTGTGTAGAGCGCTCCGTCATAGCTGAAGCACAGCGTTCCGTTGTTTGATACGGTGAGATAGCGCACCGGATGGTTTTTGAAGTTCGTAATTTGTTTTTCTCCCGTTCCGTCGATGTTTTTGCGGTATACATTCAACGAGCCGGACGTTTCTTCAAGATAATAGTAGCTTTTTCCGTCGGGCGCCCAGCGCGGGTTTCGGCTTTCGCCCTTGAAGTCGGTGAGTTTCTTGAAGGTTCTTCCTTTCCTTTCGGCCTGCGTGAGCCAGATGTCGCGCGTTATCGGCGACTGGTGGTGCTTGCGCCATTTGTCCTCATAGCCTTTCTTATCCTGGAAAAGCAGTTGTCCGGACGGGTTCACCGAAATGTTTTCCATTGTATACTCCGAAAACAGTTTCGGCCGCGAGCCGGCGGTGTCTGTCGAGTAAACCTGCGTGTAGTTCCCCGGGAAAACGCCGTCTTCGGCGGTAGGTGTATATAAAGAGGTGTAAAGAATGCGCCCGTCGGGCAGGAATGCCTCCACGTATTCGTTTGCCGAGTGGGTGGTAAGGCGTTTTGGCGTGCCGCCCCGTTCGGAGATGAGAAAAACGTCGAATCCGCCGAGACGGTCTGACGAAAAGGCTATCGATTTTCCGTCGGGCGACCATACGGGATAGGAATCGTAACCAGTGTTGCTGGTAAGCTGGCGGGCCTGTCCTCCCGAAGAGGGCACGATGAACAGGTTTCCGTGATAGGAGAATACTATTTTACTGCCGTCGGGCGAAATGGCGTTGGCTCTTAGCCACAGGTCGCGCTGGGCATGCGACGTGACGGCAACCGCCAGGGTAAAGAGAGCTATAAATATTTTTTTCATAGCGTTTGATAAGGTTGATATTCTTTTTTAATAACGCATTATATGGCTGTTTTGTGACATTGCATTGCATAAAAAACAGTAAGGAATCCTTTCCTGCCTACGATTTTTACGGCAAAGTGAATTCCTTACGTTTTTTCTACTGGTTACAGGTTATATGCTTTTTTTAGAAAAGATACGCCACCTGCACCTGCCACGTGTTCGACTTGAAGCCGTTTTTCATATCCGAATCGGTGAGGCCGGGTATTGCAGGAATATATACGCTTCCGAAATCGCTCAAAGCAATATTGTATCCCACGCCTGCTTCCAGATGTTTGAAAAGGCGTGCTCCGACACCTACGTTCCAGGTAACGTTCGACGACTTGAACTTAACGATATTCGACACAGTCTTGTTGCCGACGTTGAAGCCGAACTGCGGACCGGTCTCGGCATACAGCGACAAAATAGAAGCGAGGCCGAAACTGTAGCGCACGTTAAGCGGAATTTCTATCGTGTTGAGGTTTTTAGAACCGGAGGTTTTGCCTTCGCTGTCGCTTATCTGCTGATTGAGCCGGCGCTGGCTGTATTGCGCCGACACGTTCAGGCCGAGGCCTACGAGGGGCACCTTGACCCACAGTTTGGGACCCACATACCAGCCTGCGCGCTGGTCGGAATCGAAATATTTGCTCTTGTCGAACGAAAGTTTCGACATATTTACGCCGGCCACCACGCCGAGATTTACCTGTGCGGAGGCTGTTGTAATGCCGCCGGCGATGAACAGCGCCGTCAGCGCAAGGAATAATTTCTTTACCATGATAAAATTACTTGTTTGTTTTTATAAGGCAAATATAGTTCATTTTTCTTAATGGACGAATTATATACATATAAATACCATGTACGCGCACGCACGCGAAGCCCCCTCATTTTTTACCACGAGCATAAAACAATCAAAAAAAACGGGCCTTTCAAGAAAAAAATATTTTTTTACACGGTAAAAAACTTCCCGCAGGAAATTGAAAATACATAGGAGATAATTCAAAATATGTCTGAGATATTTTAAAATATCTCAGACATATTTTTTGCTACATATACATCTGCTGATTTTCAAGTGCTTGGAGAGTGACCGTTTTTGTCTGCAAAGCCATTCGGATTCAGGGTCTTTAACGACTTTAATGTCTTTAACGGCTTTAAAGACCCTACAAAAAGCCACACATCGGCGGAGCTGACTTTTTGTAATGTAAAAATGTCATATAATATAGGTTTTTCACAAAAAAGGATATCGCCCGTTTGTTCAATCTCCCTGAATTTGCTATTTTTGAACGCTATTTACGAAAATTCGCACTCTGATACGAAACTAAATCTAAACACAATAATTAAAATGAACAGAAAATTATTCGCGATTGCTTTCGCGGCAACCATGCTCATCGGTGCCATGCCTGCAAAAGCACAGTGGAAACCGGTAGGCGACAAGATCAAAACGCCCTGGGTTGAGAAAGTAGACCCCTCGCAGCCGTGGAAAGAATATCCGCGCCCCCAAATGAAACGTTCTTTATGGCTCAATCTCAACGGTATGTGGGACTATGCCATAACAAACAAAGGAGCGTCGGCCCCTGCAAACTACGACGGCAAGATTCTCGTACCCTACCCCATTGAATCGTCGCTTTCGGGCGTGGGCAAACGTATCACAGCAGCAAATGAACTGTGGTATCGCTGCAAGTTCACCGTTCCCAAAGAGTGGAAAAAGAACAATGTCAAGATAAACTTCGGCGCCGTAGACTGGAAAACCGACGTATACGTAAATGGCAAGCGCGTGGGCGGCCACACCGGCGGATACGCACCTTTCGCTTTCGACATAACCGACGCACTTGTCAAGGGCGAGAACGAACTCACCGTTAAAGTGTTCGACCCCACGACAGAAGGTTTCCAGGCCGTAGGAAAACAGAAGAGCGACCCCGAAGGTATCTGGTACACTCCCGCCTCGGGTATCTGGCAGACCGTATGGCTCGAGCCGGTACAGCCCGCACATATCGACAACATCAACATCACTCCCGATTTCGACACCTCCCGCTTCCTCGTTGACGTGAAGACGGCCGGCTGCAACCCCGCCGCAAAAATCAAAGTAACCGTCAAGGACGGCGGCAAGGTAGTGGCAGAGCAGACCGGAGCAGCAAGCGGAACCGTTTCCATAAAAATCCCCGGCGCCAAAGCATGGAGCCCCGACGCGCCCAACCTCTACGACGTGGAAGTGGCTCTTATGAACAAAGGCAACAAGGTTGCCGACCGCATTGAAAGCTATGCAGCAATGCGCAAGATTTCGGCAGGCACCGACAAGTCCGGCCACCGCCGCATGTTCCTCAACAACAAGCCGCTCTTCCAGATGGGCCCGCTCGACCAGGGATACTGGCCCGACGGTCTCTACACCGCCCCCACCTACGAGGCTATGATTTATGACGTGGACGTTACGAAACGCCTCGGCTTCAACATGATTCGCAAGCACATGAAGGTAGAGCCCGCGTTGTGGTATGCTTACTGCGACAAGGTGGGAATCGTGGTATGGCAGGACATGCCCAGCGGAAACATTCACGACGAATATCGCTGGGACATGACTCACTGGTACTCCGGCGAAGAGAAAACGCGCTCCGCCGAAAGCGAGGATTGTTTCCGCGAGGAGTGGAAAGACATTATCGACAACTTCCGCTTCTTCCCCAGTATTATTGTATGGACTCCGTTCAACGAAGGCTGGGGCCAGTTCAAGACCGTAGAGATTTCCGACTATACCAAGCAGCTCGACCCCACGCGTCTGGTAAACTCTGCCTCGGGCGGCAACCATTTCAGAAACGCGGGCGACATTCTCGACCTGCACAAATATCCTGCTCCCGAAATGTACCTCACCGACCCCGCAAGAGTTGAGGTTATGGGCGAGTTCGGCGGCCTCGGACTGCCTTTGGCAGGACACCTCTGGCAGGAAGACAAGAACTGGGGCTACCAGCAGTTCAAGAACGCTAAGGAAGTTACCGACCGCTACGTGGAAATAGCGAAAGGCTTATTAGAACTCGTTAAGCAAGGCGCAGCCGCAGGCGTTTACACGCAGACCACCGACGTGGAAATAGAGATAAACGGTCTTCTTACCTACGACCGCAAGGTGATGAAGGTAGAGGAGGAACGCGTGGCAGCCGCAAACCGCGAGCTCTGCCATTCGCTCGACAACGAATAAGCATTTTCCCGCACGCGGCGCCCGAAAAGGACGCAAAGGCGGCATTAGCGTAAGACTTAGGCATTCGCCGCACGGCGGATGCCTAAGTCTTTTTTACGCCATGTTCCGGAAAAACATAATCCGTGTTCCGGAAAACGCGGCATCCCCCATTTCCTGTGCCACGGCAACGGTATATTCCGCGCCAGATTTTTCATGAATATTTATTCATTGCGAAAAAAGAGAGCCGTCGGCGATTTTTCCGCATTTTTTCCGCCCGGAAACAACAGCGTTCCGAAAGCCCGAAAAATTATGTCTGAGATATTTTAAATTATGTCAGACATATTTCAAAATACCTCAGAGATAATTTGAAATATGTGCGGGACGTTTCAAAGCGGTTTGTGGAGCCGTTTTCCGACAAAGCACGCAAATTGCTCTGTCGAACACCTGCAAAGTCCGGTTCTCTATGAATATTTATTCATAAAAGAAACAGTACATACATTCTTTATTCATTTCTTTCCTAAATCGGACAGGCACTGTTCTTACCCGTTTTTGCAAACCACACAATACAAGTCTGAAATAATAGCAGGATATTTTATCACACGATTGTGGTATTTTGATATAAATACAGTGAAAAAACAAAACTAAAATCCGGAAAACGTACAAAAAATCGAAAATCTTGCCGTATTTTTGCCATGAAAATATATATTAATATAAAACAGAACCTGTTTTATGGGTACATGCAGCAATCGGACTTTCCAGATTTTATGCAAAACAGAAACAGTTAAATACGCCCCGATATGACTTTACGAAAAATTCATCGCACAATCCCTTTGATAATCGCGATAACGCTTGCATTTCTTACGATGCCGGTATCGGCACAGGCGCAGAAGGCAGCTACCAACTTTTTCAGAGGTATAGTTACCGACGCCGAAACAGGCAGACCGGTGGAGATGGCTTTTGTAAAGATACCTACGCTCGGGCTCTGGGCCATGAGCGACAAAGACGGAAGCTTTATTATAAAAGGACTGCGCAACGGAACGTACGAATATACCGTATCGCTGCTCGGATACAGCACATACACCGACAAGGTGGCCGTTACAGGGCGTCAGGCCGACGTCCGCATAAAACTGCAAGTGCAGACCCTCGGTCTTAATGAGGTTGTAGTCACCGCGAAAGAGAAGCGCAACAATTCCACGTCGAAGATAGACGAAGCGGCAATAACCCACCTGCAGCCCAAAAGCGTGCAGGATCTTCTGCAGCTCGTGCCCGGAAACATAACACAGAATCCCGACCTGAACACGGTGGGACAGGCACAAATCAGAGAGATTGGAGAGAATTCTAACAATGCCCTGGGAGCGGCAATAATAATAAACGGCTCTCCGCTGTCGAACGACGCCAATATGCAGGTGCTTGCCTCTACACGCAGCGGCAACACGCTCAACAGCTACGACGAGCAGTCGACCGCCGGACGCGGAATAGACCTGCGCACAATCTCGCCGGACAATATAGAGTCGCTCGAGGTGATTCGCGGAATCCCGTCGGTAGAATACGGAAACCTCACTTCGGGCGCGGTGATAATAAAGACCAAGAGCGGATACACGCCGCTGGAGGCAAAAGCCAAAATAGACCCGTATTCCAAGATGTTCTACGCGGGCAAGGGCATACAGCTCAAAAACAACGGCGGAGCGCTGAACATATCGGGCGACTACTCGCAAAGCTATACCGACATACGCAAGAAATACAACGGTTACGACCGAATTACCGGAAGCCTGGGATACACCAATCAGTTCATGAAAAGCACAAAACCGCTCACGTTCAACGCACATCTCGATGTGTACAGCACACTCAACTCGCGCAAGAGCGATCCGCAGCTGAAAACACGCGAGAAAATCAAGAACGAGAACTACGGCATGCGCTTTTCACTCGACGGAAACTGGCGTGTCGACAACAAATGGGTGTCGAATCTCGCCTACAATTTCATGCTTTCGGCTTCAAGGCAGAAAGATGATTACAACGAGCTCGTCACGCTGCAAACCGGCATAACTCCGGTGGCCAATTCGTATGTGAGCGGCGAATATCAGACGCATTATCTCAGTTCTTCCTATTATTCGCACTACATAGTCGACGGAAAGCCTCTCGACCTCTACGGCCAGGTGAAAGCCGACAAGATAATGCAATTCAAAAACGACGGCTACGACAATATCAAGGTGGGAATAGAATACCGGTACAATAAGAACAACGGAAAAGGCATGACCTTTAATCCGCTGTTGCCACCGATCGTTATCGACGTGCACGCAATACGTCCGCGTTCGTATGAAAGCATACCCGGAATGGGACAGTTCACGGCTTTTGCCGAAAACAAATGGCATCAACCCGTAGGCACAACCTCGTTCACGCTTCAGGCAGGCGCACGTTTTACCAATCAGTTCATCGACAAAGCACAGGCTCTGCGCGGCGACATATTTACGGTCGACCCCCGCGTTAACTTGGAATACAATGTGCTCAACAAACAAAACAACAGCCTTTTCGATGACCTGACTTTCAGTTTCGGCTACGGAATAAACTCGAAACTTCCCACACTTCTCCAGCTTTATCCCGAAAACAGCTACTTCGACGTGCGCAGTATCGCAGCCATGCCCACCGGAGCCGACCCTATAGCCGTCATGACTACGAAAGTGATAGAAAACACCGCAAATAAAGATCTCAAACCCGCACGAAACAATAAAATAGAGTTCGGCATCAATGCGGCAATAAAGAAATTTACCGCCAACGTCACTCTTTTCAGCGAACACACGAGCAATGATTTCGGCTACACGAGCCGTCATGTGATTTTTCCCTATCGCACATTTTCCGTTCCCGCAGGTGTGAGCGCAATGGACTATACAAACGGAATGCTGCACTACGTGAAAGACGGCGCAACCTACGACGCGGCGGTAAAGAACGATACTACTTTCGAAAGCTATCTCACTCCGTCGAACAAAATCGATACGAAAAAGCGCGGAATCGAGTACAGCCTTAATTTCGGTCAGATACCTTTTATCCGCACGTCGGTCGTGGTAGACGGCGCATACCTGTGGATAAAGCGCCGCAGCAAGGAAGAGAGTTACAATATAATCACAACGTCGTATCTCGGCGGACATTATCCTTACATGGCGGTCATGCCGTCGGGCAGCGGCTCTGTAAGCGAGCGTTTCAACACGAACTTCCGTTTCATAACCCACTTGCCCAAACTCAAAATGGTGTTCTCGACTACGGCACAGGTAATATGGAAACAGACTGTACGCGAAATCTACGAAACCGACGGAGGTAAGAAACATTATTACAAAGTCGACGGCACCGGTTCGGCCGGCGAGACGCGCTATGCCACCGACCCGCTGGGTTTCTACGACTTTTCGGGAAATTATCATGAGTGGAACAAGGCTTACAACGCCGACGGAGTTTACAACGCTATGGTACTTTCGTACAGCAACTCGAATTATTTCGGCAAGGAAAACTATCCTACGACGGTGCTCTTCAATTTCCGTCTTACTAAGGAAATGGGAAAGATTCTCGAGCTCTCGTTCTTAGCCAACAACTTCCTGAAAATGTCGAAAATAAGCAAAAACAAAACCTCGAAAGACTACACAGAACTCAACACTCCGTATTATTTCGGTGCGGAACTGAAAATAAAATTATAAACAGGCTTACGATTTTTTAATTGATATAAACCCAAAACAAAAGAAAGATGAAAAAAATGATTTTCCTGCTGCCGCTGTTGGCGCTGTGCCTTGCGTTCACTTCGTGCAGTGATGATGAAACAACGGCAAAGAAATATCCTGTTGCCGTAGTTGTGAAAGGCAGCGACAGCATTGCCATTTCCGGAGTTACCGACGTTTTGGTGGAGTGCAAGAACCTCACCACGGGAAATGTCCAGACTTCCGGCACGCTCAACTACATTGCGTCGTTCAATCTCGCGGTCGGTCAGTATCAGTTCACCGTGAAAGGAAAATACGACAATGCCGACGTAGAAGGCGTATCGCAGACGGTAATCATTTCGAAGGTTATCGACGATTTCACCTACACCGTCGAAGTGCCGCTTAACTTTGCAGCAGCCGGCAGCTCGCTTATATTCAAGGAAGTTTACTTTACCGGCGTGCCCGATTACTTCTGGCGCGACGGTTTCTATGAGATTGTCAACAACGCTGACACCACAGTCTACCTCGACGGAGTTATCCTTGCCGTTGTCGACGCAGGTCTTCCCGGCTGGCAGCCCGCTCCTTCGGTTTGGATTGAGAACGGCATAACCGATGTCTATCCCTGTACGAGCTATACCGTTTACTTCCCCGGCACAGGTAAGGAAAACCCGCTCGCACCCGGACAAAGCGTAGTGATAGCTACGAGTGCGCAGAACCACAAGGCGCAGCATCCCGCCGACAATGACGGCAACGAAGAATCGCCCGTGGATCTCTCGAATGCCGACTGGGAAATATTCATACCCACGTCGTCGTCCGACACCGACAATCCCGATGTACCCAATCTTGAGGTCGCTTACGGCCCGTTCGGCCTCGACTTCATGCCTGCCACAGACGGTAAGAACGCTCTCATCCTGGCGCGCCTCGAGCCCGGAACCACTCCCGCCGACTTCGTTGCCGAAGACAACAATTACGGCTACAAGCCCGGAACCTCTTTCCCGAAAACTCTTCTTATTCCGCGCCAGTACGTAATCGACGCTATCGACGTTGTTAGCGCGCCGGCAAGCGACCGTTACAAGAAACTCCAGAAAGAAGACGACCGCAGCTGTGTATTCGTAGACGCAGGCCTTGACGCTACCGGTCAGTACAATCCGGCGGAATACAGCGGCCGCGGCCTTCGCCGCAAGGTGGTTTCAGTAACCGGCGGCGTTGCGAAATTCAAGGACACGAACAATTCCGAAGCTGACTTCGTGACTACGAATCCTCCCGTACCCCACCGCACATTCACTACTCCCGACTAAGCAAAAGGCATAACACTCAGGCAACCGGCACAGTCCGCCGGATTATTATGGCGGACTGTGCTCGTTTGCTTTACATTCGCAAAAAAGGATAGCGCACCAAACAAAAAACGTGCCGTTTTGTAATAAAAAAATCCGACGTAAAAAGCCGGAAAAATTATCTCTGAGATATTTCAAATTATCTCAGACATATTTCAAAATATCTCAGAGATAATTTTTTTTACAAGCGGGAAGATTTTTCCGCAACGACATGTAAGGCGGAGCACATATCCGTAACCGGCGGCTATGCCGCGAAAGACGGCCGCGTGCGGCGGCATTGACTCACCGATACCGCAGGCCGGACAGACGTAACAGACAACTTTATCAAAAACAACCACATGTTTCATTTCCAGAAAAGATTGCTGATTGCCGCAATGCTGCTTCCTGCAGCCGTAGCGGCACAAAACAGCGACTTCGTGCAGAAAGCCGACCATTCTGACATAGAGCGCATCTTCAATATAAGCCTCGGCAGCGAGAATCCCGCATTCATAGGGCGCAATACGTTTTCGAGCCTTGCCGACATAAAGATAGGCTACGCTCATTCGAGCGGTTCTTTCCACGACGTGGACGACGGAAAAGTAATAAACGGTATGAACTTCGATTTCTACGGAGTGAAGAAATTGGGAAAGCTCGCTTTCGAAGGCTCGTTCGCTTACGACTATTCGTCGCTGAACAACCGTAACTGGAATTCCACATTGTTTGTCTCGTCCGACAATCCCTTCAAGATATCCGACCGCGTAGAATCCGATTTCACCAACGAGGTGTTCCGCCTCAACGGCGGAATATCTTACGACATCTCCGACCGCTGGGCCCTCGGCCTGCGCGCCGATTATCTTGCCGGAAGCAGCGCCAACGAAACCGACCCGCGTCCTGAAATAGACGGAATGCGTTTCAAAATATCCCCCGGAGCAACCTACAAAACGGGCAGTTTCACTTTCGGCCTCGCAGGGCACGCCGAACTTCTCAGCGAAAGTACCGACTATACTGTAGTGCGGACCACTGTTTCACACATAGCCTACCTTATGCAGGGACTTTCGCAGCCGGTGCAGCGGCAGGCATTATCGTATTCCCGCAAGTACAACGGCCATGAGTTAGGCGGCAGCGCCCAGATGGAGTGGAAAAACGATGCCCTCGGGAACTTTCTCGAAATAGGCTATGCCAAAAACCAGGAAACCGCCAAAGACAACGAGCTTCAAGGCAAATATCGCGGTGGAAAATACTCGCGCAACTCATACTTTCTGAAAGACCGCGTGATGTTCGGCAGCAACCGCCTGCGTCATCAGATATACGCTTCGGCAAGATACAACGAAGTGAACGGAACAACCTATGAGCAGAAGCAAACCTCCGACATGAACGGAAACACGTACTGGGAGGTGCTTTCGAGCGCGGTTACGTACAAAAACAAATACGCCGACGCATGCATAGGCTACCGCGCCGACTATCTCACTTCCGACAAAGCCCCGAAAGCCACAGGAGAAATTTCTGCCGGAATGCACACCGAAAAGGCAGACGAGTATCCCGACGAATATTTTCAGAAGTTCACCACAGGATACGTCGACGTAGACGCGAAATACCGCTTCAACGTGCGCCGCGCATACCTCATAGCCAATCTCGGAGCAAAGTTCAACGCACGTATCAGCGACTCGCAAGAGCTGCAAGGCACATCGTACGACAACATATACCTCACACCGAAATACGAATACGCGGCAGCAGAATATTATCGTGTCAGAGCGCGTATAGATGCACACCTGCCGCTGAAAATAAAAGGGCTGCGCACCTGGATAGGCATTTATGCAGCTTATTCCTACACGGGATACAACGGCAGTTCCGCCACGCTGGAAAACTCCTCGCGAAACAACGTCGACACGGGAGTGCGCCTGATTTTCTGATACCGGACATAACCGGAAATACCCGACAGCAACCGAAAAACAACAAACCATAACATGCAAATAAACAATCTGAACGGAAAACTGCGCGGCATATTGCTCCGCGTAAGCATTGCCGCGCTTGCGGTGTTTGCATTCTCAACGGTAAATGCCGCCAAAAAAACGACCCGCGGCTTCGCGATAGTCATCGACAGGCAGACCTACGACAATGTACGCAACGAAGTCGACGCCTACGCCCAGGCTGTGCTCACATACGAGAACCTCAAAACATATATGGTGGTAGACCGCACCGGCATTCCCGACTCGATACGCGCTACCTTGCGAAGTCTTCATGAACAAAAGGACTGCCCCATTGAAGGAGCCGTGCTGATAGGCGATATTCCCATTGCCATGATACGCGACGCGCAGCACCTTACCTCGGCGTTCAAGATGGATCAGGACAACTTCCCCTGGGAGGAATCTTCGGTGCCGTCCGACAGGTTTTACGACGACTTCGGGCTGGATTTCCGCTTCATAAAACGCGATTCGGCCAACACGAATTATTTCTATTACTCCCTGCTCGCTTCTTCAAGGCAGTATCTCGCTCCCGACATCTACATCGGAAGAATACGCGCCAACGACGAGTTCGGAACAACGAAGTATTATAAAATAGCACGCTACCTGCGCAAGGCCGTTGCCCAGAAAAAGGAACAGAACTACCTTGACCGCATAATGTTTTTCAGCGGACACGGATATGTGTCGGGCTCGCTCGACGCGAGAATGGACGAGAAAATCGCCATGTTCGACAACTTCCCCTGGCTCCGCGACCAGGTGAACGGAGTAGAGTACATCGACCACCAGCGTGCCAATCCCATAAAAGACCGCGTCAAGAGTGAGCTCCAACGCCCCGAACTCGACCTTGCGATAATGCACCACCACGGCGACACCGAGATTCAGTATTTCAACAGCGAGCGCAATCCGCAGAGCATGCGCGAGGCTATCGAAGCGATAAAGGGAAGCGTTCGCGCGGTTTTGCGCCATTATAAAAAAAGAGGAGGCCAGAATGTCGACAGCATGAGGAATGTTTTGTCGTTGCGTTACGACAGCATACCGTATTCGTGGTTCGACAAGGCTTTCGACAGGGAAATAATCGAGGCCGATTCTCTCGACGAGCGTTCACTCAACCTGTATTACGATGAGTTTGCCGACTACAATCCGCAGGCGCGCCTTGTAATACTCGACGCATGCTACAACGGTTCGTTCCACAAGGAAAAGAACATTGCCGGAGGCTATATTTTCGGAACCGGAAATACAGTCGTAGCCCTCGGAAACAGTGTAAATGTACTTCAGGACAAATGGTGCGACCGCTATATAGGAATGGTTGCTCTCGGAATGCGCGCGGGGCGTATGCTGCAACTGAATCCTTTCCTCGAAGGTCATCTCATAGGTGACCCCACTTTCCGTTTCACGCCTAAGGAGTGCGACTTCGATGCAAATGAAGCCGTCGCCGCAGGCAGTCTGTCGTTCTGGAAAAAGCAGCTGTCCTCGAAATCCTCGGCTGTGCGCTGTATGGCGCTGCGCAAGTTGGTGGATCTCGACCGCAGGAACGCTTCTGCCACGCTTCTGGAGCATTACAAAAAGAGCACATCGGGCCCCGAACGCTTAGAGGCTCTGATTTTGCTCTCCACATACAACAACGCCGACTTCCTCGAGTGCCTGCGCCTCGGAGTTAACGACGGATATGAAATGGCCCAGCGTTTTGCCGTGAAATACATTGCCCGCGTGGGAGACCTTTCTCTTGTTCCCGCGCTTGTGGACGTATGTTCGCGCAACAACACCTCGGAAAGAATCGAGTTCAACGCCAAAGAAGCTATCCAGCTTTTCCCGAAAGAATCCCTTACAAACGCTTTCGAGAATCATTGGAAAAACGTTCACAACTATTATCAGCAGCAGAAAGTTCACGACGACATTCTTCATGCGCTCGAGGTCTGTGCCAACAAATGGGAAAAAGAAACAGCCACCGTCTATGACGATTCGTCGTCCGTGCGCCGCAAGCTGATGAACGTCCGCTATCTCAGGAACAACCAGAAGCACGCTCATGTGAGCCAGCTGCTCGATTACGTTCAGCGTTGTCCCGACGAAAAAGTGCAGATAACTCTGCTCGAGACATTAGGCTGGTTCGATTTGTCTTATCGCCGCAGCGAAATATCCGCCGTGGTGAAAAAAATGAGCGAAGACGGAAAATACCCGCAACCGGTGCGCGACGAGGCTCTCAAAACCTACAATAGGCTGAACAAGAAGTATTGACACCGGTTCCGCCGCCTGTTTCATCCTGCATTCACCCTTTATGCGGCGATGAGAATACGTGCAGAAACGGCACAGTGCGGCACAGGCAAAAGTCTGTCCGACAAAAAACCGGCGGGAAAACTATTTTGCAAAAACATACCTCTAACGAAAAAAAATATTTTTTTTACTTAGTAAAAAACTTCCCGCAGAAAATTGAAAATACAAGGCACATAATCGAAAATATGTCTGAGATAATTTAAAATATCTCAGACATATTTTCCGCCACATATACACCTGCTGATTTTCAAGCACTTGTTGGCTGACCGTTTTTGTCTGCAAAACCCTCCGGAAAGGCGGCAGGAATTTTATGTCGGGTCTGTCTTTCTGTCTTAAACGTTTATGCTTATGCCGGCCCTGCGCAAAACATCTCATAGCTTCAATTTACAAAGTAGGCAATCCGATGTTGCAGGCAGCGCCGTTTTGTTTAATTTTGCACTTAATAAAACAAACATGACGATGAATCTATCTTTCAAATCATTTGCCGCTTCGCTCGCAGTCATGTCGGGAATCGCGGCGGGAAGTTATGCACAGCCGGGAAAGGTATATACGCGTAAGCCCTACACTCCCGAACAGCTTGCACAACGTCTGGCCATTCCCGTATGGAAAGCTCCCGAAAGCGGAAAACATTTGCGTGCTGCCGCCGAGCTTCCGCGGAGCGTGGACAATTCCAAACAGATTTTCATGCCTCCCGTGTTCGAACAGCGGAGCAATTCCTGCTCCCAGGCTTCGGGCATACGGTATGTATTCACCTATGAGGTGAACCGCATGCTCAACCGCCAGTCTGCAGGTAAGGAGCACCTTTTCTCTTACCTCTACACATGGAATTATCTCAACGAAGGCAAGGAGGAAGGCTCTCATCCCGAACTCGGTTACAACATAGCTAAGGTTGCAGGAGTGCCCACTACCGACATTTTCGATGACGACGTGTATTATTCTTCCTACACCAAGTGGATGACCGGCTACGACAATTACATCGCCGCAATGAAGTACCGCGTGAAAGACATGGTGCAGTTCCCCCTCAAAACCGAAGAGGGAATACAACTTCTGAAACAGTATCTTTACAATAAAGGCAAGGAAGGAAAGGCCGGCGGTCTCGTTACCTTCTCCTGTTATTCGAGCGACTGGGGCCTGCGCAGCTATCACGGTCCGTCGTCAACCGGCCTCGAAGATATTATAGTAAAGAACGGAACCGACGGGGCGCACGCGCTCACCATTGTGGGCTACGACGACGATGTGCAGTACGACCTCAACGGAGACGGAACGGTTTCGGACGACGAGCGCGGGGCGTTTATATTCGTCAATTCGTGGGGAACATGGTGGGCAACGAAAGGTTACGCCTACTATCCCTACAAACTGTTTATGCTCGACCCCTCCGAGGGAGGGCTCAGCAATCTCGACGCCAACGCCCTGGGAATAAGCGTTGAGGAACACACGCCGCAGGTGGTTTTCAAGGCCGAGATTACCTACGATTCGCGCAACGACCTGTCTTTCGAGCTCAGCGTAAGCGACGGAGCCGACTCCTCGTCGCCGCGCTACGCTTTGCAATATCCCATGATGACTTATCAGGGAGGCGATTTCCCCATGCAGGGCTACGGCAGCTCCGATACGCTGAAAACAATAAAGGTGGCTATGAATTTCACCGACATGACCGACAAGTATGCCGACTTTCATGAGCCGCGCTACACTCTTACGATAAGGCGCGTAGCCGTAGGCGACAAGGTTGGCGGCGGAACGCTCCGCAGTTTCAGCGTCGAAGACTTCCGCACCGGAAAAACATATCTCTGCAACGAGGAAAACATAGAAATGAGCGGCGGAAGAATAGTTGCCTCCACGGCTTTGCACGAGGCTGTCGACGTTTCGCAGAACCGCGAGCAGTGGAGCGATGACAACGGCAACCCTTCGGTATCGCCGTTCATAATACGCCGTGCCGACGGCAGACAAACCAAAGTAAAATTCGAGAAATCCGGCGACGGAGTAACCATTCGTTATCAGCATCTGAAATGAAAAAGCTATTGTTATTGATATTTTTGGCTGCCTTTGCGTCGTGTTCCGACGACAACGGCGGCTCCGAATCGGAAAAAGACAGGTATCTGAATATTGGCGCCGTTACTAACGACACGTGGACGTATGTTTCGCTCGCCACCGGCAAAGTGGTGGGCACGTCGCCGGCCAATTCTGCCGAACACGACGCCGAATGGGCGCAGCGCACCGACTGGGACCTTGCGTTGTGCGGAACTTATATGCGTACCAACGGGGGAACGTCGGGCACAGGCAACGGCGGAGCAATAAAAGTGCAGGGCACGAGCTACGAGAGCATTTCCTCGCCCACACTTCAGGACTTCGCGGTCGACAGCGTATACACCGTAACTCTTGTAAAGTAAACTGCAAAAACTCTGTGCGCCACACAGCGCACCATATTTATATATCGTCGGTCTCGGAGGTTGCAAAAAGTTTCCGAGGCCGACGATTTTCACATACATTCCGTTCTTATAAATCCATGTCCGAAAAGCATGCCGCATCTTCCCGTGCCGGCAACACTTACAAAGCATGGCGCATTATGAATATTTGTTCATTTCGCTGCAAATTATTACATTTGCACCCGCTGAACTGATGTCTCCATAGTTCAATGGATAGAACAGCAGTTTCCTAAACTGCTGATCCGGGTTCGATTCCCGGTGGGGATACTCTCGGGCCCGCCTTTTAACAAGTCGGGCCTTTATCATAGTAAAAACCGCAGGCCACAGTGCAAAAAAACGGTAACGCATACAGCCATAACGCTTTTTATCAGCTTTTTTAATATAAAACAACTATTCAGATTTTCAGAAAACGAATAATATAGTTACTTTTGCCTGATTATTCTATTCATTCGTATCATGCACTGCTTCTCCCTGTCTTTTATGCAGGCGAGAGCAAGGGCAGAGAACGCAATGCAAACAAAAGACAAATATAGTCTTTAACACGACAACCGGAAAAATGAAAAAAACATCCGTTTTCGCCCTGACGGCAGCCTTGCTGGCAATGACATTCGCAGGCTGCTCGTCGGACAACGACTATACATCAGGGCTTACTTCCGACTGCGCGATAACCGCAGTGACTATCGGAACACTCTACCGCAACTACCAGACAACTCTTGACGACGGGCGCGACACCTCTTACGTAATAACACTGCCGGGGTCGGTATATCCCATGCACATAGACCAGCTGAGAAGAGAAATATACAACACCGACTCGCTGCCGCTGGGCACAATGGTAAACAAAGTGGTGCTGACTACGCTCACCACCGACGGCACCATATTGCTGCGCAATGAAAACGGCACCGACACGCTGTATTCCACAAAAGACACGCTCGATTTCACCACACCGAGAATCTTTACGGTCTACTCGTCCGACGGCACAGGCAGCCGCATGTACACCATACGCATAAATGTACACCAGGCCGATCCTGAAGCCTACACATGGATTGCCGCCGGCGACGCCAACCCCGACATCGCGACCATGAGCGGAATAAAAATGCAGGCAAGCGACGGGATTCTATATCTGTGGGGACGAAAAGACGGACAAACCGTATTCATGACCCGTCCCGATGCAGACAACGCCGCATGGACGTACAGCGAAACCACAGGAGCAGACGGAACAGACCTGCAAAGCATAATAAAATTCAACGGAACATTCTTTGCCACAGGCACTGACGGCCTGATGAAGTCGGCCGACGGAAAAACATGGGAATCCGCAAGCGCGAACATCACACCCACTCACCTGCTCGGCGCAAGCCAGCATGAAATCTATGCAGCAACTGCCACAGGAGTATATAGCTCGCACGACGGAACGACGTGGGTGCCTGAAGAAACCGACGCGCCGGTAACACTACTGCCGCAAACGAACGTAATAACAGCCACGCAACCCTCGAAAACGAATCCCAACATCGAAAACGTAATAGCAATGGGATACATTGGAACCGACTTCATTGTGTGGAAAAAGGAAATAGATCTCACAGGAATCGAAAACAACCCGTGGAGCTATTATCCGTATACCGAAGAAAACCCAAAAAGTCTGCCGTATATGCAGGGAGTAAACCTGATAAAATACGGAGACGAACTCTTCGCTGCAGGAATACTCGAAGGCAAGCCGAGCATATTCATAAGCTCCGACGGAGCACGTACATGGCTCACGCCCGACACAAAAACAATACTCCCCGCCAATATAGGCGAGCCGGAAGAAGTAAGTCTCACCGCAGGGAACGACAATACGATATGGATAGTGTGTACCGGCACAGGACAATTATGGCGGGGATACCTGAACCGCATGAAAGCCGGCGCAAACCTATAAAAAATTCACATGCAAATGAAAATCCGCGCCGCCGCATTCGCTTTTCTGCTGCTTGCCGCAACAACGGCATGGGCGCAGGACGACGTGGACTACAACTTCGAAATAGGAGTAACGGCGGGAACGAGTTTCTACAACGGCGATCTGAATCATAAGTTTTACGGACAGACCGGTTTTGCGGGTGGAGCTACCGGAAGGTGGCTGATAAATCCCTACATGGCAGTGAAAGGCACGCTGGCATACAACGGCATAAAAGGTTCGACCGATAACGTAAATGATTTCTTTCCGTCAGACCCCAATTCAACAACCGTAACGTCCGAAAAACGCAAATACAACTTCAGTGACGGAGTGATAGACCTGAACATTACCTACGAATACAACTTCTGGCCGTTCGGAATGCACAACGGATACCAGGGGCGCAAACGCATAACGCCATACGCCCAAATAGGAATAGGAGGCGCATACGGCATGGCAGGCAAAGCTTTCACAATGCAGGTACCCGTAGGCATGGGAATGAAATATAAACTGAAACCGCGCCTCAACGTAGGCCTCGATTTCCTCTATCACTTTACCATGTCGGACAATCTCGACGGAATGAAATATCCCTACGGAATTTCAAGTTCGGGATTCAAGAACAAAGACCATTACTGCACTACAATGTTGTTCATAACTTATGAATTTTCGCCTAAATGTGTGCAGTGCAACAAAGATTAGTACGACATTGCCGCAAAAGGCATAAAAATATATGGATAACATAGAGCTGAACATGCAGCGCATTCCCCGCCACGTTGCCATAATAATGGACGGCAACGGAAGGTGGGCCACCAAACGCGGTCTTCCGCGCAGCGCAGGTCATAAGGAAGGTGTGGAAACAGTCAAGCGCATTACGGAAGAGGCGGTGCGCCTCGGCGTAAAGTACCTAACGCTCTACACGTTCTCTACCGAAAACTGGAATCGCCCGAGCGATGAAATCGCAGCGCTGATGTCGTTGATTCTCGACTCGCTCGAAGAAGAAATATTCATGGCTAACGACGTCCGCTTCAGAGTAATCGGCGATATAAGCAAACTGCCCGCCGCCGTAACCAAGAGACTTGAGGAATGCGAGCACAACACCGCAAAAAACTCGAAAATGACCATGATTATAGCGCTGAGCTATTCCGCGCGGTGGGAAATAACAGAAGCGGCAAAGCAGATAGCAGCCGAAACATACGAAAGGAAACTCAACGTGTCGGAAATAAACGAAGAAACAATAAGCAGCCGGCTCGCCACGTCGTTCATGCCCGATCCGGAACTGCTTATCCGCACCGGCGGAGAGTATCGCCTAAGCAATTACCTGCTTTGGCAATGCGCCTACACCGAACTGTATTTCTGCAACACCTACTGGCCCGACTTCAGCGAAGAGGATTTCCGCAAAGCAATAGCCTCATATCAAATGAGACAACGAAGATTCGGAAAAACAGAAGCACAGGCAGAAGCGGAAAACAAAACAATTTTCGAAAATTAAACCTATATAATATAATGAGTACGGCAAAAGGACAACAAAGTCTCAAACCGTATCACCTGCAAAAGCGATGAGAAGAGAAACAAGAATAGCAATGCTGATTATTACCTCGCTCATGATTTTGGGCACATTTAAAGCACACGCCCAAAAAGACAGCGTAATAATAAAGCCCGATATAATATATTCCACAGACAGGAAAACTTATATGCTCGGCGGCTTTACAGTCGACGGCATAAAAGGCTACGACGACGAAGTACTGCGAAACATCTCCGGTCTCGAGGAGGGACAGGCAATAACGGTACCGGGCGACGATATTTCCCGCGTATTGCGCCGCTACTGGAGCCAGAAAATATTCAGCGACGTGACCATATCGGCCGACAGCATTGTAGGACTGAAAATCTACCTGCACATAACTCTTGCTGCACGCCCGAAAATCTCAACAATATCCTACCACGGCGTGAAGAAGTCTGAACGCGAGGACATCGAAGAGCGCTTAGGACTTAGAAGCGGCAGCCAAATCTCGCCCGACATAGTTGACCGCGCAAAAATAATCATCAAAAGATATTTTGAAGAGAAGGGATACAAAAACGCAAAAGTCGAATTCGTCCAGCAGGACGATGTATCGGCAGCCAACCAGGTGATAGTAGACGTAAATATCGACAAGAACGAGAAAATAAAGGTAAAACACATTTATTTCACTGGTGCGAACAAGGATTATACAAAAAAGCTCAAGCGCGCCATGAAAAAGACTCACGAAGTAAACAAGCTGTCAAACCTTTTTCGCTCAAAAAAATTTCTTCCCGAGGAGTACGCCAAAGACAAAGGTCTGATAATAGACAAGTACAATGAGTGGGGCTACCGCGACGCCATAATCATAACAGACAGCGTGGTTCCTTATGATGAAAAACATGTAGATGTACACATAAATGTCGAGGAAGGAAAAAAATATTACCTTAGGAATGTCGAATGGGTAGGAAATTCCGTGTACAGTTCCGAATCTTTGACGAACGCATTCAAGATGAAACGCGGCGACGTGTACAACCAGAAGTTTTTAAAGAAACGTTTGGTTGACGATGAAGACGCAATAGGCAACCAGTACTACAACAACGGCTACGTGTTCTACAACCTCAACCCCGTCGAGGTGAACGTAGACGGAGACTCTGTGGATCTTGAGATGAGAATTTACGAAGGAAGGCAAGCCACGCTCAACCGAATAAGAATAAGCGGAAACACACGCGTCTATGAGAACGTCATACGCCGCGAACTACGCACGAAACCAGGTGACCTGTTCAAAAAAGACGCCATTATGCGTTCTATACGAGAGCTTGCCGCTTTAGGATACTTCGATCCCGAGAAAATCGAACCCGACGTAAAGCCTAACCAAGAGAGCGGCACTGTAGATATAAACTACAAACTCGAGCCAAAAGCGAGCGACCAGGTTCAGTTGTCATTCGGCTGGGGACAGACCGGTATAGTAGGAACTATCGGTCTAAAGTTCACCAACTTCTCCATGCAGAACCTTTTCAACAGCAAGAACCGCCGTTCTCTTTTCCCGCAGGGCGACGGGCAATCGCTTTCAATCAACGCGCAAACCAACGCCAAATATTATCAAAGCTATTCGTTCAACTTTCTCGACCCGTGGTTCGGCGGCAAGCGCCCCAACCAGTTATCTCTTACGGCTTTCTACTCAAAACAGACAGACGTAAACAGTAATTATTATAACAGCAACTATTACAACCGCTACAACCAGTATCTTTACGGCTACGGAACGTCTGATTATTACAACGGATACTACAATTATTACGACCCCGACACTTACGTGAAGATTTTCGGCGTTTCTTTAGGCTGGGGCAAACGTCTTCGCTGGCCCGACGACTATTTCTCTCTCATGGTCGAGGCTACCTACCAACGCTACATGCTTAAATCGTGGAATTATTTCATCATAAGCGACGGTAACTGCAACAACTTCAACCTCGGACTAACCATAAACCGAAGTTCTACCGACAACAACATCTATCCGCGAAGCGGTTCGGAGTTCACACTCTCGGTTTCGGCCACTCCTCCCTATTCTCTTTGGGACGGTAAGGACTATTCCAAACTCGCCCGCGACTACCGCGCTTCCACTTACCAGAAAGAAATGCAGGAGAAGTACCGTTGGGTGGAATATCACAAATGGAAACTGAAATTCCGCAGCTATACGGCCCTTACCGGCAAGACAAAATGCCCCGTGCTCATGACCCGCACCGATTTCGGACTGCTCGGGCATTACAACAAACACAAGAAATCTCCTTTCGAGACGTTCTATGTGGGCGGTGACGGCATGTCGGGATATTCCTCCGGTTATGCCACCGAAACTATCGGCCTGCGCGGTTACGAAAACGGTTGCCTAACGCCGTCGCTCAACTACGAGGGCTACGCTTACAGCCGTATGACGCTCGAATTGCGCTATCCGCTCATGCTCAAAGGCTCCACAAACATCTATGCCCTTGCCTTTGCTGAAGGAGGTAACGCCTGGAACGACGTAAAGAAGTTCAATCCGTTCGAGATGAAGCGCTCCGCCGGAGCCGGCGTGCGCGTATTCCTGCCCATGATAGGCCTAATGGGTATCGACTGGGCTTACGGCTTCGACAAGGTGTTCGGCACAAAGAGCAGCAGCGGTTCGCACATACACTTCATAATAGGCCAGGAATTCTAATGCCCCGCAAGACATCCTCACCGGCGGAATGCATTATGCCTCGTACTGTAAGAGAACAGCAACACAAACCAAACAACATATAAAGCTATGAAACAACTCCGTAACGTCATCATCGCCATTGCCGCCGTGCTTTCGGCAGCCGCAAGCGTGCAGGCACAAAAGTTTGCCTTAGTCGATATGGAATACATACTGAAAAACATACCGGCCTACGAGCGCGCAAACGAACAGCTCAACCAGCAGTCAAAGAAATGGCAGGCCGAAGTGGAGGCCGTACAGAATGAGGCCAAGACCTTATACAACAACTATCAGAACGAAGCCGTATTTCTTTCGGCCGAACAAAAGAAAACGCGCGAGCAGGCAATTGTAGACAAGGAGAAAGAGGCTGCCGAACTTAAGCGCAAGTACTTCGCTCCCGACGGCGAGCTTTTCAAAAAGCGCGAAAGCCTCATACAACCCATACAAGACGAGATTTACAACGCCATAAAGGACATCTCGCAGACCAAAGGCTACTCCCTGATACTCGACCGCGCCTCCGACGCAGGCATAATCTTCGCATCGCCGCGCGTTGACATTTCAAACGAGGTGCTCGCTAAGTTGGGTTATTCCAATTAATTATTATATCTTTGCAGGCCATACGTAAGAATATTATAAACTAAGAATACAATCACAGAAATGAAAAAAGTAATTATCATGGCGCTCCTGCTTGCGCCTCTGAGCCTTTTCGCACAGAAGTTCGGACATTTCGACTCGTCCGTAATCGTGCAGGCAATGCCCGACTATGCGACTTCACAAACCGAAATCCAGAAACTGCAGAAACAATATGAAGACGAACTCACCCGCATGAGAGACGAGCTTCAGAAAAAGAGCCAGGAATACGAGCGCCAGCACGATTCTCTGCCCGACAACGTAAAACAGCGCCGCGAGCAGGAACTCAACGAGCTCTACCAGCGCATACAGCAGAACTATAACGACAACCGCGATTCGCTCCAGGCAAAATCGGCCGAGAAAATGCAGGCAATCACCACCAAGATACTCGATGCCGTTAAAGCTATCGGCGATGAGGGCAAGTATGTATACATTATGGACACAACGGGCGGCATTCCCTACATCAACAAGTCGCTCAGCGAAGACATTACCGATAAACTGAAAACCAAATTAGGCATTAAATAAAGCCGGCACTGGTCGGGAAAAATAAAACAGGCGGAAGAATTCGATACTTTCCGCCTGTTTTGTTTTGCACACCGTTCAAAATGTTTTTTCTCCCGTTCCTAAAAACCCTTACCCCTTACGCACACAAAACCTTTCCCTAAAAAAGCAGAGGCCTCCCGTTTGTAAAAAAACAACGGTTCTACAAATAGTTTCTGCGGAGCGTAAACCGATGTTTCTTTAACGACCTGACAAAATGTCAGGTCGTTTTTTTCATGCCGGCAAAAAGAGCCCGAAAAATTATCTCAGACATATTTTAAAATATCTCAGAGATAATTCAAAATATGTCTGAGATAATTTTTTCTACAAGCGGGAAGAGTTTTTTCCTTTGCCGACGGGAAGTGCGGGCACCTGACAAAAATGTCATGTTCTGAAAAGTCCAATACCGTTTCCGGCATTTCAGCGTCAGGACGCAGCAAGTGTAGACGTTTTCATCTTTTTTCCGTGTCGCGCCGCGCGTTGCGCGGATGGTGCAGCAGTATCTCCTCGCGCAGACGGCTGCTGTCGATGTGCGTATAAATCTCGGTGGTAGCGATACTCTCGTGTCCGAGCATTTCCTGTATGGCGCGCAGGTTCGCTCCCCCCTCGAGCAGGTGGGTTGCAAACGAGTGGCGGAACGTATGCGGACTTATCTCTTTCGTTATACCCGCGGCCTGGGCCAGAACCTTCACGATATGAAACACCGTAATGCGCGAAAGCTTGTTGCTGCGGCGAAAGCTCAGAAAAACATAGTCTTCGCTACCCGACTTGGGCGTTATATGGCAACGGTCCTCGTACCAAAGTTCGAGCTCGTGCAATGCGCGCTGCGACACCGGCACAAGACGCTCTTTCCTGCCCTTGCCTATGACCCGAATAAAGCCTTCGGCCGCAAACACGTCCGACACACAGAGATTGCAAAGCTCGCTCACCCGCAAACCGCACGAATAAAGCATTTCCAAAATGGCGCGGTTGCGCTGTCCCTCCTGTTCCGACAAGTCGATAGCCGCTATAATGCTGTCAATCTCGCCAAGCGTGAGCACTTCGGGCAGATATGTTCCGAGCTTGGGCGAGGGCAACAGTTCGGCCGGCGACGTGTCGATGACATTTTCGAGCAAAAGATAATTGTAGAACGAGCGCACCCCCGACAGGATTCTTGCCTGCGACCTCGCTCCCACGCCGATGTCGCGCAAACAGGCGGCAAAGTTTTCCAGCTGCGCGAGCGTGGCCTGTTCGGGAGCCACAGCCTCGCCCTCAAAGTAAACCAATAATTTTTCAACGTCCTTGCGGTACGCGTCGATAGTGTTGGCCGTAAAATTCTTTTCAAGGCGCAGAAAGCGGAGGTAGCCGCCCATAAGTTCGTCCGAATGTTTTTCGCCGGAGTTCATGAAAAATAACTACTTTTGTATTCAAGGCTAAATTACGAATTAAAATCCGACTATGAAAATCGAAATAATCAACGGCCCGAACCTAAACCTCCTCGGCAAACGCGAACCGGGCATATACGGCAACGAAGGTTTCGACGAATATCTCGCACAGCTGCGCAAGCGTTTCCCCGACATCGACCTCGGTTACTACCAGAGCAACTGCGAGGGGCAGCTCATCGACCGAATTCACGCCGCAGGCTTCGAGGCCGACGGCATAGTGCTCAACGCCGGAGCATACACGCACACCAGCGTGGCGCTTCACGACGCGATACTCGCTGTCAAGGCACCCGTAATAGAAGTTCACATTTCCAACGTGCACAAGCGGGAGGAATTCCGCCACCGCTCCATGATTTCATCGGCCTGCATGGGAGTAATATGCGGCTTCGGGCTCGACTCGTACCGCCTGGCCGTAGAAGCCTTGCGCGAAACAGTCGGAAAACGATGGACCTCGACACCTATATAAGCCGCTGCACCGAGCCGGAAGACGACTATTTGCACCGGCTCTACCGCGCCACCAACATACATCTCGTGCGCTCGCACATGGTGTCGGGCCACGTAGAGGGAACACTGCTGAAAATTCTCGTGGCAATGCTCCGCCCGAAAAACATTCTCGAGATAGGCACATTCACCGGCTACTCTGCAATAGCCATGTCGTACGGCTTAGGCCCGGAAGGGCACATCCACACTTTCGACGTCAACGACGAGCTGGAAGATTTCACCCGCAAATGGATAGAAAACTCACGGCGGGGCAAACAAATCACCTATACGATAGGCAATGTGCTCGACATCCTGCCCCGCAAGGCAGAACGCGGGAATCTCCGCTTCGATCTCGCATTCATCGACGGAGACAAACGGCAATACCCCGAATACTACAGCCTTTGCAAGCGCTATCTTTCGTCCGGAGGCTATATTCTGGCCGACAACACCCTTTGGGACGGCCACGTTGTAGACCCTGCCTACGACCGCGACCCTCAAACGCGCGGCATTCGCGCTTTCAACGACATCGTTGCCAACGACGAGGAATGCGAAAAGGTTATCATTCCCATGCGCGACGGCATTACACTCATCCATCTCAAAGACAAATGACAGGAAAATCGCGTTTTTTGCGTACTTTTGCCTGCAACAAACAACTATCTCAATGGAAACCACACGACAGAACAGGATAGCGCGCCTTCTGCAGAAAGAACTGAGCGACATATTCGAGAAGCAGACGCGCGCAACGCGCGGCGTAATCGTTTCGGTAAGCAAATGCCGCATAAGTCCCGACCTGAGCATTTGCAAAGCCTATCTTAGCATTTTCCCTTCCGAACGCGCCGAGGAATTGCTCGCAAACATCAACGCCAACGTGCGCGCCCTGCGTTTCGAACTGGGACAGCGCATAAGATTCCAGCTCCGCATTGTTCCCGAGCTGAAGTTTTTCATCGACGACTCGCTCGATTACATAGCCCACATCGACGAACTGCTGAAGAAATAAAAACGCGACGGCAGTGAACTTCCCCTTTTTCATAGCCAGAAGGTACCTTTTTTCCTACAAAAGGCACCATGCGATAAACATAATCACGCGCATTGCGGTTGCCGGCGTTGCCGTAACCACAATGGCCCTTGTGTGCACGCTCTCCGTGTTCAACGGTTTCCAGGAGCTTGTAGCCTCGCTTTTCACATCGTTCGACCCCGAGCTGAAAGTGGTTCCCGCCGAAGGCAAGACCATTCCAGCCGACGACCCGACGCTCACAGAAATACGCAATTTCAAGGATGTGGCCGTTGCAGCGGAATGTCTCGAGGGGCAAGCCCTTGTGCGCTACGGCAACAGGCAGACCGTAGCGACGATAAAGGGCGTGGACAACAACTATATCAACACAACCGACCTTGCAGAGATTCTTTACGGCGACGGCGACTTCGCTCTTAAGGCCGACGTGCTTTATTACGGCACGCCGGGGCTGCAGCTCGCCTCGCAGCTCGGCCTCGGAGTGCGCTACGAACACCCGCTTGAAGTCTACGCCCCGCGGAAAGGAGAAAGAATAAACATGCTCAACCCGCTGGAGAGCTTCAACCGTGACGAATTGCATTCCAACGGAGTGGTATTCTCGGTAAACCAGAAGAAATACGACTCCGAATACATTCTGACTTCGATAGATTTCACCCGCCGCATTTTCGAACAGCAGGGCTGCGTATCTTCCTTAGAACTAAAGCTGAAAGACGGTGCCGACCCCACCACAGTGCAGCGCGAACTGCGCAGAATAGCAGGCACGAAACTGAAAATCCTGAACCGGTACGAGCAGCAGGAAGACGTGTTTCGCATAATGCGCACAGAGAAAGCGGTGGCATATCTTTTCCTCACGTTCATTCTCGTCATCGCCTGCTTCAACATCATCGGCTCGCTCTCGATGCTCATTATCGACAAGCGCGACGACATGAACACCCTGCGAAGTCTCGGCGCCGACGACCGCACCATAGCGCACGTGTTCCTGCTTGAAGGACGGCTCATATCATTGATAGGCGTCATTGCCGGAATCGTGCTCGGTCTTCTGCTCTGCCTTGCCCAACAGCACTTCGGGCTGCTGAAAATGGGCGACGACTCTGGCAGCTTCATCGTCGACGCATACCCCGTTAGCGTGAAAATCACGGACATACTGCTCATTTTCATAACAGTGCTCGTTGCCGGATACCTTTCCACATGGTACCCTGTGCGCTACCTGAGCAAACGCTTTCTCTGAAACGTCGCCCCGAAGCCTGCACGGCACGTAATTGCCACCCGTAGGACAAACAAAGGAAACATACCTCGCATATTCCGGCAGTAATGCGACGTAGAAAAAGCCGTTCCGCAGAAAAACGGAAAGGAACGGCTTACGGGAAAATTCATCCCACGCGAAAAAAAATATTTTTTTCATGTGGTAAAAAACTTCCCGCAGCAAATTGAAAATACAAGGGAGATAATCGAAAAT
>OHBJ01000305.1_pt1 | contig 30052 bp, 26 predicted proteins | sample 1577241 | NCBI WGS metagenome assembly OHBJ01 (sample SAMEA3541594, study PRJEB24748) | human gut metagenome | biome: human gut; feature: human-associated habitat; material: faeces | place: China | collected 2012 | reverse complement strand
TCATATTCCTTCAAATGGCCGTCTGTGCTGACGGTACTCTCTATTGCACGCATCACCGTAGTACCTACGGCACACACCTGCCTGTTCAAATCCTTGGCACGGTTTACAACCTTTACGGCTTCTTCCGTAACAATCATCTGCTCGGAATCCGTCTTATGCTTGGTAAGGTCCTCTACATCGATGTCGCGGAAGTTGCCCAAACCGGCATGCAATGTAATATAGGCAAAGTCAATTCCCTTAATCTCCATGCGCTTCATCAGCTCGCGGCTGAAATGCAGGCTTGCCGTAGGAGCCGTTACAGCACCTTCGTTACGGGCAAAGATAGACTGGAAGCGTTCCGAATCCTCCGGTTCCACGGGACGGTTGATGATGCTGTGCGGCAGCGGCGTCTCGCCCAAAGCATACAATGCCTTCTTGAACTCGTCGTGCGGCCCGTCATACAGAAAACGAAGGGTACGTCCGCGCGAAGTGGTATTGTCAATCACCTCGGCTACCATAGAGTCATCCTCACCGAAATAGAGTTTGTTGCCGATACGGATTTTGCGGGCAGGGTCTACCAGCACGTCCCACAAACGCAACTCCTCATTCAACTCACGCAACAGAAATACCTCGATACGTGCACCGGTTTTTTCCTTGTTGCCGTACAGCCGGGCGGGAAACACCTTCGTATCATTAAAGATAAATACATCCTTATCATCGAAATAATCCAAAATATCCTTGAACATACGGTGTTCGATTTCGCCCGTCTTTCTGTGCAGTACCATCAGGCGCGACTCATCTCTATACCTTGTAGGATGTAAGGCAATCTTCTCTTCAGGAAGTTTAAACTTAAATTGCGACAGTTTCATAATCAGTTATGAGTTATAAGTTATTTATTGTTTATTTCAGTATATTTTTTAGTCATAAATGGCATGAGTTATCCAGCAGTATGCTCCTTCGTAGCAATAACTTATAACCCATCACTCATAACTAAATCCTGCCCGTCTATCCACTCTTTGAAATCAAGCGGATTCAGACAGTCTTCTATGCGGACATCCCCCACACGGGTACGTTCCAGGGCCGTGAGATGAGCGCCGCTATGCAGCGCTTCACCGATGTCGCGTGCCAGGGCGCGGATGTAAGTGCCTTTGCTGCACACTACCCGAACTTTTATTTCCGGCAGGTTGCATTCCAGCAGTTCAATCTCGTCAATCACCAGCAACTTGGGCTTCAGCTCTACCTCCTCACCTTTGCGGGCAAGGTCGTAGGCACGCTTGCCGTTCACCATACAAGCCGAAAAAGCAGGCGGCACCTGCTGTATCTCGCCTGTGAACTTCTTCAATGTCTCCTCCACCAGCTCCCGCGTGATATGCTCCGTAGGATAGGTAGCGTCTATCTCGTGCTCCAAATCATAGGAAGGGGTGGTAGCGCCCAACCGAATGGTGGCGATATACTCCTTGGTATGATACTGGAACTCCTCAATCCGCTTTGTCGCCTTGCCCGTACATACTATCATCACGCCCGTGGCAAGCGGGTCGAGTGTACCGGCATGGCCTACTTTCAACTTCTTTACCTTCATCCGCCGGCAAATGTTGTGTTGGAAATTCTTAAATGTTTCCGGAATTTCGGCTGATTCCTGAAAAAAGGCGAAAGGTGATTATTTGGAATTTTGCTTTATAATGCTGTATGCATCGTATATTCCGAGTTCTCCGGCTTTGCTGAGGTCGGAGAGAGCCTCTTTTTTCTGTCCTGTAGCAAGATAGGATAGCGCTCGGTTGAAGTAGGCCTCGGCCAGGTGCGGATCGATTTCTATAGCTTTTGTGAAATCCTCCGCAGCACGCTTGTATTCTTTTATGGCGAAGTTCGCACATCCGCGATTGTAGTATATGGCTGCGTTTGAGGGTATTAGCTTTGCAGCGTTTTCGATGTCGCTGAGTATGGATTTCCATTCTACCGAGCCGTTGCCTCGCGTGGTATTGTTTTCTTCGCTTGCATGTTCTATTTCGGCAAGACGCTGTTTTACTACGGCACGCTGCATGTATGCCATAGCCGATGTAGAGTCGGATGAAATGTACGCGTTCAGATCGGAAAGGGCAGAGGTGTAGTCGCGCGCGTCGCTGTATAATATTGCGCGTGCAAGTCTTTCATCGATAAGAGACTTGTTGTCTTCTATCTTGGTTGACAGCTTTTCTATGTCGGCAAACAGAATGTTTATGTCGTTCGAAGCTGTAGGCGCAATGCGGTCTGTAAGTAAAACTCGCTTAGTGGTCAGTTCCTTTCGGTTCCATTTGTCAAGTTCAGGCCAGAATGCAGTACGGGACAGGCGGCCCGCGGCGGAAAACGAGGCCGAGAAAGCGAACATCGGCTGGAGGGAAGCCTCAACCTTGCGGTTTTGAACTTTTCCGCGGTAGTCGTTGGCATATTTTTCGCCTACGTCTTTTTCTTCGTCCACCACTATTTTCTGGTAGTCGTCAATATTAAGTTCGCGCCGCTTGCGGGTGCTTTTGTTCGAGTAACGTTTGTTGTTGAAAGTGCGGTCGAGTTGTGCCGCAAGCACTCTTCGCTCGTCGCGCAAGGCTTCGGACGTTTTTCCTGTCTTGCGAAGGCAGCGCGCTCTCAGTTCGTAACCGGTCCAGAAATGCGGATAGTCGGCAATGACTTTGGAAACATCATTTATAGCAGCGCGATAGTTGCCGGTTTTTTCCAGCAGAACAGCCCTGTTGAAGAGCGCCAGCAGGTTGTCTGGCTCAAGACGCAGAACAAAATCGAAGTCTTCTATCGCTTTGTTGTCTTCGCCTACGCGGGCACGCAGCAATCCACGGTTGTAATGCCCGAGAAAGTTTGTCGTGTCTATTTCGAGAGCACTGTCGTAGTCGTTCATCGCTCCGCGCAGGTCGCGCTGCTGATAACGTACAAGGGCCCTGTTTATATAATACTCAGGAATGTCTTTGGAGTAAGAAATGGCTTTTGTAAGGAACGTGTCGGCCTCGGCATAGTCGCCACGGTTGTAATAAATCATGCCGCGCGTGCCCCATGCTTCGCCGTCTTTCGGATTTTTCTCCAACACTACCTGGAACATGCTGTCGGCGCGCAGCGTGTCTTTCGTTTGCAGGAGCACTTGCGCCTCTATGCTGTAGATTTTGTTGTACGAAGGCCATTGAGCGTTCATTTTGTGGAGCTCATCGAGCGCCGTATCGTAATCTTTCAGCTGAATGCGGCATAAAACTCGGTTGTACCATGAAACCTGGTCAAGGGGCTTGTATTCTATGACCTTTGTGTAATCGGCCACGGCTTCCTCGAGTTTATTTCCCTTTATTCTGCACAGCCCGCGCAACTGGTAAGCGTCTTCTATGAACGGGTTGAGTTCTATTGCCTCGCTGCAATCGTTCTCGGCTCCGTTGTAGTCTTCGAGATAAAACTTGGCAACGGCGCGGAAATAGTATGGCTCGTAAAGATATGGCTTGGCGTTTATTACTTCATTGAAGTATTGAATGGAAAGCACGTAGTCATCGTAATAAAGCGCGTTGCGCCCTATGAGCATTACTCGGTCGGTGTTGAGTTGGGCCGCGACGAGCAAAGGGAGAAAGCATATTAAAAAAAGAAAGCGTTTCAAAAGATGACTGTTGCGATTCGTTATTGCGGGCTTTTTTCACAAAACGAGAGAGAAACAGGCTTGTCGCGTTTATATTTTCCGGTCGCTTGTGCGTTGCCTTGTCTTATATTGGCAGCGGAACTTGCCGCGCGTAATTGCCGCCAGTTTTCGGGAAATCATTTGTTTGCGGAGCGGAGAAACCGCGTCGACAAACATTTTTCCCTCTAAGTGGGCGAATTCATGCTGCATGACACGGGCAAGGAATCCTTCGGCACATTCGTCGTGTTCCTGGAAATTTTCGTCAACATATTTCACTCTCACACGTTTGGGGCGTGTTACTTTTTCATGTATTCCTGGAATGCTCAGGCAGCCCTCGTCTATAGAAACCGTATCCTCGCTCGTCTCTATTATATGGGCGTTGATGTATACTTTTCGGAAGTCTTTGTATTCGGGATAGTCATCGGCAAGGTCGGTCAGGTCGATAACAACCAGACGTATCGGCAAACCGATTTGCGGGGCAGCCAATCCTACGCCTTCGGCATACGTGAGGGTTTCAAACATGTCGGCAATTAATTTCTGTAGTTCCGGATAGTCGGGCGTTATGTCGGTTGCAATTTTTCTGAGTACCGGATCCCCGTAAATACATATAGGTAGCTTCATAGTTGTATTTGATTGTTTTTTTACGGAGTCATTTTCTTGACTCCATGTACGACTGCAGTATTATAGTAGCACTGATTTTATCGACGAGAGCTTTGTCGCGGCGCGCCATTTTGTGCAATCCGCTGGAAAGAATGGCCTTGTGCGCCAATACGGAAGTGAAACGTTCGTCGTAGAATTCAACAGGAATGTTGACCGCCTTTTTCAGTTTGCCGGCGAATGAGCGTACTCGCACCGCGTTTTCCGACGGTTGCCCGTTGGATTGCGTCGGCATACCTATCACAATGCGTTCAACATTCTCGGTTTGTGTATATTTTACAATGAAGTTGAGGAGAGAGCTACTCTCCACTGTATCCAGACCTCCTGCAACGATCTGCAGCGGGTCGGTCACTGCAACGCCCGAACGTCGTCGCCCGTAGTCGATAGACATTATTCTTCCCATAGCGAAAGGGTTGTGCAAATATAGCAAAAGGCGAGAGCAGAACAAAATAAGCTTGCTTATTTTTTATGCCGAGCCGCCCTCTATATAGGAACTTTAGCTCAAATGATCTGAGGTTGTCGGAAACGGACCACTTTTTATAGACCTGACATTTTGTCAGGTGTTTTTTTTAAACAGCGGAAAGCACCCCGAAAAAAATATGTCTGACATATTTTAAAATATCTCAGAGATAATTCGAAATATGTCTGAGATAATTTTTTTCACAAGCGGGAGACTTTTTCCTCAATGCTGGTGGCAGGTTGGACAACCTGACAAAATGTCAGGTCTAAGATAATCTTGTGGCATTTCTGGTATTGTATTGTTTGCTGGAAATAGCGACAGAATTGAAAGCGAATTAAAAGAGATTGAAGAGGAGAAAGAAAAAGAATCTGAAAAGATGAAGAAGGGAGCTGATTAGTCCCATTTTTATTACTAAATTCTATATTATAAAATATATTCTATAGGAAGTTTTGTAATTCAAAATTAATTGTTATTTTTGCATTAAACAAAAGAGGTATGAGAATAGTATCACATAAGAAATTGAAAGAGTTCTACGAGACGAAAGGTTATGAAGATTCACGCATAGCCTTAGAACGCTGGTATGACATAGCGGAAAATGCCAAGTGGAAAAACTTATCAGACATTAAAGTAGATTTTCTTTCAGTTGATTATGTAGGCAACCAACACTATGTATTCAATATTAGAGGTAATAATTATCGGCTTGTGGTGGTTGTTAAGTTTACAATAGGTTACATATTCATCCGTTGGGTGGGTACTCATAAAGATTATGATAAAATAGATTGTTCAACCATTTAAGGAATAGAAATTATGAATAAAGTGACAAAAGAACAATATGAATTTGCTTTGGCGAGAGTAGAAGAACTTTTGCCGTTGGTTGATGACAATACACCTTCAAACGATAAAAATGCGGTTGAATTAACTGTAATGTCCGACATTGTGATAGCATACGAAAAAGAGCATTATCCGATAGAGAAACCAACTGTCGCAGAATTGATAGAATTATCTCTTGAAGAAAAAGGTATGAGTCAGAAGCAACTTGCCGGTGAAATCGGAATAAGTCCATCACGTGTTAATGACTATATTTCCGGTCGTTCAGAGCCTACCCTCAAAATTGCAAGATTGTTATGTCGAGTGCTGAATATTCCTCCAGCTGCAATGTTGGGCTTCTGATTTGTTCAACTTAATAATACTTTCGTACTATTAAAGGCTTTCACAGATAGCATCTCGCTCAACGTTCCTATATCCTCACTCTTTGAAACAGAGCGGGATTTTATAGTGTTTGTGCGACGTAATGGCGAAACGTTCACCTTTGAGAACGAAAAAGCACTTAAAGAGTATGCAGAAACAAGCTGTGAATTATAATAACTTTAAAGTGAACTACCGCTAAATTCTTAGCCTAGCGGTAGTTTACGTTTTTGTAGTAGAAAATGGTGCGCGAGTTTGACCCCTTCGAGCACGCGGGACTGATCCCTTAAAAGTCCTGGCAGCGGGGGGCAAACTCGCGTATCATTTCTACCATTTTCATGTTCAAGCGTATATCAAACAATAAGCCGAATGTTTGATATACGCTTTTTTCTTTCTTATGCTACATTGTGATGTGTAATTTTACGAAAGATATTAAACGTTTAAATAAGTATGACAATATCAGAACTGATTTTGCAGGATTGCAACAGAAATTCTCTGGGGTGGACACTGCAATTTTAATCCGAATAGCCAACAAAAAGGCAGAGGGCGTAACGGACGAGACAAAGGTAAACTCCATCGTAGAGGGTATCAGCTTTTCGGACGTATTGACTTCGTGCGGTGATTTCCGTGCAGGGGATGCTTCCAAAACGGCAGTGACAAACTATGAGAAGAAGCATAACCTTAAAGACGGTAAGCCAATCGTGGAACCGAATCCTACACCAAAACCGGAAGAAAAGAAAGACGAAGTGCCCGCATGGGCGCAGACTCTGATTGACTCCAACAAGACCCTTTCCGGCAAGCTCACGCAGCTTGAAACGGAAAAAGTGCAGGCATCGCGCAGCCAGCAGATTCTTGCAAAGGCAAAGGAGTACGGCATTCCTGAGAACTACGCCAAATGGTGCGCCATTAAGGACGATGAGGACTTGGATGTTTATTTCAAGGACTTGAAACAGGACTTCGCAAATGACGGTTTCAAAGGCGTGACACCTCCCGAATCAGCGGAGCAGAATATTGAGAAGGAAAACGAATCCATTGCTGGAATGATTTCGGGAGGAACAAAATCTATTGTTGAATCTAAAAAGTGAAAGACATGGCTTTACTGCCTTGTTGATGTTTTTGATTTTCTTTCCATTTGAGGAAATTTCTGAATCTGTCACGAATATTTCTGGTGGCACCACTTTGAAGAAAAGCAAAAGACAGTAAAATCCTGATTTCCAAACGAAATCGGGATTTTTTGTTTTCCGGCGGAACGCAAAAAGCGGCAAAATATTACCGTTACTGGTGTTCCAATCGGTGGAGCAAAAATCGGTGGAGCGCAAATCTCCACCGAATAAGGTTATTTCTCTCTGATTTGCAATATTTTGCGTATCAAGAAAGCGTGTATGGTTTCCTACTTTTGTCCAACGAAAAAACTGTAGGAACATGAAAAGAGACTCATTCAATGTGCTTTTCTTTATCAAGAAAGCCAAACTACTGAAAAACGGAGAAGCCTCCGTGTGTATGCGCATTACGGTAAACGGTGCGCGAGTGGAAAACAACATTCGCAAGAGCATTGAACCTGCCTTGTGGAATCAGGCGAAGGAGTGCGCCAAAGGGAAAAGCCGCAAATCTTGCGACCTTAATACGTACATAGAAAATGCCCGAATTAAACTCCACCAGACTTTCAATGAACTGGAGGAACAAGGGCAGTTCATCACCGCTCGCCTGTTGCAGGAAAAGTTCTTCGGACAAGACCAAATACCGGAAGTTGTCCGCACTCTCATTCAAACCATCCAAGAACATAACGACCAATGCCGTGAACTTGTCGGGAAGGACTATGCCCTGATTACCGTCCGCCGTTACGAGAGCTGCAAGCGTTATCTTTCAGAACTTATCAAACTGAAATACGGCAAGGAGGACTTGCCATTGTCGGAAGTCAATGGCGAACTAGTACGTGCTTTTGAGTTCTATCTCAAAACAGAGAAGGAATGCCAGCAGAATACGGTTATCCGCTACATGAAGTGCTTGAAGAAGATAACCAACCTTGCGCTTGCCAATGAGTGGATTTCCAAAGACCCGTTCATCGGTATCAAGTTCCATGAGAAAGAAGTTATACGCGAGTTCTTGACGATGGACGAACTGCTCACCATCTATCACAAGGAGTTTTCGTTAGAGCGTATCACAGTTGTCCGTGATGTTTTCACCTTTGCAGCGTTCACTGGGCTAGCCTTCATAGACGTGCAACAACTGGCACCGGAACATATCGTAGAAGACCCCAACGGCAACCTATGGATTCGCAAGCCCCGCCAAAAGACGAAGAACATGTGCAACATCCCCCTGCTTGACATCCCCTTAACCATTCTCCGCAAGTACGCCAACTATCCCGCTTGCCTAAAGAAGAAGGTGCTGCTCCCCGTCCCCTGCAACCAAAAGATGAACAGCTACCTGAAAGAAATCGCCGACCTCTGCATGATTAAGAAGAACTTGACCACGCACACGGCCAGGCACTCGTATGCCACCTCTGTGTGCCTCGCCAATGGTGTGAGCATTGAGAACGTGGCCAAAATGCTTGGTCACTCCAATATCAAGATGACCCAGTACTATGCCCGCGTATTGGATTCTTCCATCCTGCGTGATATGAATAATGTGAAGAACATGATGACCAAAGTAATGGGATGAGTATGGACAGAGATATCATTACAATCAGTGAGAGCGGTGCTGTGAGTATACCTACTGCACCTGTATGGATGGCGCAATTTGAGATTGCCGACTTGTTCGGGGTATTCTCGTGTGAAGTTCGTAAGGCGATACACAGCATCTACAAGAACAAGGAACTGAACGAAGTGGACACAATGAAGTATGTCAAGCAACCCGATGGAATCAGTTATGATGTTTACAGCCTTGAAATGATTATAGCCATTGCGTTCAGACTATGCAGTAAAAACAGTATGCTATTCAGACAGTTTGTAGTCAGTAAACTGAATACTGGCAGGATTTCGTTGTTTGTTTCCTGTGGCAGAGGAAGCAACCGATGGTATAATTAAGTTCATCCCGCCAGACACTTGTTCCCGATGTTCGGATGCAAAGGTAGCGCATGGTTCGGTGGCAGCGGCAAGGTCAGGCGGCAAAGCCGTTTCGGGCAGAATCTTCCTCCTGCGGAGCGTATTCAGCCTGAAAACCTTGCCCCTGCCGACCATACGCTCGTAAGGCATCTGGCAACGGAAACAAGCGACTGACGGGAAATCTGAAGAAAGGAACGGCTTACAGACGAAGCGGAATTTTGATGCTTCATCCGTAAGCCGTTCCTTTTTCTTTTTGCTGTCATGTCCATTGCTGTCGCAAGTTACAGGGCAGACGGCAAACTGCGTTCCTTCAAGAAAATCAGGTGGCCGTCTGTCGGTAGGCGGAGCGGTAGCTGTCAAGCAGCATCTTCTCTATGTCCGACTAGCGATAGAGAATCTTGCCGCCCAACTGGATATAGGGTATCCGTCCCTCGTTGCGGTAGTCCTGAAGTGTCCGGCGGCTTACCTTCAATCGTGCCGAGACTTCCTTGTCTGTGAAGAAACGCTCTCCACCTAATGTCGGGCGATAGTCGGCAGTCATACGCTCGTAGTTGTCCAGCAGTCGATCGAGACTCCCCATGGAGTGGAGAATCCATTCGTTGTCTTTGGTCATCAGTTCATTCATGTTACTTTGGATTAAGTGGATAATGTGATTATACTTTGTTTATTGTATCAGGTTTATATTGTCCGTCCTTTGAACCTTGCTTCTTTCCGTCTGTCCTCCACATGAGCCACGATACGTTTCACGTCCTCGGGACGGTAATACGTCTTGTGGTTTATCTGCGAGAAGGTGAGTGTCCCATTGTCCCGCAGCGTCTGCAATGTGCGCGGACTGATGTTCAACATCCGGCACACGTCCTGGTTGTCCATCCACTCACTCATTGTCTTTTCTCCGTGCCGATGACAGATGGCATCCATGCTGCGGACGAACTGGTCGAACTTGGCAACCATCGCCTCAAAGGTTCTTTTCTCGATTGATACTATTTCCATAATTCTTTCCTTTTGTTGTTTCTTTTGCCGCAAAGGAACGGATAATCCGCCATCCGGCAATGCTTTTTTCAGAACTGGCAGTGTTTGGCACTGGTATGGTAGTCATTGTCTATGAAATAATTTTGAGGTGACAAACCTGTTCCAATCGAAATGATTATATCGACCGTAATAAAATGGATTATTCATAGATGTTTTGAGTTCATTCAACTGATAAATATCTGATTTACATCAAAAAAGTTTGCAAGAATCACCAATCGTACAAAATAATTTTCTAATTTTGCGTTGAAAATCAATTAAGTTATGGCAAAACATCAAATTGCATATTATATTCTCGAGTACAAACTTGTAGACAACACAATTGGTAACTTACCAGAGATGGTAAATCGTGTATTAGCGCATATCAACGGGCTTCAAAAGATGCAAAGAAAACGTAACGATTTTTCAAATCCAGATAAGTTTACATACTTGTCTGAAAGTGCATCTGAGAATAATATCACTACTATTGTTTTCAAAAGTGCTAGCCATAGTTATAGCGCGCCTTTAATAGACAAGAATACTTTAGATGATAGACCAAATCCTAAGCGTATGGAAGAGGGCGAACAGGTCAAGACGCATATTGTTATTGACACCAATAGTGGATATGTGACAAAAGACACAATGCAACGCGGAATAGCAATTAATAATGTTGTCAGTTATCTCAATTCGTTTTTGCCTTTCGAAGGAAATGAAATAGAAGGAAGGTTTGAATATTATGATGTGCCTAGTGATACTTTTAGGGAGGAGATAAATCAATTAGATCGAGTAACACTTGCTGAGATTACCACAGATAAACAAATCTTGGGTAGTCCAGCTTTAGGATATAATGGTAGAATGGAGGAAGTACAAGAGGATATTAGTATTACTCTGAAATCACATAGGGGTGGTAGTATTAAAAGCCAAGTGCTGCAAATGATTCTTCCTTCTCTAAATAATAACAGAATTCGTCGAGTACGAATCAAAGGAAAAGACGAATTTGGCAATGGTCGAACATTAGATTCCTTAAATCTACTCAAGAAAACATATGTCGATGTTGAAAAGAATGATTTAACAGGTGAATACGATTCCGTTTCTATGTTTGCAGAGTTAAAATCTGCGTTGGCAACACTACAAAGATGAATATTGACTTTAGATTTATAATTGCAGATTTTTGGAACATTCAGGATAAGCGAACAAAGGTTGTTATACTATGGTTCCCATTTGTAGTTGTGACGTTTTGTTTTTTATATGGTCTTTTCAATGATAATGATTACTTTTCAATAAACATCGCCAAAACGGTATCAGTTTTAATCCCTTTGTTAGCTTTAATGTTAACAGGAATAACTTTTTTAACTAGTTGGAACAGCAATAAGGAACTGCGAAATTTTAATACCGGTAGGACTCTAAGAAAGAAAAATTTATCATTATACGAATATATGGTGATTAATTTCTCTTATGTCATAGTCTTCGACCTCTTGCTTTTGCTCTCTTATGTAATAGCTGGTTTATTCGCAGATTTCGCTTGCTCTATTTGGGCAATGATAATGAATGCGGTGTTTACCTTTTTTGTCATTCATCTTCTGTTGGTTATGCTCATTAATATCGGAGATTTATTTTTTGTATTAACAAAACGACAAGAATAGGGTGGGACGACAATTGGCTAACAGATTGCCTTTGCAAGCAGTATATAAACAAACGGGCATTATGATATCCAATTCTTTAATGAAACGACATTATAGTGAGCCAAAGAATGGCGACACTACGTCATGACATCGTTGAATCTATACGTCAGCAGATATTTGTTTTGACCATTATCCAGAAAGACGAGTATTGTGTTCGGCATATATACAACCTGACAAATGTTCCAAACATTATGAACTCAAACCTGTAAAGCGATAGAAAACTATCAAAGTAACCAATAGAGGAATACGGCAAACCTACTACAATCCGTTGTGTTACAACAAAATTGCATTGGTTTGCACAGTCGGGTAAACAGCAAAAACAGGTGGAATAACGAACCTGTTCAGCTACCAAGTCATTACCTGTTTTCATTTCATTCGGATGCAGTCAATCAGGGGATAAGCTGCCTGTCAGAAGGATTTTCCATCCGGGAAACACCCCTTGTCCGGCAGATTTGTCCCGTCCGGTTTTGATTGCGCCGTTCTGCCTGATTCCCATACCGTTCGATTGGCGAAGTATGAGTAAAATTGCAATCAAAAAAGTAACGTATGAAGACAGGAATGAAAGTGCTGCTCTACATCAAGCGCAGCGAACAGGACAAGGACGGCTTTTCCCCGCTCATGGGCAGAATCTCCGTCAAGGGAAAGGTGAACTCCGTCGCGCAATTCGCGTGCAAGAACAAAAACATAATACGGTATGTGGAACATTTTTGCTCAATCCGTTCCTGACTGGTTCTTGTGTTCACTTGAACACAGCAAGGTATGTTTTGAGCTGCTCAAAATACTTCGAGCGGCTCAAAACGCCTTGCCCTTGCAGGGGGCTTTCCCTCTGAAGTCGGAAAGCCTTTCAAACCTGCGGTGCTTTTCTATGATTTAGATAGGACCGAGTTATTCTTCAGCCATTCTTTTGCAGCCTCTGCAACCGATATTGCAGCTTGGGGATGCTTTGGTTGATTAGGGTAAAGTAGTTCAATCACTCCATCTTCCAATGCTGGTGTGATATAACTCTCACGGAAATATTTCAGGTCTTTTATATCGCATACTTCTGCCATCTCCCTCATAGTCATGCAAGAATCTGCCATCTTTTTAATTAGCATCTCAACTTGGGGGCGCTTAGGGGGTGCTTACCCTGTTTACTTGTCCTGTTATATACTTCGTTAGTTTCAATAGCGTTTGCCTTGAAAAAAGGACGCATAAAGGTAATTATCACGAAACCGCCATCAGAAGACCAAGTGGGTGCTTCTACGCCTTGTGCCTTGCAAGTTCCTCATATATAATTATCGTCACAGATTCTTGAAAAGATACAGCGTAATTATGTAAACCGTTTGCTTTTCTAATATGCAATAAGAAGTAATTGCATTAGGCATGTCATGTCTTGACATTTCTTGTCAATTTCTGTTGGCTAAATGAAATATTAGAAGTACCTTTGTGCCATAAATCATTCTACCATGCTTTTCCAAGATAAATTGAAAGAACTGCGAGAATCACATAATCTGCTGCAACGACAGGTAGCAGCAGGAATAAATATGGATACTGCCGTGTATTGCAAGATTGAGAAAGGTGACAGGCAAGCGCGGGAGGAACAGGTGTGCCAATTGGCTCTTTTCTATGGTATTCCATACAAGGAGTTACGCCGTTACTGGCTTGCTGAGAAAGTCTACAGCATTGTTGAGGAAGAGAACGACGCAAACGGCATCCTTTATATGGTTGCAGAAGAAATAGGCGAATATGGTAATCATCCTACAAAGATCAAAAAATAAATATGGCAAGGATTGAAGATTTTAAGGCATTCGTGGCAAGCTATCAAGAGGCTTGTGAACGAGGGAAACTTGATATGGCTTCAGAAGAAACCATACGTACTTGGATTAACCAAATGCTTGCTGTGTTTGGCTGGGATGTAAGGAATACAAATCATGTATTACAGGAAGTCCCACTTGAGATTATGGAGCGGGCGGCATTAAATGAAATCGGTTCAACAAATACACGTCCTGACTATACGTTAATGAATGGGCGAGTTCGCTTGTTTTTTCTTGATGCGAAAAAACGAACTGTCAATATAAAGGATGACAAGAATGTTGCTTTCCAGATTCGTTCATATGGTTGGTCTATCGGTGCAAGTTATTCCGTGGTGACAAACATGGACGAACTGGCGATTTACGATTGTACCGTTATGCCTCGCCACACAGATAATGCTGACTTTGCTCGTTTAGTTTACTTGAAAGCGGGAAACTATACGAACAACTTTGACCAACTCAACGGTTTCTTGGAACGCAAAGAAGCCATAAACAACAGCCTTTGTATGAGATTTGTCGGCAAAGATTCTATCGACAAAAATTTCTCGAAGGCTTTGAATTGCGTTCGTCTCAAGCTCGCACAGGCAATCATTGCTGGAAACCATCGCACGATCAGCATTGCCGACATTAACCTTTGGACTCAGATAATTCTTAATCGCATATTGTTCATTCGTGTTTGCGAAGCTCGTGGATTGGAGCGTGACGGACTTTTGAAAGATTTTGCCGCAACAGGTTTTTGGTTACAGTTTAAGAGGTCATCTTATATTGATTTTTACGAACATTATGATGGTCCGATGTTTGCTCGGATTAGACAGATTCAGGATTTAATCATTGACAATGCCGTTTTCGATGAACTGTTATCCTACCTTTACTATCCATCGCCTTATTGCTTTGATGTGATTCCGTTGAGAAGTATCAGTGACATTTACGACCTCTTTCTTGGCTATCACCTTGAATATGATAGCAGTGGTATGCTTAGAAATGTATTGAAGTCGGAGTTTCGGAAAAGCAATGGAGCTGTAACGACACCCGAACATATTGTCCATAACACAATAGACAAAACTATCTCTCCCGAATATCTACAATCGCTCACCAATAAGCAGATTCTCGACTTGAAGTTCCTTGACCCAGCTTGTGGCAGCGGCGTATTTCTTGTAAGTATCTACGATCATTTGTCCGCACAGATAGAAAGCAATATAGAGGAGCGGAAAGATGTTTTGCCCCATCAATATCTTTATGAAAAGGGTGGAAAGAAATACTTGAATCTGGAAGGACGAAAACTGATAGTAAACCAATGCTTGTATGGAGTCGACATTAATCAGGAGTGCGTGGAAGTAACAAAGCTTTCGCTATCACTGAAAATAATTGATGGTTTCGAACCGAGCGATTTCGGCAATGCCGGTCTCTACGGCTCTCAAATTTTGCACGGAGTGGGGGTGAATGTCAAATGCGGCAATTCGCTTGTTGAATCTGATATTCTGGAACGTGTTTCTGGTATAGTAGAAAATCTCGAGGAACTTACAGTTACCAACATTTTCGACTACAGGACTGCTTTTAGCGATGTTTTCAATCGCGGTGGTTTCGACTATGTCATCGGCAATCCGCCATATGTTGAAGTGAAAAACTACAACGTGGCATTGCCTTGTATGTCCGCATATATCAAGCAGCGTTATGCTTCAAGTAGGAATGGGAAAATAGACCTTGCCATTCCATTTATTGAACGGGGAATAGAATTGCTGAATGCTCATGGCAGTCTTGGCTACATTGTACAAAAGCGATTCTTCAAGACAGATTACGGCAAGGGTATTCGCAAATTATTGAGCGAAAGGCTTTTGCTCCGCACAGTTTATGACTACGCGGAAACAGATTTGTTTGAGGACAGAATCACCTACATCGCTATTGTCGTGTGCGACAAGTCTGCAACAGACAGCGATACAATCAAGTACACTAACAGTATCAATGATGAATGCTTAGAAATAGCCAAGGAGACGATTACAGAAACACCGTGGTCGTTTGAGAACTATCAGACCACGGCACTGCGGGTAAGACTCGCAAACGAACTGGGAACGTTAGGAGAGGTCTGCAACATCAAGGTTGGTGTACAAGTGTTATGGGACGAGGCTTTCCACATTACAATTGACCACATTGATGAGAATTACATCTACGGAAGTACAGCACTTTGCGAGAACCTCCAAGTGGAGCGTGGAGCTTGCAGGGTGTTACTATGCAACGAACTCTTTGTACCATTGTCTGTTCGTAAAAATACGACTTGTATGCTGTTTCCGTATGATGTAACGAATGGCAATGTTAGACCTATCCTGTTCTCTGATTACGAAAGCCGCTATCCTTTGGCAGGTCGTTATCTGCGAGAGAATCGCACCCTGATTGAAGAGAACGTGCAAACCGTACCTGACCGTTTCCCGACATTAGACCGCGATGAGAATTGGCATTTGTTCACTCGCGCTAATAACCACAACGCTGTTTACAAAAAGCTTTGTATACCCATGACCACGCAGAACCCTCAGGCAGCAGTCGTAATGCAGGAGGATGCTTATTGTGATAATGCTAATATGTTTTTCGTGCAGATACCGGAAGTGACTGACGATAAATTGTACGCAATGGCGGCAGTTATCAACTCCACGCCTTTTGCCTATTTTGCCAAGTCAATAGCTAATCCACAGCAGGGTGGGTTCTATAAGTTCAATAAGCAATTCCTCGCCCCAGTGCCATTTCCATGTATGGAATTTATCATATTCGGAGAGCGGATGCAGCAACTCTCAGTAGTGGCACGACGTATTGAAGAAACCAATACGGCAATCGCAACAAACATATCTTCCGCTTCTCGCCTATATCCGTTGTTGAACAACCTTTGGAATGAGGTTGACCGTCTGTGTTGTGAAATCTACGGATTGAGCGTTCCCGAAAAAGAAATCATTATGTCAAACCCTCGTACCGACCATCACTATGAATAAGGACCTGCAAAACATAATCTCACGTTATACAGAGCAACAACATTGTCTGGACAGTATTGTTGTTTCGTCTTTCGTCAAGAATAATGCTTTGGTTGTCCGAGGCGGGTTGCTTGCCGATTACTATAGCAATGATGTGCCGAGCGTTGGCATTAAGTCGATAGAGGATGTCATCAACGTGTTCGAGTTGGCAATCCCAAAAGAAGAGAAAACAAAAAACGGTGCGGTTTATACTCCGAAATACATTCGCGACTACATTTTGGAAAGAGTCGTAGTCACACATAGAAAACCATTGCAAGACTGTCTTGTAATCGATATTGCTTGCGGTTGCGGCTCATTCCTATTTTCACTTGCCGAATATCTGCATACTCATTGCAAATTGTCGTACCGTGAAGCTGTACATCGTCTTTACGGTGTGGATGTAAGCGAATTAAGTGTAGCGCGCTGCAAGATTCTCCTTTCGTTGGCTGCGTTGCAGAATGACGAAACACTGACGAATGAGGATTTCCACATCTGTCAGGGAAATTCGCTGGACTTTGATTTTACGGCTATTCCGGAAGTGGCGGAAAACTGTGGATTTGACATCGTTGTCGGTAATCCGCCGTATGTCCGTGCAAAGCATATTGACGCAGAGTCAAAGGTGTTGCTTTCTCGTTGGCAAGTGGCTCGTTGTGGAAACGCAGACCTCTATCTGCCGTTTTTCGAAATTGCTTGCAGCATTCTTCGAGAGGACGGAGTATTGGGCTACATCACACTCAATTCATTCTTCAAAAGCGTGAACGCAAGACTATTGCGTGGCTATTTTCGCAGTACGAACGCTGCTCTTGAAGTCGTTGATTTCGGAGACCAACTCATCTTTGGCAAAACGCTTGCCTATACCTGCATTGTTTTAATTGACAAACTTGGTGAGCCTGGAGTATGCTATACAAAAGGACAAGTAAATGTCAACGGCTTCGCCGAAACATCGACACATTTCAACCTCATACCATACAGCGACCTTGATGACCATAAAGGTTGGAATCTCAACAACGCTGAAATCCTGCAAAACATTCGCAGAATAGAGAGTGTGGGGCGTCCTCTCGGCGAATTGTTCCAGATAAAGAACGGCATAGCAACTCTCGCCAACGATGTCTATATCTTCCGTCCTACGCGCGAGGACGAGACGTTTTTCTATCTACAAATAGGAGATATGGAGTTCCCGATTGAAAGAGGTATCTGCCGTGACATCATAAAACCAAACATCCTGCACACAGAAGAAGAAATCCCCGATATTATAGAAAAGGTGATATTCCCATACGATGAGAATAATAAAATTATAGCAGAAGCTGTATTCATGAGCAAATATCCGGAAGCGTACAAGTACCTGTCACTTAACAAAATAAAATTGTCGCAGCGTGACAAGGGAGAAAAGACCTACGAGGCATGGTATGCTTTCGGACGTTCGCAAGCTACTTGTGACCGTGGACGTAAGCTATTGTTTCCCTACATGACCGACCATCCGCGTTTTGTCTATACTGACAACGAAAAGATGCTTATTTATTGTGGCTATGCTATTTTCAGTGAAAACGAAGAAGAACTCCTTGTGCTGAAACGCATTCTCGAGTCTTCAATTTTTGACTACTATATGCAACACACCGCCAAACCCTATGCCACAGGATACTATTCCTATGCAAAAAACTACGTGAAAGGATTTGGAATTCCGGTACTGAACGACAGACAGCGCAAAGACTTACTTTTACTTCAGGAGGGAAAAGCTATAAATTCCTATGTAAAAGAATTGTATAACATTAAATAAGCATATATTTCGTACAATCAGATAAAAATACAAATAATTATGGAACAAAAATCGAATGTACAATATAGAGCCGAAAAAGAATATAAAAATAGTCGAGAGAAGTTCTTTTTACTTCTGAGAGAAGTTCTTTCTAATTCAATTCATGCGGTAATAATACGCGAAAACAAAGACAACACATTAATTCCGAAGATTGATTTAAATATTACATTGAGAGACAATGAGTGCAAAATCTTATTGCGTGATAATGGTGAAGGATTTAATCAATTAAATCGTGAGTGTTTTGAGGCCTTAGACAAAATAAATTCAGAAAAGGCCAGATATAAATTTCATCCGTTAGGCCAAGGACATTTGGCGATTGTTTATTTCGCTGATTCTGCAATTTATGAAACAGTATATAAAGATGAACTCGGTGTGTATTGGAAACAGGATATCCCTTACCCCAATGTTTCAGATGGACTTTTTGACTTAGAAGGATTTTCAAAAGAAAAAGTTGAATCAATAGATACTTATACCCAGCTTACTCTGATTATAAATAAGCCTCAGACTTTAGGTAGGGCACGTACTTTTTTCAAATCACGTGAAAATATAGACGCCCTGAAACTATAGATAATAGAAACCTTTTTCCCATTCTTGATTCAAAATGACAAATTAATTATTACTTTGTCATATAATGGAGAATCCACAACTATAACCCGAGGAAATATAGAAACAGAGATTGAACAAGTTCCGTTTGAATTAGTTTTGTCCGATAACAGATATGCATTTACGGTATGGCTGATTCATAGCAATTTGTCCATGAAAGGTGAAAACTCTGTAACATGCTTTGCTAGGAATTTTAAAGCCGAATTGTCTAATGGAAAACTTTCTTATCAATTAGATAATAGCGATGGCTACAAATTATATCTGACATCAGACCTTTTCGATGATGTGTAGATACCAAAGGAGAACATATAGAGATTTCCAACAATGATATTCAGGGTAAGATTAATGAAATGTTAGATAATAAATTTGCAGAAGTAATTAATCAAAACAAAAAGCAATCGACCAAGAACCTAGTGCATTTAGAGATAAATACCCCTCATTGGAAGTCTTTATTGAAAACAACGCACTATCAAATGAAAAGAGTGTCGTTTCTGAATCTGATATAGTTAGACGTGCGGTAGAAGAGAAAAGTCGTATAGAGAAAAAATTTTGGACTTACATCGATAACGATTCAAATGATGAAGACGGAAGTCACTATGATGATTCAGAAGAATGTCAAAAGCTTCTGAATTCCAGTTTACACATCTATGTAAGACATCGAGAGATCGTGTTAAAACAACTGCATGCTCTATTGCCTCTGTTTAATGAAGAGGGAGAACCAAAACCGGAATTGGAGAGTACCGTTCATGAACTATTTTTTAAACGAGGAACCACCTTAAATCGAGCTTCAAATATAAACCATCTGCATAATTTATGGATTTTAGATGATAAATTCACGACATTTTCCAATAATTTTAAAGCAAAAAGCACGAAGAATGGACAATCCTTGACGGACATATACATATGGGCAGATGATCCTGAAAGGACTAGGCAAGTGTTGCTAATAGAGATAAAATCGACAACAAAGGCCCATAATGCAGGGGATAAAAACGAGGGAATGATAGCGCAAATTCATCGATACGTGCGATCCTTTTACAAAAATCCAACAAAACATCTTAATTGGGATGTCGATACGAATAAAGTTCAGTACACCGCAATTATTTTAGCTCGTAAATCAGACATAGAAAAAGAACTCATGTCAACTTCTGTTGGAGGCTCCTATACACCTATTCCATTTCTAGAGAATTCATATTATCTTGATGATTTCTTTCCAAAAACGAGTCCTAAAGATAAGATGCCTATAAGGATTGAATTATATTCTTTTGAAGATATATATTATCTTGCGTCAAGTCGAAACAATGTATTTTTTAGACTACTTAAAAATGAATTTGATATAGAAAGCGGCGAAGAATAATTACAAATCAAATTATCGGAAATAACTTGTATACGACGTATCCAATAAAAGCGTATTATGTTGCAATTTCATGAATACTTAGAATTAAAAGTATATTAGTTATGTTTGTAAAATCACTGAAAAAAAGAAAAAATATCCAATGAACGAAGAAAATAAAATCATACTCTATCAGGACGATGACGAGATAACTCGTGTGTCGGTGCGCTTTGCTGACGAAGATTTGTGGCTGACACAAAACCAACTAGCAGAGATTTATTGTACTACAAAACAGAATATCAGCCAGCATATTGATAACATCTTAAATGATGGTGAATTAGACTCCAATCGAACTGTAAAGGATTTCTTGACAGTTCGGCAGGAGGGCAAGCGTCAGGTGCAGCGCAGCGTGTTGCACTATAACCTTGACATGGTTATCGCTTTGGGATATCGTGTGCAATCACAGGTCGCAACCCGTTTCCGTCGTTGGGCGACTCAGCGGCTTCATGAGTATATCCAAAAGGGATTTGCAATGGATGATGAGCGGTTGAAGCAAGGTGGTAACCGTTACTTCCGCGAGTTGCTCCAGCGCATTCGGGATATTCGTAGCAGTGAGCGCAACTTTTACCAGCAGGTTACGGACATTTACGCCACAGCCACTGACTATGACCCACGGGACGAGATGACCAAGATGTTCTTCGCTACTGTTCAGAATAAACTGCATTATGCGGTTCATGAGAACACAGCAGCAGAGGCCATCTACAACCGTGTGGATAATGAAAAACCGTTTGTGGACATGACCAACTTCAAGGGCAACTATGTGACTAAAGACGATGTAAAGATTGCCAAGAACTATTTGTCTGAGATTGAACTCCAGCGTCTGAATCTGCTTGTTTCCGGTTTTTTGGATTTTGCCGAGTTCCAAGCATTGGAAATGAATCCTATGACCATGAAAGACTGGATAGAAGCATTGGACAATCAGATTATCGCTCATAAGCGGAAGGTGTTGATTGGCAAGGGAAACATCTCACATAAGCAAGCGATAGAAAAGGCGGAAAAGGAGTTTGAAATCTACCGCAAGCGCGAAATGGAACTTCTTGAAAGCGATTTTGACAAGGAAATCAAAATATTAAAGGATAAGAACGATAATAATTCAAACTAATTTTCTATCTTTGCCAACAAGAAATCATCCGCTTCCGTGATGCGCAGAATGGGGCAATTTTGTGGTGGAGCGATAGGAGGAGATTGCGAGGATTGCGATTCCTCAAAGTGAAGATATAGAGTTTCTTGGGTATTTATTACGATTCCTGTTGGTATTCGTTTTTTAGTTTTACCGTGACAAACAAGGAAAGAAACAGGTCGTACTTTCTTCTTCCCTTTCTTGCCAATTTCAATTGTGATTGTAGCCATATTTTTACGGAATTTTTGCGGAAATTTAGAACATTACAAGTGAAAATCATAGTCAAAAGTGAATCAAATATACAAATACAATATAATGTTCATGCTAATAAAAAAATACAGGGAATGTATTGATTGTCAATAATGTATTCCCTGTATATTCTCAGGGTGGATAGTGGGACTCGAACCCACGACATTCAGAACCACAATCTGACGCTCTAACCAACTGAACTATAGTCACCATGTTGGCTTCCTTTTCAAAAGCGATGCAAAGGTAAAGGATTTTTCTGAAACTACAAACTTTTCTTCAAAAAAATCTTCTATTTTCTCAATATATTGCCTTTTTCCCTGCCAACAGCGTATTTTTCATCAATGAAACGATGGTCATAGGACCTACTCCACCAGGTACCGGCGTAATGTAAGCACACTTTGGAGCAACCTCGTCGAACTTCACATCACCTGTCAATTTGAAACCGGATTTGCGGGTTGCATCGGGCACGCGGGTAGTACCGACGTCAATTACTACGGCTCCTTCCTTCACCATATCGGCGGTTACAAAATTGGGCTGTCCCATGGCAGCAATCAGAATATCGGCTTCCCGGCATTCTTTCACCAAGTCTTTGCTCCGACTGTGGCATACGGTTACAGTAGCATCGCCCGGACAGGCTTTCTGCATCATCAGCATGGCCATCGGCTTGCCCACAATGTTGCTTCGTCCCAGAATGACGCATTTCTTTCCTTTGGTGTCTATCTGATAACGACGCAACAGTTCCATGATTCCGTTAGGGGTAGCAGAGATGTAGCAAGGAAGACCGATGGACAAGCGTCCTACGTTAATGGGATGGAATCCGTCGACGTCTTTACGGTAGTCTATCGTTTCAATGACTTTCTGCTCGGAGATGTGAGCCGGCAACGGAAGCTGTACGATAAAACCGTCTACATCAGGATCGGCATTCAACTCCTGCACCTTTGCCAGAAGTTCTTCTTCTGTCACATCCGATTCGTAACGAATCAAAGTCGACTTAAACCCACATACCTCACAGGCCTTGACTTTTGCGGCCACGTAAGTTTCACTACCTCCGTCATGCCCTACCAGAATGGCGGCCAGATGGGGACGTTTTCCTCCGCGGGCTACGATTTCGGCCACTTCGGCTGCAATTTCCTGTTTCACTTGTTCTGAAACTGCTTTTCCGTCAATCAATGTCATAAATCACTCCTTTCTGTTTTTACAAATTACACAAATGTAGAAATTTTAAAACAAACGACCTGCTTATTTTTCGGTTTTTATAGCAATTATTACAGCAATAGAAGAATTCTTGAAGCAACAGAAAGCAAGTCGACAAAAAAATATTAACTTTGCCGCGTTATTTTAATTATGAAAAGGAGAATTCTCAACATACTGTATATTGCTACAAGTCTGCTGCTGACTTTCAGTTTAGCCCCTCAGGCACATGCGGCTAAAACGAATTTCACCGTCGTGATTGACGCCGGGCATGGCGGACACGACCCTGGAGCGATAGGCAGAAGAGGAAAGGAAAAAAATATCAATTTAAGCGTAGCACTAAAACTGGGACGGCTCATCAAACAAAACTGTCCGGATACACGGGTGGTGTACACACGTGAAAAGGACGTGTTTGTTCCCTTACACAGAAGAGCTGAAATAGCCAACGAAGTCAAAGCAAACCTTTTTATCTCCATACATACCAACTCCCTGGCTTCAAGAAGCAGCAAGATCAGCGGTACCGAAACATATACGTTAGGTCTTCACCGTACGCAGGAGAATCTGGAAGTGGCTCAAAAAGAAAATGCAGTAATTCTGATTGAGGATGATTACAAGCAGCGTTATGCCGGATTTAACCCTAACTCTGCAGAAAGCTACATTATATTTGAGTTTCTGCAAGACAAAAACATGGCACAAAGCGTGAAGTTCGCAACAGCCGTGCAACGCGGATTCCGAAATGCCAACCGGATAGACAAAGGGGTACATCAGGCTGGATTTCTGGTGTTACGCGCCACGTCAATGCCCAGTGTGCTGATAGAACTGGGATACATCACCAACCCCACGGAAGAGGCTTTCCTGTTATCTGAACAGGGTAGTTCAACACTGGCTCAAAGCATTTACCGGGCCTTTCTGAATTACAAAGGAGAGAAAACAGCAGGAAGCAGTCAGCTGATGCCTGTAGAAAGTGCAGCTCCTCTTACAGAAGCCACAGATATACCGGAAGCAGAAGTAGCAGAAGTTACTACTGCACCTGCCCGACAGACCGCTCCGCAAAGTAAAGAAGTGAGCCCTGCCGGAAAACCTGTATTCAAGATACAAATACTGACTTCCGACCGTCAACTGTCACCCAAGAGCAAGCAGTTCAAAGGACTTTCTCCTGTGGAAAGCTACAAAGAAAAAGGTATTATAAAATATACCTATGGTTCAGACACCAACTACAACAAAATACTCCGCCTGAAACGGAGCAAAGTGGATGGCAAATTCAAGGATGCGTTCATCATCGCTTTTAAAGATGGAGTGAAAATGAACATCAATCAGGCCATACGAGAATTCAAACAAAACAGATAACAAAAGAGAAAAGATAACTATATGAAAAAAGAAGTAAAAATCGGATTAGCTGGAATCGGCGCATTACTGATTCTCTTTTTCGGCATCAATTACCTGAAAGGAATCAGCATGTTCAAACCGGAAAGCTATTATTATGTAGATTTTACCGATGTGAACGGACTGGCTCAGTCGAGCCCTGTGTTTGCCAATGGTTATAAAATAGGTATTGTACGCGACCTGCAATACAATCACCAGAATCCCGGACATGTGATTGTTGGGATTGAAGTGGACCAGGATTTGCGCATTCCTGCAGGAAGTAAGGCAGAACTAGTGACAGAGATGCTGGGAACAGTTAAAATGAATATGCTGCTGAAGCATGAATCAACTACCTTCCTCAATCCGGGGGATACGATTGAAGGTACGGCCAATACTGGTATTTTGGGAAAAGCAGAAAAAGATTTACTGCCGAAGGTGGAACAGATGATGCCTAAACTGGATTCTATTCTTAGTTCACTGAACCAGCTGCTGGCTGATCCTGCATTAAAGCAGACACTTCACAATGCGGAAAAACTGACGGCTTCATTGAACGCCACCAGCACACAGTTGCATAGCCTGATGAGCAAAGATATTCCGCAACTGACAAGCAACGTAACTGCCATCACCGAGAACCTGAAAGGTATCAGTGAGAACCTGAAGGGAATTGACTATGCAGCCACTTTCCAGAAAGTGGACTCTACCCTTCAAAACGTACATCTGCTGACAGAAAAACTGGGTAGCAAGGATAACTCCATCGGATTGCTGTTGAATGATGATGCATTGTACAAGAACCTCAATGCAACTTCTGCCAATGCAGCTTCTCTCCTGAAAGATTTGCAGGAACATCCGAAACGGTATGTACACTTCTCTCTCTTTGGGAAGAAAGATAAATAAACACATATAAATCAAACAGATAAAAGAAGGCATATCCAGCTTATGCCTTCTTTTTTGTCTCCTTAAACGGAGCTCCATTTTTAAGCATAAAATATTACAAATAGGTTACTATATAGAAATATTCTAAATAGCATCGTTTTAGGAATACATTTTCTCACAGGAGTGCAACCCTATGATTTTCAAAGGAAAGCAACAAAGCAATGGGGTTTGAAGACTAACACTTGGATATAGCTAAACAACTGACAAATAAGAGATTACTAAAACACAAGTCAAATTCATTTTATCAATAATTTAACAACTTTGTAACCTCCTATTTATCAACCCCTTAATTTATTAAAATAAAAAGCAAGGAAAAAGGGATTTGTTTTTCTGAAATTTGATTACGAAATTTGCAAGCGTAGAAGTTTCGCTTTATTAATAACAACGCACGTATGATTGAACATAACCAAGCTGTTGCATTGTGGAATCGTTGCCTGTCATTTATCAAAGACAATGTAAATGCTACAGCTTTTAAAACATGGTTTGAGCCTATCGTACCTTTAAAATATGAAGCTACGGAGAAGGCATTGACAATCGGCGTCCCCAGCCCTTTCTTCTATGAGTATCTGGAAGAAAAATATGTGGGACTGCTGCGCGCCGCCATCTATAAAGAAATAGGTGAAGGCACGGAGTTGATGTATTCTATCCTGACAGATAAGACAAACCATATCACCGTCAATATAGAAGGAACCAAACGTTCGTCTGCATTGCCGGAACAGGCTCCCGTATATAATGGTAATAAAACCCCGAATCCGTTACAAGCTCCGGCTCCTCAGGATTTGGATCCGCATTTGAACCCAAACTATAATTTCGAGAACTTCATCAAAGGAAACAGCAATGAGTTCTCCAGAACGGTAGCAGAAACGGTGGCTCAAAATCCGGCACGTACTTTCAACCCGTTATTTATTTATGGCCCGTCTGGTGTGGGTAAAACCCACCTTATTAACGCCATCGGAACACGCATCAAGGAATTATATCCGGAGAAACGCGTATTGTATGTATCTGCTCACCTCTTTCAGGTGCAGTATACAGACTCGGTACGTACCAACCACTTTAATGATTTCATCAGCTTCTACCAAACAATCGACGTGCTGATTATTGATGATATTCAGGAATTTGCCGGAGTAACCAAGACGCAAAATACGTTCTTCCACATATTCAACCACTTGCACCAGAACGGAAAACAGCTTATCCTGACTTCAGACCGTGCTCCCGTAATGCTTCAAGGTATGGAGGAACGACTGCTTACCCGTTTCAAATGGGGATTGGTAGCCGAACTGGAAAAACCGGATATTGAACTGCGAAAGAATATCCTGCGCAATAAGATAAAACGTGACGGACTGACCATTCCGGAATCTGTAATCAGTTACATTGCAGAAAGTGTAAATGAAAGCGTGCGTGAACTGGAAGGTATCGTCAATTCATTATTGGCACAGTCTATTCTGTTCAAACGCGAAATTGACCTGGATTTGGCACAGCGCATTGTCAGAAAAGCTGTGAAGTGCGCCGAAAGCAAACCTATGACCGTGAGTGATATCATCACCAAGGTGTGCGAACATTACAAAATAGATGAAACGGCCATTCACACCAAGACCCGTAAACGGGAAGTAGTACAGGTAAGACAAGTGGCAATGTATCTGGCCAAGAAACATACAGACACTTCTTCTTCCAAGATTGGTCAGCTAATCGGAAACAAAGACCATGCTACTGTGCTACACGCCTGCAAGATTGTAAAAGATCAAGTAGATGTGGACAAGGCATTCAAAGCAGAAATTGAAGAAATCGAAATGAGTCTTCGTACAAGATAAGAGAAAAGGCAGCTGAGGTTTCAGCTGCCTTTTCTCTTATCTTTTTTGCATCGTACATCAATCATCAAACCCCTGACGCTTCAACACCTTCTTCAATCCTTCGGACATAAACTCATTATCACTCTTCTTATAACGAATATCGGTAAAGATTTGAGCCAGCGTCTCTGTATGATTAATTTCTACGAAATGTTTGTTTTCGGGTAGACCTTCCTTGTATGCATAGATTTCATCAATCATAGAGGGCGTATAATCCTGGTATTTTTCTTCATGAATAATGCCTTGAACCGGCAAACGATCGGGCTGTTCCGGGCATTCATCCGGATAACCTACGGTAATCGTAGCGACAGGAACAACTAGCTTGGGCAGTTCCAGCAAATCAATGATCTGGTCTGGATTATAAATGGTAGTTCCAAGATAACAGATACCCAATCCGACCTCTTCTGCCAATGTACAGAAGTTTTGTGTAACCAGCAATGCATCGGTAGCTGCATTCAGAAAAGAAATGAAGTTGTCATAACCCGGCACAGCCTTCCGCTGTTCACACCATTTGCTGAAACGGTTGAAGTCGGCACAAAAAGTAAGCACTACAGGAGCCGAAGTCACCATAGGCTGGTTAAAGTGAGCAGGTGCAAGACGGGATTTCATTTCCGCATCACGGGTCACTACCACACTGTATAATTGCATATTTCCCATTGTGGAAGCGCGAAACGCTTCTTCCAATAATTCATTCAGCAAAGCAGCAGGCACATCGTCCTGTTTATACTTGCGAATGGTACGTCTGTTCTTTATTGATTCCATAATAAATAGGCTTTATGTGATACTACACAAAGGTAACAAGAATCATTGAATATCCCTACTCCCTTCTTAAGCAAGAAACACGCATATTTCAACAATGTTTCCCAATTCGGAAAACTTTTCAGATATACAAATTTTATAATAGTCTAAATATCAGATATATATAAAAACAAAATAGAAAACCACCCGCATTGTTAATAACTTCTTTCTTTTTTATTTTGCCAATTAAAAAAACATCTTTAGCTTTGCAGACGTTTGTTAGAAATAAAAGCGAATTCTACACCTTTACAATTTTTATTGACAACAAACTTATTCATATAATAACCGTGGAAAAGAAAACGTACAGCTACGATGAAGCCTACAACGCTTCGTTGGAGTATTTCAAAGGAGATGAATTAGCCGCACGTGTTTGGGTAAACAAATACGCAGTGAAAGACTCGTTTGGAAACATCTATGAGAAATCTCCAGAGGATATGCACTGGCGAATTGCCAATGAAGTAGCCCGTATAGAGGCTAAATATCCTAATGCAATCAGTGCTCAAGAACTTTTTGACTTACTTGACCATTTCAAGTACATCGTTCCTCAGGGGAGCCCGATGACGGGAATTGGGAACGATTACCAGATTGCTTCACTCTCTAACTGCTTTGTAATCGGACTTGACGGAAGCGCCGACTCATACGGAGCCATTATCCGCATCGATGAAGAACAGGTACAACTGATGAAGCGACGTGGTGGCGTAGGACATGACTTGTCACACATCCGCCCGAAAGGTTCTCCGGTTAAGAACTCGGCCCTGACTTCAACCGGTCTTGTTCCTTTCATGGAACGTTATTCCAACTCTACCCGTGAAGTGGCTCAGGACGGACGTCGCGGTGCCCTGATGCTGAGTGTATCTATCAAGCATCCGGACTCTGAATCTTTCATTGATGCCAAGATGACGGAAGGAAAGGTTACGGGTGCCAACGTGTCTGTAAAGCTGGATGATGAATTCATGCAGGCTGCTGTAGAAGGGAAACCTTACACCCAGCAATATCCGATAGATTCTCCTAACCCGATGGTGTCAAAAGAAATTGATGCTTCAGCTTTATGGAAGAAAATCGTACACAACGCATGGAAATCGGCTGAACCGGGTGTATTGTTCTGGGATACGATTATCCGCGAATCTGTGCCCGACTGTTATGCTGACCTGGGATTCCGTACAGTATCGACCAACCCTTGTGGAGAAATTCCATTGTGTCCGTACGACTCATGCCGCTTGCTGGCTATCAACTTGTACTCCTACGTAGTAAATCCGTTTACTCCAGAAGCTTATTTTGACTTTGAGCTGTTCAAGAAACACGTGGCACTGGCTCAGCGTATCATGGATGACATCATCGACCTGGAACTGGAAAAGATTGAATGCATTCTTGAAAAGATAGATTCTGACCCTGAAAGCATGGAAGTGAAGGGAAGCGAACGTCACTTGTGGGAAAAGATTTATCATAAATCCGGACTGGGACGCCGTACCGGTGTAGGTATCACTGCGGAAGGCGATATGCTGGCTGCCATGGGATTGCGCTATGGTACGGAAGAAGCAACTGAATTCTCAGAAAAAGTACATAAGACAATTGCACTAGAAGCTTACCGTTCGTCAGTAAACATGGCTAAGGAACGTGGAGCTTTCGAAATCTACGATGCGGAACGCGAAAAGAACAATCCGTTTATCAACCGTCTGAAGGATGCGGATCCGGAACTGTACGAAGAAATGAGAAAGTATGGTAGAAGAAACATTGCCTGCTTGACCATTGCTCCGACAGGAACTACCAGCTTGATGACACAGACTACTTCTGGTATTGAACCGGTATTTATGCCTGTGTACAAACGCCGCCGTAAAGTAAATCCGAACGATGCGAATGTGCACGTAGATTTCGTGGACGAAACAGGAGACGCATTCGAAGAATACGTGGTATTCCACCACAAATTCCTCACTTGGATGAAAATCAACGGTTATGATCCGGACAAACGCTATACACAGGAGGAAATTGATGAACTGGTAGAAAAATCGCCTTACTATAAAGCTACGTCAAACGATGTAGACTGGCTGATGAAAGTAAAGATGCAGGGACGTATCCAGAAATGGGTAGACCACTCTATCAGTGTGACCATCAACTTGCCTAACAATGTAAGCGAAGACCTCGTCAACCAGTTGTATGTAGAAGCATGGCGTTCTGGCTGCAAAGGATGTACGGTATACCGTGACGGTTCACGTGCCGGAGTGCTTATCTCTACCAAGAAAAAAGACAAGAAGGAAGAGGAAGAATGCCGCTGCAAACCTCCTCAGGTGGTAGAGGTACGTCCGAAAGTGCTGGAAGCTGATGTGGTACGATT
>OHBJ01000302.1_pt1 | contig 30223 bp, 21 predicted proteins | sample 1577241 | NCBI WGS metagenome assembly OHBJ01 (sample SAMEA3541594, study PRJEB24748) | human gut metagenome | biome: human gut; feature: human-associated habitat; material: faeces | place: China | collected 2012 | reverse complement strand
ACAAGGGCTGCAACGAGTTCAACCGCGTGGTCTGCACCAACAAGGCTTCACGCCGCACAACAGTGGAACACTTCAAGGATATCCCGGTTGTTGGAAAACATCCTTTCCACGTACTCCGTGCTCTGGCGGTACTGCACCTCGTAATCCATGTGGAACACACCCAGTTTTCTACCGGGAGCATGCATGCGGATATAATCCATGCACAAATGGAGAAGGATGCCGCTATCCTTGCCACCGGAAAAAGAGACATACACGTAATCAAAATAGTCAAAGATGATCTTCAATCTCCGGTTGGCGGCCTCGTGGACATCCATCCGGCGCATCATGCCCCACCTCCTTCATGATAACGCATCTTGACATACTTCTTCCACTCGACACAGGGGATAAAATTCTTCATTGAAAAGTCTTCCACGTGGCGTTCGTGTACAACGGCCACAAGGGAACCATCAGAAGAAAAATCATGGATAATACGGTCCAATAACATCTCTATTACAGAGGAGTTATCCCCGCTAATATAGTAGTTATCTATGCAATTGTTTGTCAAGGTCATTTTCACGGGCATGAATCCCAACACCCTTTGCTCATCCATGGCAATGTACCAGACATGGTTACGCGTCGTTTTGAAAGGGTAATTATTATTTTGCCGCAATACGGCCGGGTTCATTACCAAAGGGGCGACAAGGTCAAAAAGCCGACCGTCCAATCCTTGTAACTTCAGAATGTTCATGATTCCAATCCGTTATTACTAAAAATCGAATGTGTACCTATTATGCGTTTGTCCATGATTTCCGACATTATCATGCCGCAAGCACGTTACAAATGACTATCCGCAAACATGGATATCAATGGGGACGGGAATGATACCTCCTGAGTTTCCAAAAGGGAGAAAAACATAAGAATGAACAATAATGCCACGGGAACGATCTCCACACCCCATTCCCCTATCAGCTCAAAAGTCACGTGCAGGTCACATACCCTTCTTTCCGAAAACATATGACCGGAAAGGCAGGAGCAGAGAACACGGAAAAAACAATTCAAAATTTAGTACATGATATTAAAAAATTATACATTGAAAATCAGAGGAGCTACCCGCCAATCAACTGGTGATTGGCGGGTGCCCTCTGGCTTAAAATAAAAAATCACTTTACCAGATTCGGGTTTTTCTGGGAATCCATATCAGGATATGGAAGATACATCAGATTGTCACTCCATGTCCTGTTCGTATATTCTACAGACTCCTTTACCAGGATCCCGTCGGCGACTTCAACAGCCGTGTTCTCCGCTCTTTCCTTAAAGGTGTCTTTCAGTCTGTTCATACGGAACTGGTCCGCACGGCGTGTGACAAGGGCCACCCAGTAGCCTGCCACCTCCCAACCATGCTCCTTATAAGCCGCTTCGGCAAGGTCATCTGCAGAAAGTCCGGTGAGCGGTTCCAGTCCGGCACGCTCGCGGACATCATTCAGACACTTGAATGCCAACTCGTCCGTCTGCCCCGTCCTGGCCTTGGCTTCCGCATACCACAACAAAACCTCCGAATAACGAATGATTCTATGCCGATGGTCATTACACATGTTCTGACTGGCCGGTTTTGTATAATCATACGGGGCACTGGTATTCACTTTTGACGCAGGATCCCAGTTGACGGAGAATATACTGAACATGGGGTGATGTTCCGGAACGACAGGGGTACCGTCCTCCTTCAACTCCCACCAGTCAACCAACGTTCCGTCTTTCAGACGAATCTTGGGATCATAAGTCGCATCTTTTCTCGGACCGTCAGGAAACTCCTTCCAGAAACGAATTTCACCCCAGGCGTCTCCCCAGCCGCCCAGCGATTCAAACTGGTTACATGAAGTAAGCTCCGAATCCTGTGCCCAATCCACGAACGGTGAATAGTTTATGCCGAGCACCGTCTCATTATTATAGTTATTGCTCATAGCATACACATCTTTGTAATCCTTATCGATCTTATACTCGTATTCACCTCTGTTCACACCCTCAATGACCTCCTTCGCCTTTTCAGCAGCCTTTGCGTAATATTCCGTTTTGTTCATCGGCCAGCCGGCCATAGCCATATACACTGCTGCCAAAGTAGATTTGGCTGCCTGCCGGGTTACATACACATTCACTCCGTTCAGAAAGCGGGGGCTGCCACTGTAACCCGTAGGCAATACGGCCTCAGCTTCGGTCAGATCCTGCACAATATGACCATACACTTCTTCCACTGGGGATAGAGGTTTGGTATAATCATCGTTGACATTGTCCAGATTCATCGGCAGCGGTCCCCAAAGTCGCACCAGGGTAAAATAAGCGTATGCCCTCCAGAATTTAGCCTGCCCGAGGGCGATATTTATCTCATCTTGAGTGGTAGGTGTTTTAGAGGCCCCCTGTATGATCAAATTGGCAGCCTTTACAATGGCATAATGCATGTTCCACGCATCTTTGACACCCTTGTTGTTGTTTGCTGCGGCAAACTTGTCCATTTCTGCGGCAGGCTGTTTGTTGCTCCCCGGATTGGTCGTTATATCATCCCCCTGCCACTGGGGCAGCTGCATGTTCGTATATACCTGTGAAAGATTGACTTTCTGGTAAAGGGCATATATGCTCATGTTCAATTCATCCTGGGTAGAGAAGAAGTTTTCCGGAGTGAGTTTTCCCCTGGGATCTTCCGTTAAGAAATCACTGCACGACATCAGTGAAAATGACAGGGCAACCATAGTGCCTGCTATTATTTTTATTTTCATAAGTTCTTCTATTTTAGATTTAAAAATTCATCCGGAGACCGAATGTGAATGTTCTTGGGGAAGGATAGGCTCCCATGTCAATACCCGCGTCAACGTCAACGCTGCTGTTCGAGAAGGTAGTACCGGCCGGATCCATCCCCTTGTACCCGGTTATTGTAAAAAGGTTCTGACAGCTGAAAGTAAGCCGCAAATCAGCGAATCCCGTTGTCTTTTTGGGGAAAGTGTATGAAAGACTGATATTCTCCAAACGAAGGAAGTCCGCGTTCTCCAGCCATTTGGTTGAAACCGGCTGCAGATTATTTCCACCTTCGGTCAGGCTCGGGTATGTTGCCGAAGAGCCAATCTTGTCGAATCCCTTCAGATAGGCGTCTGCCAGAGTTACAAAGCGGGAATTCCCTTCGGCCGAAGCCATAGTATATCTTACAAGATTCAAACGCTTGGCTCCGAAAGATCCGTTGAAGAACAGGTTCAGATCCCAGTTTTTATAAGACAGGGAGTTATTCCATCCCAGGGTGAAATCGGGATTGGCCTTGCCGATGACCTTGCGGTCGCCACCGTCTATCATCTGATTTCCATCTACATCCGTGTAAGTGTCATGTCCCTTTTCATCCAAGCCGGTCCATTCATATCCCCAAAAAGTACCGATGGCCTCACCCGGCTTGATAATGGTGGCATAATCAACCATACCGGCAGCCGGACTGGAGCCGTTGATGAAATCATTCTCACCACCGGAAAGGCGTTCCACGCGGTTCTTCAAATAAGTACCGTTCAAGGTGGAGGTCCATTGGAACCGGTCATTCTGCATAATCCGGGCGGTCACGCTCAAATCAATACCACGATTACTGATTTCGCCGTCATTCACCCAAAAAGAGTTACCGCCGACATATCCGGGGATACTTCTTTTAAGCAACGCATCTGTAGTACGCTTATAGAAATAGTCCACACTGAAATTCAGCCGCCTGTCGAACAGGGAGAACTCCAGGCCCAGGTCGAACTGCTTGGTCTTCTCCCACGTAAGCTCGGGAGTTGCTATGTCATTTGCCCAATAACCGGTAAAATTACTGTTGGTTCCAAAATTGTATGCAGTAGCACTCATAAGGCCCATGGTTGCGTAAGGACTGATGGCCTGGCTACCCACAATACCATAACTGGCGCGAAGTTTAATGTCCTGAACCGAGGAAACATCCTTCATGAAATCCTCATTGCTCAACGTCCAAGCTGCGGCAATAGAAGGAAAGTACCCCCATTTCTTTTTGGCAAAGCGAGAAGAACCGTCGGCACGAAATGTTCCGGTAAGCATATAACGATCCTTAAAATTGTACATGACACGGGCCACTCCCGACATCAGCGCCCATTGCTCGTAACCATTGTTTGCATCACGAGAGGAAGCCATACCCACATTCCACCAGCCCACACCCTCGGTCAGCAGGTTGTTACCGGTTATACCCATTGTCCTGGTTTCGGAGGAGGTCACCTCATATACGGCCGTGGCTGTCAGATGATGGTCGTTCCAAGAACCCGTATATGTCAGGTTGTTGGAACTCTGCAGCATCAGGCGGTAAGTGTCATTGTTGCCCATACCACTCTTGGTCCCCACTCGTTTGGAGCTGAAACTATAACTTTTCCCGTCATAATAGTCCACGCCATTGGTTGTGGTGAATGTCAGCCCCTTCATTATATCAAGGCGCAAATCAACACGTCCGTTGAAAACATTGGTCATTGTCTCTCCCGACTGCAACTTTAGGATACCGACCGGGTTGGAAGCTATGGAATTATAAGTATCGGTGTTATAGTTCCCGTTTTCGGCCATCATCGTCATGGTAGGCGAATAGTTCAAAGCAATCCAGATCGGATTATCCTTACCGGAGGCAAAAGATCCCCCGCGACGCACACCGTGGGAAGCATTGATGTCAGCCGTGATATGCAGCCAGTCGGTAAGCTGTGAGGAAAGATTCGCCTTCGCCTGATAACGCTCGTTCTTCGATTCAATGACCACACCTTCCTGGCTCATGTAGTTGGCGGAAATGTAATATTGGGTCTTCTCGCTACCATTGGAAAGAGCCAACTTGTAATTCTGGGTGATCCCCGTACGGAAAATCTCATCCTGCCAGTCGATGCCCGCCGTTCCGTTCTGATAGGATTGCATCTCTTCGTTTGAGAAATCAATACCTTTGACCTCCTTGAGCGCCAGAGCGTAATCGTATGCTCCAAGGATATCGTATCTCTTATATACATTGGAAACTCCCACTGATGCGTCGAACATAATTTCACGCACACCGGCCTTACCACTCTTGGTAGTGATCAGAACGACCCCGTTCGAACCCCTGGAACCGTATATGGCAGTGGACGATGCATCTTTGAGAACCTGCATCGAACGGATGTCCTCAGGATTGATACCGTCCAAACCGCTTTCGCGGACGATTCCGTCAACCACATACAAAGGGTCGTTGCTTTTGCTGATGGAGTTAGCACCGCGGATGCGGATTTTCACGCTTCCCCCGGGGACGCCGCTGTTCTCAACATGAACGCCACTGACACGCCCCTGAAGAGCGTCTGCAACCTGGGTTATAGGCTGGTCCTTGAAATTTTTGTTGTCCAGCACGGCTACGGAACCGGCCATATCCGCTTTTCTTACAGCACCATAGCCAATAACAACCACCTCGTCAAGGACTTCGGCATCTTCCTTCAAAACGATGTTTAACGGTTCACCTGTCCAGGCTATTTCCTGGCTCTGATAGCCGACATAAGAAACAACAATTATATCCCCTTTTTTTACGTTCCTAAGGGAAAAATCACCGTCAAGTCCCGTAATGCTGCCGTTTGTCGTCCCTTTGACAAGTACGGATGCACCGATAATGCTTTCGCCATTGGCATCTTTGACAACTCCTTGACAGATATCACTCTGTTCGATAATTTGTCCCCTCAGGGAAGGGTAGTCAGGGAACGCATAAACCTGCATCCCACACAATAGCGAGAGCGACAGAATTGCTCCCGCTGTTTTTTGAAGTGTATTCATAAATTATTTAGTTAGGAAAAAAAGTTCGATAAGAAACATGTTCAGGCGTTATGCTCTTTTCAATACAAGTTCTGTATTCTACCCGGATCATATCTCCTTAGTTGAAACGCTGAAAGTTTCAATAAGGGTATTACCATCTGTTATATATTCTTTTTCCAAACGGTTAACCTCCTTGTCGTCAATGTAGCCTATTACTGTTATATGAAGCCGTTTACCCGCCTCCGAGATACTGGAAACCGAACCGGCACAGGTCATGAAAAACGCATTCCCATTTGTACGACAAGACATAGTTGCCGTCCTTATTTGGGCAGAATAGGAATCACCAATGTATTCTCCCTTGTCATTGTACAACTTGGCGGCTCCTTGTTCTCTGTCACAATATTTGAGAAGAAATCATCATCAATATGAAGCTCGTTTCTGCCCTGCTCAAATGTGATGCCAAATACATCCTTTCTCTCGATAGGTGCCGGCTCATATGACGGGTCAATCTCGATAACACAGTAATTGCCTTTTTTCTTAGCCTTTAAAATCTCAAGAGCCTCGTCTGTGTAGCCCGGAGCAATAACACCGTCTGATACCTCTCTCTTGATTACAAGTGCAGTGCTCTTGTCACATACATCTGAAAGTGAAATAAAATCACCAAATGATGACATTCTGTCAGCTCCTCTTGCTCTGATGTATGCATTTGCAAGTGGTGTAAACTCAATATCCATATCATCAACCCAGTAAATCTTTTTCTCCACATCTGAAAGCGGCTGTCCTACTGCTGCACCTGCAGGTGAAACATGCTTGAAGGATGTTGCGGCTGGAAGACCTGTTGCCTTCTTAAGCTCTCTTACAAGCTGCCATCCGTTAAAGGCATCAAGGAAGTTGATATATCCGGCTCTGCCGTTAAGCACTTTTATAGGAAGCTCTCCCTCCTTCATAAATATTCTGGCTGGTTTCTGATTTGGATTACATCCGTATTTTAATTCGTATTCCTGCATTTTTCTGTTCTCCTGTTTTTATCTGCTTATCTTGTATATTTGACCGTTTATATAGTGTTTTATTTGTTTTTATTTACGATTCTGCTCTCATACTCGCCTGTAGCGATATCAATATATCTGACAAAGAGTGATACCTTATTATCCTCGTTTAAGTTCTCCCATACCATATCGGTAAACTCATCGATATCTCCCTCGATGTCTACCCATGTAGGCTCACCCTCAAAGCTTGGCAGCGGATTGCCATCACCCATATATGTATGGATAAAATGTCCCTCTCCTGCAACCGGTGCTGAGTATGCAAATGTATATCTGTTGCATGCATCAGGATTGCCGTTGTTGCTCTTTAAGATTGACATAGCATAGTTGAACTCACCATTGTCAATATGCATGATTCCTGAAATTCTAGGTGTATAGTTAGGAGCGTCAGGCTCAAACTCTCTTGTCCTTAAGGCCTGCTCAAATGTCTGCTGCTTGTCCATCAGCTCATAGATAGTATCTGTCTGGTCACCGTTTGTGACAATTGTCTTGTTGCCGAGCACTCTTACAGGTGCGTAAATGATAAGACTTGGATCCTCAAGCTTTGAAGGGTCAAATGCCTGTGTTCTGATGCCCTCGCCATCCTCTACAAATACTCTGTTGCGGCTGTTTTCGCTTCTGCCCATGATAAAGTATGCTGTTACAGCCTTCTTACCATCCTTTGTGCGGCCGATTACGATACCTCTGCCAGGGTATGTTGTGCTTGATAATTCCTTTGCTAATGATACTCTTTCCATGTCATCCTCCATGTTTTCTGATAATGTGGTCTGCATCCCCAAATTACTCGGGCCTGCCGGAATAAAAAAGACCGTCTGAACACACATAATAATATAAAGCTCTGCAGGAAACTTATATAAATGTGCGCCCAGACGGTCGGCAATCAACTGTTATACTCCATGTGGTTATCCACTTCCGTCAGTCATATAACTGTCTTTATTTAATCATGTATTTTTGTCATTGTCAAGTACCACTTTAAAATAAGCATGTACTTATAAGTTATTCTTATAAGTACATGCTTGTAAACAATGCCATTATTTACTAATTTTTAAAGCTGTGAATAGGTGCCGGGATTCTTCCTCCGCGGTTTACAAATGCATCACAAGAGAATCTGTTTACCGGCATAACCGGTGCACTTCCAAGGAGTCCTCCGATTTCTACCACATCACCTACATCCTTTCCGATTGCCGGAAGCAGTCTGCAGGCTGTTGTCTTTTGGTTTATCATACCGATAGCCATCTCATCTGCGATAATTCCTGAAATTGTGGTGGCCTTTGTATCGCCCGGGATTGCAATCATGTCAAGTCCCACTGAGCACACACAGGTCATAGCCTCAAGCTTTTCGAGAGTGAGTGCACCATCATTTACGGCATCTATCATTCCCTGATCCTCTGATACAGGAATAAAGGCACCTGAGAGTCCGCCGACATATGAGGATGCCATGATACCGCCCTTTTTCACCTGATCGTTTAAGAGTGCAAGTGCTGCTGTTGTTCCCGGAGCTCCGGCTCTCTCTAAGCCTATCTCACAGAGAATATCAGCTACAGAGTCTCCGATAGCCGGTGTAGGTGCAAGTGAGAGGTCTATGATTCCAAATGGCACTCCAAGCTTCTTTGAAGCCTCCTTTGCCACAAGCTGTCCTACTCGTGTAACCTTGAAGGCTGTCTTCTTGATTGTCTCACAGAGCACCTCAAAGTTCTCGCCTCTTACCTTTTCAAGAGCAGTCTTTACTACTCCGGGTCCGCTGACACCTACATTGATGATGGCATCTGCCTCTGTCACACCGTGGAAGGCTCCTGCCATAAACGGATTGTCATCAGGAGCGTTGCAGAATACTACAAACTTGGCACAGCCTGATACAGGAAGGTGCTTTGTCACCTCTGCTGTCTCCTTTATCATCTCACCAATCAACTTTACTGCATCCATGTTGATTCCGGTTTTTGTAGAGCCAACATTTACAGAGCTGCATACCAGATCTGTCTCAAGCATTGCCTGAGGGATGGATTTGATTAAAAGCTCATCCGCCTTTGTCATGCCCTTTGACACAAGTGCTGAGTATCCACCGATGAAGTTGACACCTACCTCTTTGGCAGCTCTGTCAAGTGTCTTTGCTATGGTAACAAAATCCTCTGAGCTCTTGCAGGCTGCACCGCCGACAAGGGCGATAGGTGTAACTGAAATACGTTTGTTTACGATAGGGATACAGTAGTTGTTCTCTATCTCTTTTCCTGTTGATACAAGATTCTTTGCAAGTGTTGTAATCTTGTTGTAGATATTCTCATTTACCTTTGCAAGGTCTGAGTCTATACAGTCGAGCAGGCTGATACCGAGTGTGATTGTACGCACGTCAAGATTTTCCTTCTCCACCATGTCATTGGTCTCAATTACTTCACCAATATTTATCATTTTGCTGTTCTCCTTTAACTGTGTATGACATTTTTATGCTAAACTAGATTCGATGCATCATCTCAAAGATTTCTTCCTTCTGACACTTTATTGTTACACCAATTTCTTCTCCAAGTGCATCAAGCTGGTCAGAAATCTCTGCAAATGAAGCTGTAGCATTTGCCATATCCACAATCATCATCATGTTGAAATAGCCTGAAACGATAGTCTGTGAGATATCAAGCACGTTTACACTGCCCTCTGACAGATATGTACATACCTTTGCGATGATTCCTACTGTGTCTTTTCCGACAACTGTGATGATTACTTTGTTCTTTGTGTTATCCATAACAACTTATTCTCCTGTTCTCTTATTCTACGGCTATGCGGTCTGATGCCCTGTCTCTCTTAGCCACATACATAGGGAAATCACTTGCCTTATATGGATTGTCTCCCATTGTGACCTCAAGCCTGACAGCTTCATACGCCAGCTTTTCGTAGTTATTTTCTTTACTAAGGTGTCCCAGTATTACTGAGCCAAATTTATCATGAAGAAGCTCGCATAACAACTGCCCGCTTCTCTCATTCGACAAATGTCCGCTGTCACCCATGATTCTGCGCTTGAGCGGATACGGATATGCCCCAGTCTGGAGCATATTTATATCATGATTGGCTTCAAGCAGCAGCCCATCCAGGTTCTGAAGCTTTGAAACCAGTGCATCATCATACGTGCCAAGGTCTGTCACGACCGCCATCGCATGATTTTCGTTTTTAAATCTGTACGCGACAGGATCAGCCGCATCGTGTGATATGTGAAGCGGCTCAAACTCTATATCGCCTATTGTAAAATCGACGCCTGCCTCAACAGGATGAAAAAGCTCATCATCTATATTTCCAACGGATTTGGTACATTTTATGGCCCCGATTGTGGCCTTTGTTGCATAAATCGGAATATGATAGCGTCTTGCCATGACACCAAGCCCTGCGATATGGTCTATATGCTCATGTGTCACGAGAATCCCCTGCATATCTGTGGCCGTCATATCAAATTCATTCAGTCCGTTTTCTATTTTCTTACCGCTGATGCCCGCGTCTATGAGCACATGACAATCATCCGTACCCACACATATACAGTTTCCACTGCTGCCGCTGGCAATGCTGCATAATTCTAACATGTTAATTCTCTTTCCAGTATAATTCTATTTTGTCTCCCTCATGAAGTTCCTCGGAAAACCGGGCATCTCTGCCATTTATTACAGTGGCTATTGCCCTGCCCTTTCCTGCCTGTAAATCAAATGAGATATGGGTAAATATATCGACAAATATATATGTATCCTTGCCGGACAGCTCTACAGGCTCACCGTTTACAATTACTGTAACTGTATTTTTTGATGAGTCTTCTTCCTGTATATCTTCCTGTATATCATTTTTTGGCAATTCATTTTCCGGCAGTTCGTTTTCCGGCACAGCAGATGCTTCAGCTTCTTTAGCAAAATCATCATGCAGTTCATCGATCACCTGATTCATCATCTGCTCTGATGTTCCGGTCACTGTGTTGTCTGACTCTGTGCTGTTTGCATCCTGCTCAGCTAAGACCGAAGCATCATCTGAATCAGACTCTTGTGTGTCATTATAATTGTTATTGTCGATTCTTGCAACACCATATTCATCTGTTTTCCACTCAACAGAGAAATTTTCGTATACAAGAGTGTCGAGATCTGCCTCTTCATTGTTTACAAATATCATCTGGTCTGTGTCAATAACGAGATCCATAAACTGCGCAATCTGGCGCACTGTATAGTAATTTCTTGTCTCAATCACATCATTTTCCCTGATGCTGTAATCCTCCGGCTCAAGCTCTCCGTTTACCTGGACAAACCTAGGACATGAAACCCTTCTGCCGTTTATGATAAAAGTAATGACAGAATGATTGTACTCATCAAGCTGCGATATCTTATACACTGCTGCCTCTCCTGCTGTGGACGGCTCGATGACTATCTCACTGTTTGGCTCAAGCGGTGTGTTGATGCTTGCTGGCTTTCCGTTCATGGTCACCACTGCGCCATCTCCGGCCTCGCCTCTTACAAGCCTTGCCACACCGTTTACCGTAAAGTTTATCGGGGTACCGCGCTTTGGAAACAGCTCATCGTTTGGAAATCCCGCCTGAAGCGCCGCATCGACTATTGTAAGCCTGTTATTGTCATAGAGCTTTATTCTCTCACCGTTGAATCTGACCATGATAAAATTATTTCTCTGGTCATAATAATTCAGACATATACCAATTGGAGTGACAAGAAGCGGATCCTTCTTAATATCCTCCTGCTCAAAGGTCACATCGCCAAGCACTTCCTCACCTCTTAGAGCGACTCTTTCCTCCGGCAGGTCAAGGTCTTCCGCAAGCTTTTCCGTGAAGCCGTGTATCTTGCCTCCGCCTCCGACTACAAAGCAGGCACTCACTGTTTTGTCACCGTTTAGCTCTCTGATTTTAGTCGATACCTCTTGCGCAATATTATCAACAACAGGTGCTGCCACATCCCAGACATCCTTTGCAGGAATTGTGTGCTCGATGCTCATGATATCCTTGTATGTAACCGTATCACTTGTCGTAGACTGAAGCTTGATGCTCTCCGCCATATTGAAATCCACGAGGAAATGCTGCACAATAACTTCTGTCAGCTCATCTCCTGCATGCGGTATCATGCCATAGGCTATGATACTTCCGTCTCTTGTGATTGAGATATCACTCGTTCCGGCTCCCACATCGACAAGTGCGATATTAAGCATACGATAGTTCTCCGGAATTGCCACATTGATAGCGGCGATAGGCTCCAATGTCATATTGGCTACACTAAGCCCGGCCTGTCCCACCGCCGCATACAGTCCGTCTACCACATCCTCCGGCAGAAATGTAACTATGATATCCTCGCCTATTTTGTTTGCCTTATGCCCCTCAAGGCTGATAAACACCTCATCATTCAAAAAGAATTTGACTGTAGAATATCCCACACAGTAAAACTTATAGCTTGTATCGTTAACCTCCTTGAGTGCCTCCTGTGCTTTTTCTATGCCAAGCAGGTCAAGCGTATGGACATCCTCGCCGGTCACCACAGACTCCTGCGCATACTCATACTCCACATGCGTCGTGACAGTCTTTAATACTCGTCCTGCGGCTGCTATACACACCTCTTCAAGTGGCTGTCCTGTCTGTTTTTCAAGCTCGTCCTTTACTTCCTTAATGGTTTTTGCCACCCTGCCTATATCATGTATCTGACCGTCAAGCATCGCTCTGGTCTCATGCTCCCTGACATACTGTGCTGTAACCACAAATTCCTTGTCATCAGTCTGATAGCCGACAGTTCCTACAACATTTCTTGTACCAATATCCAAACCGAATACATTATTCATTTCCACTACTCCTTGTATTTGCTAAGCGCTTTATTTATTGAAGCTATCGTGTTTTCGATATCTCCATCATTATCGATAACCTCCTTGCAGTGCCTTCTGTACTCAGCTTCTTTAAGCTGGCTTGCAAAGATACTATCTATCTTCTCATCTGAATATCCGCGTGATGACTTAAGTCTTTTTCTTCTGACTTCTTCACTTGCATAAATATACCACAGCTCGTCGCAGATTTCACCATATCCCTCATCTATAAGGAGTGCTGCTTCAAGCACAAGCATGAAAAGACCTTCTTTTTTTGCCTCTTTAACTGCATTAAGCACATATTCCTTTACTGCAGGATGCACTACTTCATTTAGAAGCTCTCTTTTTTTATCATCCGAAAAAATCACTCCGGCAAGTGCCGTTCTGTCAAAATGCCCGTCCTCAAGCCATATCGGTTCCTCTGCAAACAATTCCTTTAATCTGTTGTAGCAGTCGCTTCCCGGCTCCATCAGCTCATGTGCTATCTCATCGGAGAGCATGACCCTTATGCCATCAAGTTCCTTAAGATAGCTAAGCACTGCCGATTTTCCGGCACCTACACCACCTGTTATTCCTATAAAAATCATACTATTTCCTTTTCTGTCATCAATGCGCATCATACCAGTCATAGCCACACTCGGTGCCCACCTCCATGGATACCTTCATGTTCACCGCACCACGCATCTCTTTCTCCAGAAGCTTAATCACTTTATCCTTCTCAGCTTCCTTTGTCTCAATTAAAAGCTCATCATGCACCTGAAGGATAAGTCTTGACTTTAAGCCCTCGTCAAGAAGCCTGTCATGCACACGTATCATGGCAATCTTTATGATATCGGCTGCTGTACCCTGAATAGGTGAATTCATTGCAACTCTCTCTCCAAACTGTCTCTGCATGAAATTGCTCGAGTTCAGCTCGGGAATCGGTCTGATACGCCCAAACATGGTCTTTGTATAGCCATTTTTCTTGGCATCCAAAACCGTCTGATCCAAAAACTCCTTAATCTTTGGATATTTGACAAAATAGCTGTCTATATAGCCCTGTGCCTCTTTCCTTGAAATCCCCAGGTCGTTAGACAGACCAAACGCGCTGATACCATATACGATACCAAAATTTACAGCCTTTGCATTTCGTCTTTGAAGGTCTGTGACCTCATCAAACGGTGTGTCAAACACAAGGGACGCTGTACTTCTGTGGATATCCTGACCATTCTTAAAGGCCTCTATCATCCTTTCATCCCCGGAAAGCGCCGCAAGCACCCGAAGCTCGATCTGCGAGTAGTCTGAGTCAACAAACAGATCTCCATCCTCAGGCAGAAATACCTTTCTGATAAGCTTGCCCAGCTCAATCCTTATCGGGATATTCTGCAGATTAGGCTCTGTGCTTGAAAGACGGCCTGTCGCAGTGATTGTCTGATTTAAGGTAGTATGGATTTTGCCATCGGATGCAATATATCCCGAAAGTCCGTCAGCATATGTGCTCTTTAGCTTTGTGAGCTGTCTGTATTCCAATATATCCGCGACAATCGGATACTCCGGTGCCAGCTTTTCAAGCACATCTGCCGCAGTAGAATAACCGGTCTTTGTCTTCTTTTCATTTGGCAGTCCAAGCTTTTCAAAGAGAATGACTCCAAGCTGCTTTGGCGAATTTATATTAAACTCTTCACCTGCTGCCTCATATATTTTCTTTTCAAGCTCAGTTATCGAAACAGCAAGCTTGTCTCCATACTCCTTAAGCTTTATTCCATCAGCCCTTATCCCCTCATTTTCCATATCATACAGCACGAAAACGAGCGGGAGCTCGATATCTTTATAAAGCGTGAGCATATCCATTTCCTTTAGCTTCTGCAAAAGAACCGGCTTTGATTTCCAGGCAGTATACACCTCGTAGCAGGCACAGTCCACTGCCTTTTTCTCATCCTCCTTCATCATCTGAGTAAAATCAAGCTTTCCCAGATAATCCTTTTTAGATGAGAGCATAAGCCCCAGATAGTCCTTTGCAACCGCATCATAGGGATACTCCCCGACAAGCGGATTGATAAGGTATGCAGCCACCATCATGTCAAAATATCTGCCTCTGTCATCTGCCTTTATCTCTTTGCTCTTAAATCTGTGCAGATTGGTCTTTAAATCCGGTGATATCCATGACTTTACTTCCAGGGTATTTAATTTTTCATCCAGGAAGCTGCTTGAAATCTCATCACCTGTACAGATAAAATAAATGTCCTCCTCTGAAAAACAAATCGAAACAGCAAGATAATCGTTAGAAACCGGCTCCGAAAACAGACTTAGCTGTCCATCACTTTCGCTGTTTTCCAAAGACTCTCCTGGTACTACCGCAAAAGCAACCTCCCTGTCCTTTGCCTTCTCAAACACACTCTCTGCAGTCTTTAAGTCCCTTACTATCACAAAATGCTCCTCGGCATTGTTTTTAGGAGCCTCCAAATTAAACCGTGACAGCATGTTTTTGAATTCGTATCTTTTGCACAGTAAAAAGGCTTCCTCAGTGTAGAGTGACTCTACTCCGCCACTAAGCTTTGCATCAGAAAATTCATAGTCAACCGGCGCATCAAGTATGATTGTCGCAAGCTCCTTGCTCATAAGCGCCTGCTCCCAGTACTCCACTATATTCTTTGAAGCCCTTGGCGGCTTTACATTCTCAGCGTCCTCATGTACTGCCTCTATACAGTGATATTTTGCTATAAGTGCGCCTGCTGTCTTTTCGCCGATACCGGGTACCCCGGGAATATTATCAGACGTATCTCCCTGCAGAGCCTTTACATCGATAAACTCCTTTGGAGTGACGCCGTACTTTTCGATAACATCTGCTGTATTGTAGTTTTCTATCTCGGTTCCTGTTTTCTTTGTCTTTGGAATCCTTACCATGACATGGTCTGTCGCAAGCTGTAAGAGGTCTCTGTCTCCGGAGATTATGGCGACATCCATACCGGCCTTTTCTGCCCTGACAGATAAGGTTCCAAGTATATCGTCGGCCTCATAGCCTTCCTTTTCCACGATTTTTATGCCCATAGCGGTAAGCATTTCCTTTATCATAGGCACCTGCTGCCTGAGTTCCTCGTCCATAGGCTTTCTCGTGCCCTTGTACGCATCAAACATCCTGTGGCGAAATGTCGGCGCATGCACATCAAATGCCACCGTCAGATAGTCAGGCTTTTCCTCGTCAAGAATCTTGAACATGATATTCAAAAATCCATAGACTGCATTTGTGTGAAGCCCCTCTGAATTGGTCAGATCAGGAAGTCCGTGATATGCCCTGTTTAAAATACTGTGTCCGTCTATAAGTACAAGCTTTTCACTCATTTTATACTTTCCTTATTACTTAATATTGTTGTAATCGCTGCCGGTCACACTGCAGTGCAGGCAGTAATGTTAAATAGCTCTTGTATATTTCTTAAGCCACTGAGCCTCCTCATCATTCAAAAATGGGGAAACAAGCTCATAAACTCTCGCATGATAAGCATTCAGGTATCCTTTTTCCCTGTCTGTCATCTGATTTGGATCAATCGCATCGAGATCTATCGGTACATAGGTCAGATTCTCAAAATACATGAACTGGCCATACTCATTTTTCTCACCCTTTCGGCAGATAAGCTCATTCTCTGTACGAATACCGAATTTACCCTCTAAATAGATGCCCGGCTCATCTGTAGTGACCATACCCTCTTCTATCACACGCTCTGCGGTTCTGCCCGGGTACTGCTTCCAGTGAAAGCTGTTTGGTCCCTCATGCACATTGAGCACATAGCCCACACCGTGTCCGGTACCGTGATTGTAGTCCATGCCAATCTCCCAGAAAGGCTCTCTTGCCAGAATATCAAAGTTTAGTCCCGAGCAGCCCTCCTTAAACCTTGCATTTGCCAGGTTCATATTTGAGCGGCACACTCTCGTAAACATATCCTTCATCTCGTCAGTCACAGGGCCTAGTGCAAAGGTCCTCGTGATATCTGTGGTTCCCTCCAGATAATGTCCTCCTGAATCAACCAAAAGAAGACTCTCAGGCTTAAGCTGCCTGTCGGACTCCTCTGTTGCAGAGTAATGCACAATAGCACCATGATCAGCATATCCGCATATTGTGGCAAAACTCAAATCAAGAAAACCCTCCTGCTCAGCTCTAAGCGATGCAAGATAATCTGAAGCCGAAATCTCTGTCATTGGTATCTTACCTATATTTGTCTTAAGCCAGTACATGAACTTGCACATCGCAACTGCATCCTTTAAATGCGCCTTGCGCAGATTTTCAAGCTGTACTTCGTTCTTTACGGCCTTCATGACAACTGTAGGATCCTCCGCATCAATCACCTTAACACCATCCGGCAGGCTGTCGCAGATGCGGTAATTTACAATCGATGTATTTAAAAGCACTGTCTCTTTTTCATCAATATGCTTCACATATTCATAAAAATCATCGTAAGGTCTTGTCTGTATACCATTCTTATCGAGGTATGCCTTAAGAGTCTCTGTCACAACCTCTTCCTGCAAAAACCATATGCAGCTGTCCTGTGACAGTGCCAGATATGAAAGCACTACAGGCACATAGCTTATGTCGCCTCCCCTGACATTTAAAAGCCAGGCGATATCGTAAAGTGATGACATCAGATGAAGGGTTGCACCCTTTTGTGCCATCTGCTCTCTGACTCTTTTAAGCTTTGAGCTTATATCCTCACCGGTGTATTTATTGTCAAAAATCATGACAGGTGCTTTTGACATAGGTGGTCTGTCAGTCCATATGAGGTCAATCAGATCCTCATTTACGTACATGCTGCCGTGCTTTTCTTTTGCGATTTCAGAAAGCCTTTTGCCCCATGCGGCATTTACCACTCTGCCGTCAAAACCTATTACACCGCCATCCGAAAGAGTATCCTTTATATACTCATCAACTGTCGGTACGCCCTCCTCGCCAATCTTAAAGAGCTTTACAGTGGTATCCTTAAGCTGCGCAGCCGCCTGCACAAAATACCTGCCGTCTGTCCATAGTCCGGCCTCATCCATAGTGATGACTGCGGTACCTGCTGAGCCTGTGAAGCCGGTAATATATTTGCGTGCCTTAAAATGCTCTCCTACATACTCTGACTCATGAAAATCAGCAGTAGGTACCACATACAGCGAGATGCCCCTCTTTGCCATCTCGCTTCTCAATGCTTTTAATCTATCCTGTATCATTTTATTATGCCTCTTTAAATTCAAAAAATTTTGTATCTAATTCCGGATACATTCTCTTTAATGAGATTGGTTTGCCGGATTTGTTCAAAAAGCAATGGCTGCTTTTTGCAGTGGTGCGAAGCTCGCCTGTCTCTTTGTCCTTCATGACATACTCAAGCTCCATCTTTATTCCGTTATACTTAAGCAGCTTTGTGTAGATGACGACCGTGTCATCGAAATGTACCATACTGTGATACTCTACCGATATCGACAGCACCGGACTTATGATTTCCATATCCTCCATCTGCCTGTAGTTGAGTCCTATCTGATCCATCAAATCAAGTCTTGCTTCTTCCATCCACTTGACATAGTTTGAATGGTGGATTATACCCATCTGATCTGTTTCATAATACTTTGCGTGGTGCTCGTAAGGACGGATTCTAAGTTCCCCTTGTGAGCCGGCAATCTGTAATTCATTGTTTGCCATAAAAACTTCCTCCATTCATATTTTGGTCTTATTTCTATTATGCCACATTGGACAGCTAAATTCAACGACTTGACCGTAAAATATAAACCGGCTGCTACCTGCGTATCATACTGTAGCAGTCTCTGCATATATTGCGTGAATTTCCAATCGGAAGTATTCTGCCGCAATACCGGCATCTGATAATATACTCATCCTTGCTCTTTGACAGAAGCTGCATAATCTTTGCCTGTGTTTTGTCGCGCTCGTTTTCAAGCCAGTCCTCATCCACAATTTTGCCCATGCGGACTGAAAACTGATAGTACAAATCAAGCTTTTTGTAATAGGATTCGTATTTCATGAGCCCCTGATACTTTGAATGCTTATCAGGCTTGTCGAGAGATATATCAGATGTATACGACATGCAGTAGCGCAGCCATTGTCTGACAAGCTCCCTGTCCTTTATATCTATAGGACATGTAATCATCTTATAAAGCAGATATTTGTCATCAAAATCTGCGATAAAGTATCGCTCCTTATACGCATATCCATACAAAAACAATGTCTCATCGACATTGATTTTCCTAAACGGTGCTGATGGCTCTGCCTCATGCCAGAGCTTAATTATCGCATCAAGCGGCGCATCCATTGTAAGGAGCACCTGCGGGAAGCCAAGACTTACTATATCAATATCCTGCTCCGGTATATTTAGCGTATTCTTCAGATAATTCAGATTCTTTTGTCCCAAAGCTGTCACATAACCTGTATCATACAGACCAAATCTGCCTGCACGGCCCGCTATCTGTTTTATCTCAGAGATGACAAGCGGACGTCTTGATACTCCATCAAACTTTTCCACCTCCAGAAATACAATTCTTCTGACCGGCAGATTGAGTCCCATTCCTATCGCATCTGTTGACACGACAACCTGTGTCTTTTTCTCATTAAAAAGCGTCATCTGCCTGCGCCTTATTTCCGGTGGCAGACTTCCGTATATGACACTTGGCTTTATGCCGTTTTCCTCCAGACGCCCTGCTATATTGAGTACCGACTTCTTTGAAAAGACGATAAAGGCATCGCCCTCTCTCACATCCTGTGGAAATGAAAAAGGCTTATCCTCCAGCTGTAGAGCTGTCTTTCTCTCATACTCCCTTATCTCATACTCGTCATGGCACAGATTAATCAGATGAATGACTACATCCTTTGCCACCGGGCTCATGCATATATGAATCTCTCCTGCAAGTGTACCAAGAATTGCCCTGGTCCATGAATGTCCCCTGTCATCATCTGCAACCATCTGTGCCTCATCAATCACTGCGATATCATACTCCTTGTCACAGTCAAGCATCTCCACTGTCGATGCTGTAATTCTGCTGTCTGATACCTCAAGACACTCCTGGCCTGTAAGCATGGTGCATGGTATGCCTGCATCATTCATCTTCTCATATACCTCAAGTGCCAGAAGGCGAAGCGGTCCCAGATAAACTCCGTTTTGCGCCAGCTTAAGCCTCTCAAGCGCCTGATATGTCTTACCGCTGTTAGTCGGACCTATATGGAGTATGAAGTGCCTTTTCATGCTCTGTGCTTTTGGAAACTCAAGCTCCGGCCGTGCCGGAACCAGCGTAACAATCTCTCTTCTAAGCTCCTTGCTGCGGTACTCATTGTAAAGCGCCTTCATGCTCCTTGTACATATCGCACCTATATACTCCTTGCGCAAAAGCTTTAGAAAATCCTCTGTGAGATACTCTGCCTCATTCTCATCAAACTGCTCCATATCCACCCTGACGAGCTGCGGAAGGATTTCTCTATTTAAAATCTGCCTTGCATTCTTATTGTTGGAATAGTAGGTGATCAATGCAAGCCTTTTTATTTCCTGATGCAGCTTGTCGAGTGCTATTGTCTCGTTTTTTGAAAATCGCGCATATTTAATTGATTTTGCTTTACTATTGAGCCTGTGAATATAGTGTGCCAGCTTTACAGGCTTACCTGTACTTCTCTTCGCATTCTCCCTGTACTGGTCAACATAAAACTGTACCAGTACCTCTTCAAACGATTTTTCCATATATGTGTGTTATCCTCTTTATTTGTATACACCGTTAAGAGTCACCTCAAACGTAACATCCTTTCCGGCTAGTTCTGTATTTGTCTTATAATCATCCGGGAATTTAAGGTTTAAATCAAAGGTTTCTCCCACCTTGTGACCTACCACTCCTTCCTCAAATCCATCTATATAGCTGCCAGAGCCGAGCACCAGGTCTGTGCCCTGTCCATCAGTGCTTCCACCCTCGAATTTTTCACCGTCCATATATCCGGTGTAGTCAATATTTACCTTATCTCCGTTTTCTGCAACCGTGTCAACCTCTGTATTAAGTGTTGCTGCCTCTGTCTGTGAATCACTGCTTTGTGTCTCGGATGCCTGAGATTCCGTGGTCTGTGATGCAGCTTGCGTACCATCAGTGCCCTTTGACGATGAACCGCCCGATGTCGCAACTGCCCAGATTAGCACTATGACCACCACAACAACTGCCACTACCGGCACCCAGAATTTCAGCAGATTCACAACCTTTGCCTTCTTTTCTGCCTTCTCTCTCTCGATTCTTCTTTTTTCCTGTGCGATTTTTTTGTTTTGTTTGTTCATTTTGTTAATCTCCTGTTTTATTTTTATTATTGAATTATACTATTACAATTTGAACATTCTGTGTTTCGCATAAATGAACAGTATGCGTTGTCTGTCAGTGCATTCGCTATCTGTCACTGTTCGCTTTAAACTTTAAACGGCTGCGTCTCTTAACTATTTGACGAAACAATAAAAGCAGTAGAAAGACACCCACACAGCCTGCGCTTATAGCTGCACCTGCCTTAAGCCCCGGTGTCTCATAATAAAGCTCTATCTCATGCTCTCCCTCATCCAGATGAATGCTCACAAAGGTATCTGAAAAATCCTCATACTCTGCATCCTTCCCATCCACCTTCATAGTCCATCCCTTTTCACTCGGAATAGAAAGTACAAGCTGTCCTGCCTGCTTCACATCAATGTGTCCTCTTATGTGTGTATCTGAAAAATCATCCACCGAGATTGTCTGCTCATTGAGTGTATTGTAAGCACTCTCAACTGCAGCAATAGAAAGCTCGTATACATTAAATCGTACAGCATCGGCATCAGTGTTTGTGACGGAAACTGTCTCCCCCGCCTTCACATATCCCAGGTCAAACAGATACCTGTGAGTGGTCTTCGAGTATGTGGTCTCATACTCTCCGTGGCTGAATGTCAGACTGTCAGTGCTGCACGAATCGTATGCCGCATAATAATATCCGTCATGGTCAAAGGTGAGAGTCGTAGTTCCCGGATTTTCGTCCTGAGTGCACTCTGTCAGGGTCAGCGTATCATCTGCTGCACCAAGGAGCCTGCCAAGGGAATTAATCGAATAGATTTTCGACGACGAGGATGGTTTCCACGCATCAATCACTCCCTCATCCATCATAAAACCAAGCGGAAGTGTGTAGTTATTCCGATACAGATAGTGATTTCCACATTTTCCCACAAGTGTAGTCAGCTCATTCTGTGGCTGTATGGATTTTGTAAACATATATCTGACAGAAAGCATGGCTGACGTGACAGGTGTGGCACCGTTATAACAGTAGAAATTCTTGCCTCCCTCCATATAAAGAGCCTGATAAAAATGGCTCACATTTATATTCATCAGGGAAGAAAACTGTGTTCCAGAAGCATAGCCGTATCGTGTGCCATCATTTTTAGTAAGTCGGCCTGTATCCTCAACCCTGTAAAATGGTACATCGTTGTCAGCTGCATCCTCTTTTGCCAGCTTAAGTGCCTTTTGCATATCGTCCACATTGGCATTGTAGCTGCTTCTGCCGGTACATCCAAGTCCTGTCACAGCCATATTGACAGCCAGCTCCACAATCGCAATACCGCATGTTATGACCATCAAAAGCTCCCTGTTTTTCCTTGCTGCAAGCTTTAAAAGTACTGTCATAATGCCGTACAGCGCAACAAACAATATGCTTATGATAACTGCATAATACTCTGTCACATCCTCATCGGCAAACATCGTGCTTACTGCCATAAGCGCCGATGCAAATACCACTGCCACGCCAATATGCCACAGTCTTATGCCACGCCACTTTCTTACTGTAGCATAGCCTATGGTCAATACAAGAAATGCATACAGATACGACTGTCTGCCAGGCAGCGAATCCGGAAAATGCAGTCCGTGCCATATAAAGTCAAGCTGTTTATTGGCAAAGCTTGCCATGAAAAACAACACAAACAATACGGGAGCTATTTTTTCCTTCCAATTAATCCTTTTATTGAGCACAAACAGTATCAAAAGCATCACACTAAAGGCTCCGGCATACAGATTCGGCCAGTTCTCTGCACCCTCATAGACGCTTGCTGTCGTGCACATCCTGCCGACCTCTGATAAGAGATTAAAATACCACTCTATCTGCTTTGGAAACTCGATGCCCGACGAACCGCTGTAGCTTAAAATGATAAGCTCCGGGATGATTAGCACCATCGCAGTGCCTCCAGCCAAAAGCGAGTAAACGGCAAATCTCACAATTGCAGCCATTTTACCGCCATTTTGCGTAAAGAAAAGCCATGCAAACCAGAATACCAAAAAGATGCAAAGCATGATGCTCAGATAATAGTTTGACAATATACAAAGTGCCAGTGATACATAGTAAAGCACCGGCTTTTTGTCCCGCACAAGCTTCTCAAGTCCTACTATCGCTAGCGGTGCAACCGCCACAACATCCATCCACATAACATCCCAGCTATACGCAGCTACAAAGCCGGAAAGCGCATATGCCGTTGAGAAAACAAATGCCGGCACAAATGTATTATCGTGATATCTGTTATCCTTTCCAAGAAGTACAAAGTGTTCCTTCAGAAAATAAAAAAATGTTGCTCCGCTTAGCGAAATCTTAAAAATGATTAGCAGCTCGATAAACTCAATAATATGGCTCTTTGGAAAAAGCACAACAAGCCAGTTTAACGGACTCGCCAGATAATAGGCAAATACCGATACAAAATCACTGCCAAGCCCGATATTCCATGTATACATGAGGCTCGCACCATTTCTTAGCTTCTCCCACAGCTCATTATAGAAAGGCAGATACTGGTGATACAAATCCATATGCAAAAGGCAGTAATCGCCAAATGGATATACACCATTTCCTATACAGATGATTATACATATGAAAAACGGAATTAAAAACGCTGTCAAAAGTGGATGCTTTTTAACAAAATTCATCACTTATCCTCCCAGTCAAACAGTCTGTAATATTGCAAAAGCTTATAATCGTTTAGCATATCCGAATCGGCCTGCTTATTTTTGCTGCCGGTTGCCTTGTCTGATTTATTTGATGCTTTATCTAATGTCTTATCTGCAGTTTTATCAGTGCGTACCGCTGATATAATTGGATACTCCTCCTGCAGCTTTAGCAGAAAGCTCTGATAGTCATTTGTCGGCACACCTGCCGCTTTAAGTACGTTTGCAGCCAGATAATTAACACTCGTGTCTTTTCCTGCCGCCTCATCAATATCATAATTTGCCCAGATAACATACGGCACCTGATAGCGCAGCTTAAGCTCTTCATTTGATAAATTATTATAGTCCATGCCGTTTGCCGCAAGAACAGAGCTTGCCACAGTATCATTTGGCTGATGATCACCGAAAAATACCACTATAGTTTTCTCATCCACATTTGAGAAATATTCAATGAGGCTCTTTAAATCCTCGTCTGTCATCTTAATCAAAGAAAGATACTGGTCAAGTGCAGAATTATTGAGCTTATCCGCTGTCACCGTATTGTCAAAGCCGTAGTAGGTATCCGTGTATCCACCATGGTTTTGCATAGTGACATTGAATATAAATGCCGGCTGACCATCCGGTTTGTTCTCATAGGTCTCAATAATCCTGTCAAATGATGTCTCATCACTTATATATTTGCGCACAAACCTCTGATTAGAATAATCCTGCATAAACGAAAGATTGTCAAATCCCAAAAGAGGATAGACCGTATCCCGGTTCCATCCACTGCCATAGTACGGATGCTGTGCATACGTTGCGTAGCCTATGCTTTTTAAATAGCTTGCAAGGGAAGGTGTCGTGCTCTTTATATACTGCTGATAAGGAATACTTCCTACCGGAAGAAAAGCCATCGTATTGCCTGTCAGAAACTCAAACTCGGTATCGGCGGTATTTCCACCGCATACAGACGTATTCAGATATCCTGTTATAGTGTTCTCATTGCCCTTTTCAAGACTGTGCACAAACGGCATATAGTCTGTATTTGTATCAAAATCACCGAGCACTGACAGGTCTGAAAATGCCTCATCCATCACAACTATAATATTCGGATAATCACTTTTATCTGTAATTGCAGTATTATTAGCTGCATCTGAATTATCATCTGTACCGGCATAGCTGTCAAGCAGCTCCTTAGCCTTCTGTCTGCTATACCCGTCAGGCTTATCAACCGCCACAAACTTAAGATCCATCGCAAAGGTCACCGCCATTCCATTCACCTTTGTCATATATGCAGGTGTAAATAGAAACGGATACAGGTAATTGTCCGTCTGGAAATCCTCATCCTGCAGGGCATTCACAAACAGGCACATCACAAGTAATCCAAGCACTGTCGGAATTAGTCTGAACCTGAATTTCCACTTAATTCTAAAATCAACAAAATGCATCAGCATAATAAGAGCTATAAATATAACTGTAACAACAACTACTCCTGCAGTCGGTGCGAAATCATAATTGGATGCAACACTTGTCGCCGTACCAATTGAAAAAATATCCCATGGAACAAAAGGAGTCGAGCGGAAAAGCATAACATAATGATTAATCAGTCCAAAAACCATGGCCACGATAAAAACTGCACGAAGTGCCCATTTCGCCCTGCCCGTAACAAAATAAAGAATCCAGGCAATCAGCTCAAACAAAATAATATTAAAAAATCCCGCCATAAATCTGACTTCTTCAAAAGGATTATGTTCGTAGAACTCCATAAGATAAAAAGCCGTAATCGGGAAAATCGAGAAAAATATAACATTGAATATAATTTCATATTTTTTATAAATCTTTTTTATCATCATAATGCTCCTGTTTGCTATCTGATATTACAGCCTATATGGCAGATTTTTGGGTACCTTTTTGGGGGCAAATTTTTCTTAAAAGTACCCTAATTTCTTTAATTTTTTGAAAGATTGTAAGTAAAGAAAAACCCCGCAAGCCCTTGATTTTACTGAAAATCTTGGATTTACGGGGTTTTGCAAATAGTGCCGGCAGTGGGACTTGAACCCACACGGGCTTGCGCCCAACAGATTTTGAGTCTGCATCGTCTGCCATTCCGACATGCCGGCGTCTTACGAACAGACAATATTTTATCACAATTATTGACTTCATGCAACTAAAATTTGTAATTTCAATATAATTTCAATGCGATTGTGACTGTTCACGCCTAACAGTGTGACCAGCAACGATTACAGCTCATTTAAAAATGTCAAAGCCTTGAAATATGTCTCAGCATACAACCTTATTCTTACCGGTGCATTTTCCGACATAAAGCTGTTTGTCAACAAAATTAATCCATTCCTTGTAATCCTGCCCCACTTTATATTTCCCTGCACCTATGGTCACTGTCATCCTTCCGCTGCCCTTAGATGTCCAGAAGGATTTTGAATTAATCTCCACACGAAGCTCATCGAGAAAATTCTTAGGCACCTCTCCGTCGACACATTTGCCAAGAAGTAAAAACTCTTCTCCTCCCCATCTGCAATAGCTAAGCTCAACACCTCGAGCCTTGTTTACGATAGTACGAGCGAGCATCTTAAGTGCATCATCTCCTACATTATGTCCGAATGAATCGTTAATTTTCTTAAAATCATCAATATCAATCATCGCAAGGAAATATTCCCCCTGCTTCTCAGCCTCAAAAAGATTCTTAAGCTTTGCCATCATATAGAAACGATTTGGAAGCTCCGTCAGCGCATCAAACTGTGCCTGCTTTTCCATTGCCCCCTCCTCGGAAGACATAAAATGCAAAAGGCACATCATACATGTTATTATCAAGAAAACTACACCAGAAATCATAGCAATAGAAATACTCTTAATTACAACAGAATCCAACTTATATAAAGGTGTGTAAAAGCCATCAAGCATATAAAGAATAATCAGAGCAATAGCATATACACAGCAAAGCAGAATGGCAACATGATTCTTTTTTTTCTTCCTGAGAACCACATAATCCATGGAAAAAAGAAAAAACATTGCATCGATCAAAAAAAACTGGAAATTACATTGAATTCCGAGACAAACCACCGCAAGTATCATATAAAGCAATATCTCAACAGCCACACTATAAACATATATGCTCAGTTTTTCAGATTTTGTCAGACTGAATGCAAGGAAATAAAAGCATATGCTGATCAGACTGACTCCTGCCATCAAATCTACACCTAATGATGAAAACATAAATAGCATCAGCAAATGGATGACAAGAAATATTTTGTTTACATTAAATAGAAAGCTCTGCTCCTTAGCAGTACTATCATTGCTACTCATTGTCCAATACCTTCATAAAAAATATCTAATATATTACTATAGAATAATAACACATTTTGGCCAATATAACAATATATTATTGTTCAAAAGTACTAGACTATTTTGCTACTTTTTTTCTAATTATATATCCAATAAGAATAATAACAGCACTTGTTATGACACTTCCATAAAATGTCATTCCCCTGCACAAAAGCTCCATATTCGCTGCATTTCTACCAACAAGCTGTTTAAATCCATCAATCATAATATAATCAGCCACGCCCATAGCACCGGGTATAGGCACACAATTGGAGCCCATCGCCACAAAACACTGTATCACACTCACATCAACTGCCTTATTTACGCCTTCGCCGACTGCCATAAAAATCATAAACGATACCAAAAGCTGTGAAACTCTCTGCATTATATTCCAAAAGAAAATCTCGATTAGAAGTCCGGTCCGCCCTGTGATACTGTTTGAACACTCCTGATATTCTTTCATAGTATTTTTAAGCTTTATTCGAAGCCTGTCACCATGCCGTATTATATGTATTTTTTCAAAAAGCCGGATAAGACTATCACAAATTGAGTATAGTATGCTTCCCTTCCTTAGCAGCATATAAAATACAAGAGCCAGAAAAATCAGCACCACAATCCCCAAACATATAAATATCCGCGAAATACCTGAGAAATTTTTCAGCAATGGATACTTAAAAATCATGCATAGTAAGCCAATTGTTAAAAGTGAAAGTGTATACATAACAAGATTAATCAGTAGGGCCACTGTAGCAGCATAGCCCGGTATGCCATCCCTTATCATGAAATACGCACTGGCTGGCTGTCCTCCCGATGCCGATGGTGTAATAGCCGAAAAATACACATCAGCTCCACCATACACAGTACCATCAATCGCGCTGGTTTTATACCCAAAGTGTCTTGCCATGCGTACCAGAGCAAAGCCTTCAAACCAAATAAACCCAAACGTACAAACAAAACTCATAAAAAGCCAGCCTTTATTTGCATTTCTGATAAAACTCATAAGAATCTCAAACGAAAAATGCTTGCTCTGTGAGACAACAGTCCATATGCTCAAGATAGCTATAAAAGCAGAAGCTATCGCCCAAAATATCTTTTTTCTGTCCATTAAATCTAATCCCCTTAAAAAAAACTGGTAAAGTGAATTATGAAAATACACCATACCAGTTTATTGTAGAGAATATATATAACTTTATCAAGTAAAATATTATTAATATCTTTTTAATGTTTGTTAAATTATTTACTGTTACAACTAACAAATCAGTCTAAATACAAATTAACTTCTATGATTCCTCTTCCTCATCATTGTCAGTGTTCATCATATACACACCCCTGCTTGCATCTCCATCAGGATTCTTTCCAAACTCGTAATCATTTCCCGGCAGAATAGCATTTAAGAAAATCCCTGCGATAGCTGCAATTGCCAAAGCTGTCAGTGTAATTGATGTTCCTACTACAGTAAATGTCAGTCCATTTCCAAAGCCAAGACCACATACAAAAATAACACCTGCAATAATCAAATTTCTTGATTTAGTCAGATCTACCTTGTTTTCAACAACATTTCTAACTCCTATTGCTGAAATCATTCCATAAAGCATAAATGAAACTCCACCAATAATCGCTGATGGCATAGTAGATATTACAGCCGAAAACTTTGGAATAAACGAAAGTGCAATAGCAAAAACAGCCGCAATACGGATAACTCTCGGATCATATACCTTAGACAGCTCAAGCACTCCAGTATTCTCACCATATGTTGTATTAGCCGGTCCTCCGATAGCTCCTGCGAATGCAGTTGCAATTCCATCACCTATAAGTGTCCTATGAAGACCCGGATCAGCAATAAAGTTCTGCTCTACTGTAGCAGAAATAGCAGACATGTCGCCAATGTGCTCCATCATAGTCGCAATAGCGATAGGCGCCATAACAAGAATGGACGTAATATCAAACTTCATGAACTGAAATTTAGGTATTCCGACCCACGCAGATGATGCAATTGATGTAAAATCAAGAATTGCGGAACCATCAGGATTAGTAATTCCAGCAGTATTCATAATAAGAGCCACAACATAGGAAATAATTACTCCCATTAGAATAGGAATGATCTTAAATAAGCCCTTTCCCCATATATTGAAAATAATTATAACTCCAAGTGCAATAATTGCAAGAACCCAGTTTGTTGAAGCATTATTGATAGCTGAGCCGGCAAGTGAAAGACCAATGCATATGATAATAGGTCCTGTCACTACAGGTGGAAGGAAGCGCATTACACGCTTAATTCCAACCAGCTTAATGATAAGTGCAAGTACGAAATAAAGCATACCTGCAACAAATATTCCACCACACGCATACGCGGCCTTATCATTGACAGCCATATCTGCATACATACCACTGTCAAGGTTTGCAACAGTATAAAAGCCTCCTAAAAAAGCAAATGACGAACCCAAAAAAGCCGGTACCTTAAACTTTGTACACAGATGAAATATAAGCGTGCCAAAGCCTGCACAAAATACGAACCGGACGGCGGTGTGCGTCTCGCAGGTCTTGGCGTTCAGCTCGAAGTCGAAGCCGCTGCGCAGCTCCTCGATCTTCCGGTCCGGGAGGATGGGGAAGAGCTGATTGGTGCAGGGAGCGGCGTAGAAGCCGTAGCCCTTTTTCTCGAACGCGCGCTCGAGCTGCCGCGCGGTGCGGTCGGCGTGACGGGCCAGCTCCAGCCACAGGTCGTTTTCAAAAAACGCCTGAAACTGGACGCCGAGCAGCCGTCCCTTAGCCAGCATACCGCCGCGCTGCTTGAGGGCGTTGCGGAAGTGCGGCTTGAGCGCGTCATTCACCAGCACCAGCGCCTCGCCGAAGAGCAGGCCGTTCTTGGTGCCGCCGATGTAAAATGCGTCGCAGTATTTGGCGAAATCCTCCGGCTGGAGGTCGTTTGCCGCGCAGACCAGCGCCGCGCCCATGCGCGCGCCGTCGAGGTAGAGATAAAGCCCCAGCTCCCGGCAGGTCTCCGAGATCGCCGCCAGCTCCGCGCGCGTATAGATCGTGCCAAGCTCCGTGGCGTCAGAGAGATAGACCATGCGCGGTACGACCATATGTCCGTCGTCGCCGCCCTTATGCGCCTCGACGATCTGCCGGATATGCTCCGGCGTCAGCTTGCCGTCGTCCGTCGGAGGCGCGGCGCAGATCTTGTGCCCTGCCGCCTCAATGGAGGCGGATTCGTGAACGCAGATGTGCGCGGTGTCGGCGGCAATGACGGCTTCCCACGGCCGGAGTGCGGCGGCGATGAGCGTCAGATTGGTGAGCGTGCCGCCGAGCATGAAGTGAACGTCAGCCTGCGGGCAGGCAAAGCGTGCGCGGACGCCCACCGGGCGGTTTCCTTTTTGCTCTCCGGCCGCAAAAGGACCGTCCAACGG
>OHBJ01000299.1_pt1 | contig 30344 bp, 30 predicted proteins | sample 1577241 | NCBI WGS metagenome assembly OHBJ01 (sample SAMEA3541594, study PRJEB24748) | human gut metagenome | biome: human gut; feature: human-associated habitat; material: faeces | place: China | collected 2012 | reverse complement strand
CCCGTTACTTCCAGTATCTTCTATAGCCTGACAAACAAACATCTCATTAAGCCTACTTATCGATTCCTCGGTCTTGATAATTATATTAAAACGTTGACTGATCCGGATTTCTGGACGGCCTTTTGGAACGACCTGAAATGGACCTTTTTCTCTCTGCTGGGGCAGTTAATAGTCGGTTTTACCGGCGCATTGGCGTTGAACCGAATCAAAAAAGGCTCTAGCATTTATCGTACAATCCTGATTATTCCTTGGGCGATTCCATCAATCGTTTTGGCGTTTTCCTGGAAGTGGATTTTGAACGGCGTTTACGGTTTTTTGCCGAATCTTCTGATCAAGCTCGGACTATGCTCAACCGCGCCGGAATTTTTGACTGGAAATCTGGCGTTTGCAACGCTGGTGTTCATCAATATCTGGTTCGGCTCGCCGCTGATCATGGTCAACATCCTGTCAGCGCTGCAAACCGTACCAAAAGATCAGTATGAAGCAGCTCAAATTGATGGTGCAAATACATTCCAGTCTTTCTGGCACATTACAGTTCCGCATATTCGTACTGTTGTTGGATTGTTGGTCGTGCTTCGCACGATTTGGATTTTCAATAGCTTCGATATCATTTACTTGATCACCGGCGGCGGCCCGGCAAATAAAACACTGACCGTTCCGATTTATGCATATAACATTGGTTGGGGATTGAAGCAGCTTGGACGATCTTCAGCAGTTACCGTACTGTTGCTGCTCTTCCTGCTGATTGTGTGTGCGCAGTACTTTAGGCTTTTGAACAAGTGGGAGGAGGAGAAGTGATGCATAAGCGTAAACATTTTAGACGCGGTATCTTAGGCGACACGATCTCCTATACCTATCTGACAATTCTTGCGCTTTTGGCAGCGTTTCCGCTGTTTTGGATATTAGTATCTTCTGTAAAGAGCAAGTGTGGTACAAAAACAGCCTCTTTTAAGCGCCTTTGAAAATTCAATATATTTTAACAAAACTCTTTAATATTGGCGTAAATTAAAGAAATATTTGTATTAATTAAGTTTCCAAAACAGGATAAAATGTGCCTTTGATTAACTGCGACATTCCTTGTGAAGTGAATGTTGCAGTTAACTTTTCGCAGACGTAGCGTTTGCCTCGGATAATGAAAAGGCTGCGTGGATTTGGGATTGTGTCGGAGAGGAACTTAAATGTCGCCTTTTGCTTCGGGTTCACCTGATAGACAGTGCGGTATTTGTTCAAAATCTTATTGTTTAGCCGCAGAGTGGTGTGAGGACGGAAGTAACTGCTCCAGTCCTCCGCTATCACCACATCTTCGGTGTAAGGGTATGGGAGTTTGCCGTCGTAGTCGGCGGCAGCGTCCCACCACCCGATATAGATTTTGTCGTAATACTCGCTCTTTTTGTCCTTCTCGCCGGCTTCGATGTTCTGCACCGAGACAGGCTGATAGAAAGTGTTGTCGATGCGCTGCTTGCGTTCCTCGCGGCTTTCGCCACGAACAAACGAGGCATCGCCCGAAGTGTCGTTCTCGTCGTAGCCCGAAAAAGCGAGGAAAAGGCAACGTCCGTATGTGGAGTCCGTGAAGTCAATCCATGCCGGAACAAACTCCACCTCGTTCTCCTCCGCCTCCTCGCTGTCATCGACAATGCGACCACCGAACAGGTTTACAGGCTGCAAAATGCACTTGTAAGAATATCTGTTCGGAAGCCAATCTCGCTTCTCGACGAGAGTTTTCTCAACGGCACGAATGACGAAGTAAATGTCGAGGTCTTTTGCGTAGAGCAACTTACCTATAGTCGAGCCACGCCCCGAATTGCCGTCCCACGTCGCATAACTCTTGTTAGCGGTGAGCAAAGCATTCAGTGTGTCGTACTGCACCGCACCACCTCCCCACGACTTGATAAACCAGTCGCAGGAATAGAACTTCCACATCTCGTGGTCGCACTCCGCATAGACAAGGTTCTTCGCCTCTCGATACTCGCAGTTATCGTCCTCCACCGTGACTTCCACGGTGTGCTCGTCGATGACCTTGTCGATAGCCACAGGCGGCAGTGCGGCAAGAATGTCCTTAGAGTAGGCGAAACCGATATGACGGCTGCGGTGGTCGATGTCGAACTCCGCTTCAAGAAAAGGTTCGAGCTTCTCGAAGAACTCCGCCACGGTCCAGTGCGGCAACGCCCGGGCGAACGCCGGCAAGTGCCAAGCGTAAGGGAGCGTGTTGCAGATAAGCAAATAGCGGTGTTCCTCCTTTTCTTCCCACGCCGTAAAATCGTAAGTGTAGCCCACAGCTTCGCAAATCTTCTTCACGATATAGAGCAGATACGGCTGCCACGATAAGCCTGTCGTGTCGTCGTGCCACGAATACGAGCCATTGACGTACTTCGTGCAGTTCTGAATGTTGCCCGAAGCATCATTCACCCACGGCAAGGCGACAAAAGAGAGATTGTAGAAGCCATCATTCCAGGCACGCATCGGCGTGATGCCCGAAGTGTAAACCGTAGTCGGCGAACCGAGGTCAAGTTCGTTGATGTAGATGTCATCGAAGGTAGTGTCGAAGTTTACTTCCGACCGTCCTTCGAGGAATTGCGTTTTCACTTCGGATTGTGAGATTTCCGTCACGACGATAGAGCCACGAAGCACAAGTGCACGGTCAATGATTTGACAGTCGAAAATCACCTTGTTTGCCGCCACGTCGGCACGGTTGATGTTGCCGAAGATTGCGAGGTTCTGCGAGCAACCACGGAGCGGAAAGGTGATTGTGAGCGAATAGCCGTCAGAGCCGCTGAAAAGGCGGTTGTCGGCAATATATTCAAACGAAGTGTTCTCTTTGAGAGCAGCGAGTTTGCCATTGACGTATATTATCATAAAAAAAGCGTATTATCCGCGAAGATAATACGCTCAAAGCCATTATAAAAAGACAGTTTATAAATCGTCATACATAGCATTACCTGCTTTCTTAGCCATAGCAATATTCTCATAAATCATTTGTCCTGGAGCAAATCGAATTTGAGTTTTGCCATCACTATATATTCCGTTTGTCAAATAGCGTTTATATTTGTTATTAATTGAGTAGCTCAAGTTTTCAAAAATTGTAGCCCGTGGAGTAACATTCCCAGACCAATACGATTCTCCTGGTACACTTGGGTCATTAAATTCTACTTTATATAACACATTGTTTAAGTAGCAGAATTTAATTTTTTTCCATTTGTAGCCAGCATATTCAGCATCAATAATGTTGAGTGCATGAGGTTCTTCGCTAAAAGTATAACCTTGATTAGTTAATTTATTGAATACTGCACTTTTGGTAGAAACACCTATGGTAACACCCATAATAGTCTTTCTAATTTGAGCATTAACTCCTATACCTATTGCTAAGCAAAGAACTAAAGAAATGATTCTATTTATAGATTTCATAATGTATTAGTTTTAATTACGGCAAAGTTAATAATTATTTCCGAGTTTTAGGCGATTTATTGCGTAAAAGTCTTTCGTAGTCGTCCTGAGCCTTGTTGATGCCTTTGTCACCGGTGACGGTAGCCACAGTGACAAAAGGCTCGTTCAGCCTATCTCTTAACTCACGGATTGTAGAAGTCAATTCGGAGTTATCATTTGCTTGTGGTGGAATGTTCACCACAACATTAGGCTGAACAGATTTTTGCGGCGTTGAAGCAAGACGCATCGGAGCTGTGATAGAACGCGACACATCGGCTGCGTCGAGCGATCCGATAGTGTTAGTTCTCTGGGCGTATTCAAGAGCCTCGATAATCGGGCGAGTTTTCGGCGACTTCACAAGTTTTTGAGAAGCCACCCATTCCCCGGCGTGGACTATGCCGACCGGCTCGTCCTTGTCACCGTCGGGAGTAAAACCGCCCGCAGAATAGCCCTGCGCTTCCGCAGCCTGCTGCTGTTTCTTGATAGCCGCAATCTGAATCATACCGGCAGCCACAGCCATACCAGCCGCAATAGGAGCAAGAATGTAACCGATGACCGGGATAGCGGCGGCAGAGCCATAGGCGGAAATGGCGTTTTGAGCCGTTTGAGCCACCGCCTGGATAACCTGCATGGCGAACATTTTGCGGTTCGCCTCATTCTTCGCCTTGGCGATATCCTTTTCCTTTTGTGCCTCGAGCTTCTTCACCTTGTACGAGTTGCCCTCCGCAGCGGAGATTTCCTTGTCGTAGCGTTTCTCTATGGCGGCAGTCTCAATTTCGAGTTCCGCCTGAATGAGCGAGGACAACGAAGAAAAGATTGCACCCATGCCCGAAGTAAGCGTAGAGATAGCACCCTGCATCGCCTTGCCTCCGTCGCCGTTAAGCCACTCTACCGAGTCGGCAACGGCACGTTGCATCCTGTTGCGTTCGTCCTCCTCTGCGAGCAAACCATAACGCTTTTGCAGAGCGAGCTTCGCTTGCTGAAAAGCCTCCTCGATGCGCAGTTTTTCGGCAGCATTGTCGCCGGCAGCCGCAATCTCTCTGTCATAGACAGTCTGCAAGAGAGCCAAATCGGCATCGTATTTAGACTGACGTTCCTGCGGATTGTCCCCGAAAAACTCCTTCTTCATAGAGGCGAGTTTGCGTTCGTTCTCCTCCGTTTCACGCTGACGGCGTTGCATCTGCGCTATCAGCAAAGACTGCAACTGCTGCTCCGCCTGAAGCCGCTCCATGGAGCCTTCGGCATAGAGCTGCGATAGATTGCGCTGATGCAAAATCTCGTACTCCTCGATGCGTTGGTCGTAGGTTTCCTTGGAGATTTGACCGTCAATGTAAAACTGCTTCACCTCCGCCATTTGAGCGTTATAGCGAGAGTTCTCAGCCTCCACCGACTGCGAGAGCAAAGCCGCGTCAGCGTGCTGCTGTTGCTTCATCTGAGCCTCACGCCACTTTGCAGTAATCTGCAAGCGTTCATCTTCCGAGAGGTCAGTGTGCAAGAGCTGCTTCTCGTAGAACTCCACGGCGATGCGGTCCATATCGGCAGTATAGGCAAGATAATCCTTCTTGCCGGTAGCGTAAGCGATACGAGCCGAAGCCTCCTCACGCTCACGCCATTGCTGTTCAGCCGCAAAGCGGTCGGCAACGACAGTAGAGCCGCCACCTCCACCAAGACCACCATTAGGAATATTAACGTCGCTCACACTTCCGGCATCGGCGATAGCCGCCTCCGAGACGTTATATTTCTGACGCAGAAATTCGTTAGCCTCATTCAGTTGCCGCTGCTTAGTGAGGTTGGCATTATAGGCAGCACGAGAAGTGTTCAACGCATTTCCTGTCGAGTTTACCTTGTTAGCAGAAGGCGTAACAGTGACGATGCCGCCGGCAGCAGCATCCGTTGAGTTGGTGTAAGGAGTGTTATTCTGTTGCTCCAAAGCCCGGTTCCATTCAGCCACCGCAGCATCGTGAGCGCGTTGGTCAGCCTCCATTTGCCGTTTCAAGTCCGGAGCCTGTTGCTCCAGCGTTAAAAGCTCCTTTTCGTTCTCCTCGATTTTAGCCGCAGCGGCACGAGCGCGAGCCACCTCGATGATAGCGTCGCGGAGATTATTGTATTGCGTTTTCGCCTTACCCACCATAATCTCCTCCGTCGAAAGATTCTTGAAATAGTCAGGATAGAGCTTCTGAAGGCGTTCCGCCGCCTTGCGACGCTCGTCTTTCGACTTCGCTTCATCGACCGCAGTCTTGTAGAGAGCCTCCACACGGCTCATCTCGTTAGCCGCAGACTGCGCAGCCGCCTCGGAGAGGTCAGTGAGGCTTTTCTTGTACTCCTCCATTTCCTTGCGAGCCTTTTCCTCCTCCGCACGCTGCTGCTTAAACTTCTGTGTGAGGTTGTAGATGCCGACGCCGAGAGCAACGACAGCGGAGATTATCAGTCCCCAAGGAGATGCCTTCATCGACTGATTAAGGAACGTCATAGCCGTTCCGGCAGCCTTGGTACCGTGAGTGAAGCGAATGACTGCCACCTCGCAAAGACCGACCACATATTTGAAAGTGGTCATTATTGTTCGACCTAACAATAAGACACCATTCCACGCTGCCGTCGCCGCCTTGGCGATGCCGACAGTGGCATAATATGAGGCGATAGCTGCCACGAGAGGCACAATAACACGGCGGTATTCAATAAGGAACGACACTATCGTATTAAGTACACGGAGGAAAATTCCCGAAGAAGTATAGATATGCTTCATAATCGGATAGAGTTTTTCTCCGAGTTCGATAGCGAGTTCCGTTACACGCTTCTTCGCCTTGTCGATAGCAGCCTGAGCCGTGTTGTTGAAAATTTCATATTCCTTAGTCGCTGATGATGCCTCACGGAACGCCTTGTCAGCCTCGCCCATCTGCCATTTTACCTCGTCGAGGTGCATGGCGAGAGTGGAAAGCACCTGCGACACACGAGCCGCATCGAGACCCATCTCCTTGAAAGCCGGCGCAAGGATCATAGTGGCATTCTCGAATCCCACCTCCTTACCCATGTTCTGCAAGGCTTCAAGGAACATCAGCAAGCCGTCTTTCGCCGAATGTTTCAATGTATGATTGAGCTTTTCGGCATCCATTCCGAGCGTAGCGGCAAACTCGTGGTTCTTGTTGGCAAGGTTCATAATGACCTTTTGGATAGCAGTTGCCGACATCTCCACCTTTTGGCCGTTGGCATCGAGGACAGCACCAAAAGCGAGTATTTGCGGAATGGTAAGACCGGCTTGCGAGCCGATGCCCGCCATACGTTGAGCGAACTCCACGAGGTAAGGCTTCGAAGCGGTACAGTTCTGCGACAGCACATTCACCGTGGAGCCGACGGCAAGCATCGCATCTTTGGTGCCGAGCAGTTCCTCGACACCGAAGATGTTAGTGAGCTTTGCGATGGTTTGCGTGGCACCCTCGCCGAGGTCCACGAGAGCCACGTTGATGATGTCCGCGGCTTCCACATAACCTTGTACCGATTCGAGAGTGTTCTTACCGAGGCGCCCGGCTTCCTGGGCGAGTTCGTTCAACTTCTCACGAGGAGTACGGGTATCCATCTTCTTAAACGCCTCATTCAGCTCGAGCACCTTTTGCTCCGTCAACCCCGTGTACTTTCGGGTGTTGGCGAGTTCCTCCTCCATTTCAGCAAAAGCATTTACCGCCTTGCGGCCCGCCATTACAAGACCTGTAATGGCAGCAGCAAGACCCATAATGAAAGTTTGGGCATTGTTAAGCCACATATTCATTCTGTCCCATCGCGATTGTTGCGTGGCAAGAGTGGCATTTACCTTTTGCAGTTCCGTTTTCACCGCCTTAATCTTGGCAACGTGAGCGTCCCAAGCGGCGGTGCCACGTTGAATACCCGACAACTGCGACTGCAAGGTTTTCAGCGTCTTGTTAAGTTCACGAGGCGAAGCCTTGTCGAGCCGTCTGAGCACTTGGTCAGCGGTAGCTGCCGAGCCTTGCAGTTGGTCAATAATTCGTTTGGTGTTGGAGAGTTCCCGTTGCAGTTTACGCATCGTAGCCTTGTCGCCGGCGGTAGCCGCCTTAGCAATCTTCTTCTCCAAGTTCGATGCCTCACGCTGAAGCGTGGAGAGCACTTGTTGTGCCTGTTTGCCGTTAACCGATAGAACGACATTGGCGGTAGTAGAATAATTTGCCATAGATTAAAATCTCAAATTTGTTGCTTTGAGTAGCAAATTTGAGCGAAAATTTTTGCACCATAAAAGACACTGGCACAGCGTGTAAAGTGTGAAAATTTGGTGCTAAAATTTGGCAAGTTTTCAGTTTGTTAAGGGTTGAAAACGCTAAAAGGCTATATAATAGCCGATTAAGGGGTGCAGGGGAAGTATTTCCCTTGCTACCGTCTGTAAAGACCCCCCACCGCCCTACGGAGCGAGAGCGAGCGACCCCCGACCGATTTTAGCGGAATGTGCGGTGAATGAGTTGCCGTGCGTGACAAAATCGGCTTGCAGATTTTGTCGCCCACGCCAACACCGCTCTCTTGCCTTTGGCAAGGTTAAACAATGCGATGAGCGGTGATGACGAGGCTGTGCGAAATGGAGATGATGACGGCGAGAGCGAAGCGGATTTGGAGTTGTTCAGGCAATTAGTGGCGATACCGCCGAAGAAGTGTCTTCGACCGGCTTGCCGTGTCGGAGTCACTGTGCGGTTTCGCCACGTTAAGACTGCCCGAACAAAACTCGAAAGGAGTGCAGCGGCAGCCGTCATAGGCGGAATGGAGTTAGTGCCACGTCGCACCGCACGTCGCGAATAATCAATGCAGCCAATGGAAGTATTATTGTCGGCTATGCTCGTGCGGAGAACGGAGCGAGCGGACGGCAGCACAAGGCAGTTGGAGCATAGGTCGGTTTCGGAGCGGCTTGCCGGAAGGAGTTTGCGACAAAGCGGTAGCGGCTCAATGACCGGGCGACGGAGCAGACACCGTCGAGCGCAGCGAGTGCGGTGTCGCGTAGGAGTATAGGTCAGGGAGTTGGCACAATCTCCTGTTCCGACCCCGACCGGCTACTGCTCGTACTGCCGTGCCGTTGTCCGCCGTGTAGGGCGAAGCGAAGAATGTTAGCCGACGTGTTCCATTGGCGATAAATCCGCTCTGCCGCAGGCGAATAATGCGAGTGCACCGCAATGTGGGAAAGAAGGCGATGATAGTATATCTCTTGCTCGCAGTGGAGAACGGAGCGAGAAGGCTCTGCCAAAAGCACTTTGTACAAGGGAGGTATCGGACAACAGTGCCAGCCGTTGAAAGAGTGTGTTTCAAAGCGGTAGCGGTGTGCAGCATCGGAGTTGGAGCAGACACCGTAGGAGCGTAGCGAGTGCGGTGTCGCGGAGACGTAGAGGCTTCACATTGCTACACTCTCTTGTTCCGATGCGCCGACCGGGCGGCTTGCCGCTGTTCTAAGTGCAAAGGCAAAAGACTTCCGTGTAGGGCGCAACAGAGAATGTGGAGAGATTGCATCATCGGCTTCGGGTGGGAGGGCTTATAAACCGCACTCGCCAAAAAGCGAAGCGACCTATCCTCACGGACAAGTCGCCTACTTATGAAAAAACTTTACTTACTATGTAGTTTAATGAAGAAAAAGAGTATGATTGCAATGGCAAGAAAAACCAAAATCACGCTTACGTCAGGAGGCTTATAAGCACCGGAACTCTCGGAGTTCGTCTTATCCACGAGTTGCGTTGTGCGGTGAACCGCCAACGTGTCAATTACGACGGAGTCAGTGCTAACAGACTGATTTATCGTTGTCTTGTTGGCGATTGAGGCGTGTCGGGCACGGAGGTGCAACCGGGACGGTTGCGCCGCAGCAACCGCCGTCGATGAGCGACAACTATCTATGGGTTCGACGAATATGTCGAGGCTGTCGAAGTCGCCAGACCACGACGCAACCATATCAAAGAGCGACTGCGACGACGATGTGGTTGCCGTCGTATTCGTCAGCCGGACATCTTCGGAAAAATCCGACTGCACTTGCTTCTGCGAGTGACACGAGCAGAGCAAAATCAACGATAAAAGAACTAAAGTTCGCATAATCCGGAAGTCTTGACGTTAAACGAAGGACAAGCCTTATTGGCGAACTCGTCATGACCGTGAACGCTTGCGTTCGGGAAACGGCGGCGAAGTTCGGTGATGAGCCGAACGAGCGACTGCTTTTGAGCCTCGGTGCGAGTGTCCTTTGGCGTTTTGCCATTGGTCGCGCAGCCACCAATGTAGCAAATGCCGATTGAATTGGCATTATGCCCCAGACAGTGAGCACCGACCTCCTCAATGGCACGTCCTTTGTGGACGCTGCCGTCAAGATAAATCACGAAGTGATAGCCGATGCACCGGAAGCCACGCTTCTTGTGCCAGGCATCGATGTCGGCGACCGTGAAGTGCTTGCCTTCAGGAGTCGCGGCACAATGAACGATAATTTCTGAAATTTTTCTCATTTGTTCTTGTATTTATAATGGTAGTCAATGCCGAACAGCGAACCGACAAAAGTCAGGATTTCGCCAAAGGCGATAAGCACTGAATTGTCGATAACGCCGGTAGGCGGAACGATAAAACCTGCGATGAGCAACCCTGCGCCGAGTACGATAAGTACAACGGCTGAAATGAGTTGCAATTTGCTGTCGATTCGCTTCATAATTATTTGGTAGTTAATGAAATAATTCGTAACTTTGCAGTGTATGGGGATGAGCGGCTGCTTGTCAACTTTTTATGCCGATTTTGCGACTGCTTTTCGGTTCGTTTAGATGTGGGCGACTGCTTGCATCTTTTTTATTTGCCGAAGTGGAACTCTTCTGTTAGTGGGTCAAAAATCACAGTAAATTCGGCGAGATTCGATGCCAATTTACCGGGCGACAACCATGCTATGTCGCGCTCGTATGGCTTACCAAAGCCAATAGCGAAGCGAAAACGACGCATCATATAGTTCCCTCTATTATTAGCCAATTTCACTTTCTTCTTTCCCCATGGCACATAGCGTTTATCCGCGGTGTCCTTGACACCGATAATATAATCAGGAGCGTAAGCGTAAGTAAAAGGTGCGTCCTTCTGGTCGTGCCATTCATCGAGAGGAGATGTACGAAACAATGCAAAGCCGTTAGAGTCAAACTTCACATTGTTCGGTAAGCCACCGATGACGTGCCAACCTTTGTGTTTATTACCACGCCGTTTCTCAGGAAAATTTTGCAAAGAGCAACGATTTCGTTTTGATGTAAGACGGAAAACGAAAGCGTTATATCCATTTTGGATATAGTAGCGAAAATTGTAGATTTTGAGTTTTCCGTTGATAACGCTTGTCGCGATCCGAGGGCAGTCCGTTATCTTTTTAATCGATGAGATGCCTCGTGCATTCTCCTCGACCGATTTCTGCGTAGCAGCCAAATCGTCGTTTGTCACTTGCAGATTTTCCGTGAGGTCGGCAATGCCCTCGGAGCAATAGTTCGCCACTTCATCTACACGATTAAGCAGTTCGCCATTCTCCGAAATGGTAGTTTCGAGTTTGCCGACCACATCGGAAAGAGAGGAAACGGTTTTCTGTAATGAGGCAAGCCCTGTGCGAGTGCTGTTAAGGTCTGCGACCTGTTGCGCTCGCATCGCACCGGCTCGTTCGGTTGTGGCTTGTCGAATGAACAAAGCGTCTTTGAGGGTCATCGTCACACCATTAATAAGGTGCGACGTAGTGATATTCATAAGAATATCGTTTCGGTCTGCCGAACCTTGTTCGAGTTTGTAAAGAGCGTTCGGAACAGCCGCGATGTTAGCGACAAAGTTCTGAAAAGCATCGTAGATGGCTTTATATTCCTCGTCGGATGCGGCAGAGTTGATAAGGTCTGCGAGCCGTTGAAGCAGAACGCCAAGCGATTCGGGCGAGATACTGTCCTTTTGCGACAGTGCCCGAAAATCGCTGATAAGTTTTGAAATGGTTGAAATATTGATAGCCATAATCTTTGATTTTTTGGCAAAGTTATGGTCTATCACTGTTTAGCGAAAAGACACAAAATAATTATGTCGAATTATGAGAAAGTATTGATAATTTTTTTTTACCAAATATTTACGCTATCTTTGCACTTGAATAAGATAACATTAACTGTATGAAAAGACTTCTCAAACTCCCTGCTTTGCTTGTTGGCATAGTCCTCGCAGGTACTGCGATTGCCTGTGGAAATACATCTACCACCAAAACCGTAAAGGTAGAGGGTACTGAATGGAATGTAACCGTTAAAAAGGCGGTACAATTCAATGACCCCCTTACTGGTGTAAATACAGATGTCGAATACACTGTTGCCGATACTGCCGCAGTAAATGAAAAACTTCTCGGTATAAAGCCTGAAAACCTCACACTTGAATGGAGTATACCCAGCTCGGATGGAAGAATATGGTTGGTTGCTTACGAGAGTATTCCATTACTGTCGGAAATAGTAAAAGTAAACGAGGCAAATTCTATTCCGGCTTATGGCGGCGACATTCAGATCGGTTTCAGATTCAATGATGCTGATAAATGGGCGACAATCACAAGAGAAAACATAGGGAAGCGGTTGGCTGTCTTTGTAAACGGCCAGCTTATGAACGCACCCCAAGTAAACAGTGAGATAGAATCCGGTAATTGCTCGGTATCAATCCCGGCAGATATGATCCACGATTATTTGCCAAGTCTTGATTTGGAGAAGTTGAAACAATAAAAAACAATCATATGTAAAAAATGCTCCTTTCGGGAGCATTTTTTATATCGTTACGCTACGGCGCATAATGTCGGGATTGAGGGCGTTGGATATGGCACGGCAGAACTCCTGACCGAGATTGTCGGCATAAAATTCCTGAATGTTCATCACCGAGGCGAAGTATTTTCGTGAGAACCACCTACGGCGTTTGCGGCGGTTTACGAAACCGTCGCCCAAGTCGCCCGAATTGCCGCGAGGCGTATTCGAGCCAGTGCCGTAGTCCACGAAAATGCCGTAAGTGTTGAACGATTGTGCGAGCGTGATTTGCGTAAACTTGCCGTCGGCAGTCATGCGCACTGCCATCGTGGAGCGGTAAAGCGCTCCCGTGTCAATCACGCCGAGCAAATTTATTTGCTCGCGCCAAATCTTAACCATAGTTGAGTTGAAAGCCGTAACATACTTACGGCGTTCATCAAGTTGTTTATCTCCACTCATCGGCATTGTATCTTAAATCAGTGAACACATCAACCGCCACTTGGAAATAAGCGCATGCACATCCGGAGAAGAAATATCGGTCAATTTCGTTGAACGATATTCGAGGGTCAAGGTAGATGCAGTTCTGCTCTAACTTGACTCTCTCCAGAGTGAGCACTGACATTAGTTGTCGGAAAAGCTCGCGCATTATTTCCATGCACTCGTTGCGAGCGTCCATATTATCTATGGCGTGACGCATAGCGAGAAACACAGTTTTGATGCGACGAGTGCGAGGCGTGTTGTTGAGTTCCGTATAACCGTCGGCAATGTCGCTGACGCAGCAAAAGGCGGAAGCTGATTGCATGGCGTGAAGTGCTTCCTCGAAGCCTTCAAGCCCCGACACCTTGCAGAAGGTAAAGCCTTCGGCAACGGCAAGTTTATTCTTGGCGACAAGATTTTGGAAAAAATCAGTCGCCGACCAGTCACTTTTTAGCATTGATTTGAGCGTTTATCTGTTTATACTCCTTGGCTTGTGCATTGAGTTCAGTCAATGCACGCCAAGTGTCTAATGAAAGGATTTCGCGTTCCTTGGTGATGTCACCTTTGGTGAGTGCACGAATTTGAGCGTCCATCGACTCTTGGAGTTGGCTGCCGATGTTCGGTGAACTGCCGAGTAGGTTTTCAGCGTTGGCGGTAGCCGGCTGAAAAAAGTCCGAAAAACGGCGGGCAAACATATCCTTGAGCGAAGCTACCCAGTAAAAGATGCTGATGCGTTCTTCGGGCGTGAGGGTTGCCGAACAACCGGGATAAAGAACGTGTGCGAGGTCATCAAGCAAAGCATCTTTTTGAGTGGTGAGAAATCCTTGATAAAGGTTTTCCACCACGATATACGTTTCAAACGGCACGCCTTGAAACTCTGCGTCCACGCTTGCGTGGTTGCGGAGTTTCTTTAGGCGGACAGGCGATGCCGGTATCGCATCGAGCCAGCCGAGTGAAGGTATCACCTCGGCGAGTTGCGTTCCTGAAGTTTGAAACACATCCTTTCCGTGCTTCAGCAGGAAAGTGTTCTTGTCGTGGCGAGCAATAACCTTGCAGCCGCTGAAGTGAAGCAGAGCGAGCGTCTTAATCTCGTCAGCGGCAAACTCCTTGGCGATAAGCGAATAGACGTAACGCAGTTGTGCGTCGTCGAGTTCGTGCCACCCTTGCGGCACATTGAGATTTATCGAAATGGTTGCCATAATATCTTTTTTCAACAAAGGTAAAGCACACGGCAGACCTTAGAAAAGACAGCAAAAGACTCCCGATGTGGGAGTCTTTGTTGTCGATGAGCGGCTTAATCTTTACATTCTTGAATGGAGATTGTATAGACTTCATCGAGGACTTCCGTCGCGATAGCGAGCACTTGTTTCCACGCATCGTAACGATTATCGGCGAAGATCTGTGAGATGTGCAGGTCCGAATAATCTTCATAAGTTACGAACGAGAAGTAATTTCTTTTGCCCTCGGGCAGAACGGCGTTAATGTCGTTGAGATAAATGGAACGATGTTCCCTGCGAGTGTTGTCTGTTTCAGTCATAATTGAACGAATTTAAAGAGTTATGTGCCGAAGCACGTTAGATTTTACGAACAAACCAAGAGAAGCGGCATAGTGAGCGACTTGTCAAGGATTGGTCTGCGTCCTCGGAAGAATGAGAATGGCAGCCAACGTGCTTGTCCTTGACTTAGTGAACGCCGCTTCTAACTTTGTGAAATAAAATCAGTGCTCCGTGTCATAACTCTCGTTCAAGCATGGCGGACAACCGAAGCCGAACTCGTTTCTCTCAACGGCTGCCGTTCGGAATCAAAAGAAATACCCTCGTGCTTCCTTTTTGTTCTTGAAGATAGGCGGTGCAAACAACTTCGCCGTCTCCGATGCGTGCCACTCAGGAAACAAGTCAGGAAATCGTCGAATGTGGTTTACCACGTCTATCATATCTCTCATTCTGATTGAGCCGCCATTGAGCAAATCAACGACTTGCCCCCGAATGGCGTTGATGACGCGGGCAAGGTCTGCCGTGTGCGTCTTCCGCAGCACCTCGTTTCTCAATCGCACCATAAGTTCGGGTGAGAAAAACTCCTCGGCAAGAGATGCCTCGATGTCGAGTATCATTGGGCGAAGTGCGAGATAACGCTCCCACTTCGAGCCTGTACCTTTCACTTGGTCGGTAATGGCGAGGTCGGGAAACAGCGTTTCCCCGAAGAACGAAGCCTGCGAGGAAGTGAGCCACTGACTCGCGCCGACAATTGCCGGCAGCAGATTGCCGATACACTCGTCGCGGAAGTCGGCGAGCGAGGCAATAAGACGGTCAACACGTTCTTTCGATGCCGGAGCGATGTTTTGGTTGCTGACCACTCCAAAACCATTTGGAGTAAGCACCAAATCGAGCGAAGGGATAGCCCGACGAAGTGCCTCCGAGGCAATGAGTTTTGCAGTGATTATCTTAATCGGATTATCCTCGACATAGCCGCAAATAGTGTTGAACGTCTTAGTGGAAACGAAAGTTTCAATCACCCAGTTCTCCACAAGGTCAATATCGACCTTGACCTTATCAAAGAGCGATACTTCGCCTTTGACCGTTGCGAACACATTAGGCAGGTACTGCCGCAATGTGTCGTCATTCGTTATCAGTTTCGCCATTTGTAGTAACTTGTTTAGCGTCGGCGTGTTCGTCGAGCGTAGTTAATTGAATAAACGGACAGTCAGGCACTACACCTTTCCACCCATTAAAGCGAATGATAATTCGATGAACGGTGAAAAGCAAGTCGTGATATGGCTTTTGGAGTGCCTGTGCTATTGTGTAGAGTTCTCGTTTGTCTGAGCCGGAATTGTTGGACTGCGACTTGCCGGGCACACTGCCGACAAGATTACTATGCACTCGCATAGTAAAGCAGAACATATTCACGGCCTCTTGAATGTCGGTGCTCCAGTCGCCACCCTCCTTTGAGTCGTCAATCTTGTTGATGACCACATCGTGCTGTTCCTTGCCGTCGGGCGTTATGTAGAACGTGGAGAACCAGGCTTTGCCGCTATTCTCCGCCCCGGTAAGGAAGTCGAGAATGCTCTGCTTCTCCTGCACGATGCGTTCCTGCTGCTTGCGGCGGTCGGTGATGCCCTCACTGCGGAAAATCGATTCCCAATACTTTTGGGAAATCTCGATTTGATACTTGATAGGTGCGGAGTTGCGGAGTTTCGACTCCTTGGCAAGTCCGATGAGTTGCTTGATATTATACCACTTTCCTTTGAACAGCGAAGCATAATAAGGAATGGGATAATAAGTGCTGTCAGGCGTAGGAATACGGCTGACAACGGCAAACTTGCGGCAAGTGGTGTTCTTGGCGAGCCTGTCTTGCAGGTCGCGCCATGGAGCAGCCGCATCAAGCAACTCAATCACCTCAATGTCGCTCCGTGAGGCGATGCACTTTCTCCAGTTTGCGTAAAGAATGCGAGTTATTCTGCCGTCCTTGCCGGCAGGAGCGAAGCGGCAATAACAAGCCTCTTTACGAAGCAGACGCACGATTTTCGTGCCGTCGCGAGAAAGGATAATCACACTCACGGCAAAGCCAAAATGCTTGAAGTCCTGGCATACGCCGAGATAATATGAGGCGATGTCATTGTCAAGAAAGAAGTCCTCGACTTCGCTCTTGACTGCGGCGGTGGCAAGATAAGTGTCGTATCGCAGACCGCTGCCGAAACAGACTTCAGCATTAAACATCTGGCAAGTGGAGAGCGTCTCGTCGTCCTCGATGAGCTTCAATATGTCGAATGGCATATTGTTGTCGCCTCCCCACGGCACATAAGAAAGCGTGTCGTCAATCACGACCGGCACGATGTCAACGTCTTCTTTGAAGACCGCTGACGAGTTCACTTGAAACGCCGCCCGAGCCGACAGGTTCGGTAGCGTTTCGACCGAGTTAAAATTAAGCGAGTCCATAACATTGTAGTTTTTGCTACAAAGTTATGGACCCGATAAATGTTCCGAAAAGACACGGAAATTAATCTTGTATGGCAGTACAGATACCGTTGTCAAAATAAATATACTTACTGCCGTATATCCACTGTTCATGGTTGTTATACGCTGTTCTTGTGCGGTTGACCTTATAAGGATTGCCTATAGCATCTCGACACATTTGAGCGGTCATTCCAATCCAAATTTCACCATTTAAGATACGATTTCCGTTGGTTTCTCCATACTTGGATAGGATGCTACTTCTACGAGCCGCTTGTCTTTGTGCAGAGCGTCTGTTTTCATCAGCTTGCTGTTGTCGTTGTTTCTCCAACTGTCTTGCGCGGGCTGCATTTTGCCGCTTTTTGGCTGCCTTTTTTGCGGCAATATCAGCATCATACTCGTCTTTGGGCATGAACCTACCACAGACATAATTCTTTGCTTTTTCTTTAAAAAGATAATGGTCTGCTGAATATGGGGTTCCATATTCATCTTCAACATAACAAAATGCTTTACCAAGCTCATCATTTTCAAAAATAAGAGCTACATTGTTACGAAGATCGTGTTCTAAATATTCATACTTGTCTTTTGGTTTCCTCGGTACGACTTGTACATCTATACATTCCCAAATAGAATTGATTGGGACATTGTTTAAAGTTTCATTTGATGGAATTAGTCTGAAATCATATAAACTTGTTACACTATAACGGTAAAAATCGCTGGGAATACCTTTATAGACAAAACTTTTGCCTTGATATAGTTCCTTTAATTTTAAGTAATAGCCAAGCACTACCCATTGACGATTGTATGTTTCCTTTACGTTTATTCCAGACGTAGCAGTCGTACTTTCCCCTGTGTTAATGTTTGTTAGCGCAAGAATATTATATTTTCCTTTACTTATTTGGTCAGGAAGAATGCTGTCGATAGTAAAGTATGTACCTCGAGGAAATGATGTCTCCCCTAAGGATCTGGTAGAAGCATCTCCGACATACATAATAGTTTGTCCAATGAGATGATGATATGTATATTTATCACCATATTTTTCTCTATGAAAGTTGCTAAGACTATCGTATGGAATGATGATTTTTTCCACAGGCTTATCCTCAAATTCCATTATTGAGATTTGAGAATAAGAAATATGGGATGTAAATGCCATTATAAAGAGGCACGCGAAAAGTTTGAAGGAATCATTATTTTTCATACCGCAAAGTTAAGCATTTTATGCGAGACTTTAGCTATCTGCGACTATAGAAATACTTCGCAGTCGTTAACGGCGAATATGCAACAATCTCTGATTTTGCGGATTTGCCCCGACGTGAGCAATTTTATATTGCGAGTTCCGGCATAAAAATCGTAGCGGAGCGAGATGCAATTATGCAGGATAAGTATTTCACCGTTGGCTTTCCAAACGGAAATATCCACCGGGTCGCCGCTGTTAAGCATAGTGCGAGCCGTGGTAATGTGTATTGAGCGTGCCATTATCTGAATGTATAATCGTAAGGTTCTGTGAATATGCCAACGCCTAACGGATTTCGCTGTGCGATGCGGTTCTCCGCATATCGCCAAGTGAATTTAACCGTGTTAGGCTTCTCCGGGTCATCGGCAATCTCACTTGTGGAGTCGGTGATAAGCACCGGGCGGAGCGCGTCGAAGTCGCCGTCGTCAGGTGCACTCTCGTATGGGGTTCGCACATCGTCGGAGCAGAACATCTGCTCGGCGAGCGAACACTCGTCGGCAGTCAGCCCTGCCGACTGCACCTCGTAGGTCTGCTCGCAAGAGGCATCGTAGAACTGCGACACACTGCCGAGGACAGCCAGCGAGCGGTCAACCTTAGTTTTGGCTGAGGTAACAGCCGGAACGAAAAGGTTGTCAGGCACGTTGAAACAGTTGCGGAAATAGAACGGACGAGTACCCGAAAGCGACTTGTCGATGAAGAACGAGGCGGCACGGTCGCCCACGCGAACAGTGAACGCAGTGAGTTCTATTTCCGCGCCCACCATATCCTCGGCTTGTCGCTGTATCTCTGAACAAAAGATAGTGTGCGTCCACACTCCGTCGCTCGATGCAGTAGATTGCTGATAAGGACCTTTGAACGAGCAATGCCCAGGCATTCCGCCACTAAGGAAATCGCAGTAAATCTCGTAGTTGACGAGTTCGCCATTAAAGGTGAAAAACGGCAGGAACACGAAGCTCTCGGGAGCCACGCGCCTCGATGTGGCAGCAGTGAGGAAGTGCGACTTCAGCAGCGGCTCGAAATCGTAGATGTCGATGTCGCGGTCGCAATAAATCACCTTAAAACCGGCACGGTCGTAGTCGTCGCTGTGCTCGTCCGGCGTATCAACATACACCTCAAACCATACGCTCATCACCACAATACCATACGGACGCATCGCCTGTTCGACGAGCGAACGCAAGTCGTAAAGCAACACTCTGCCGTCGGTGGCGTAATAACGCTCCGACAACAATACACCTGTCTCCGTCGTTGAAATATCAACGTCGATATACTCCTTGTCGGTCAGTATCGAAATCGTCCCGATATGACACGACAACATCATAGCCCTAAAATTCTGTATCTTAATCATACGGCAAAGTTACGCTCGCAAATCGCCGATGCAAAAGACACGAAAAACGGCAACCCGGTGAGGGCTGCCGCTGTGTGATGCGGAATGTTTGGAGAATTTTATTCTTCCAAACTGTCCGGAACGAAGTCCGGCGCATCAGGGTCGATGCCTCTGGCGATGTACTTTGCACGAATGGCGTTGTACGTTTGATGCACAATCTGATTGATTGCACGGAAGTGCTCGTCTTCAAGCAGGAGAGCCAGTTGTTCTTTGTGGCTCGGGAACTGAAGCCCGAAAGCGTAGTTGATTGCACGAGCAGCTTTGAGGATTACCCTCAGTTCTGATTCAGTGTACTTGTTGTAATTGATTTGCATAGTTTTAAGAATTATAGTGTGAAACATTCGTGAGAGTTGTTGTCGATGTGGAAGATTGAGAGCGTGTAGTTCTCCGCACCCTTGCGGAATTCGAGGCGGATAAAGTCTTCGTTATCACGCCAACAGTAGTAAAGGGCGGTTCGCACAGCGTCCATATCGCTGTCGGCAGTCAATTTCCATTTGCCTTGTCTTGTGTAGCAAGTATATTCTTTCATTGTCGTGTGAAATTAAAGAGTTATACATCGAGGGAGAAAGACAAAGAGGCTTACGCCTCTTTGCTCGCTTCCATTTTGAGTTTGTCGTAGATGTTTTGGCTGATGACCGCGCCGTAGCGATGTTTGAGCAAGTGCATATAGCGTAGAGCACTCTTGGCTGTCTTGCAACCGCAGCCCACATTGTCTTTCGGGGCGACACCTTGGAAATAGACGTACCAGCGGTCAAACTTGCGTTGAGCGACGATGAGATGTGGAGTAACTGTAGGCTGTGGGATAACTACGTTCTCGACTTGTTGAGCAGCCTGTTCGGCTTTCTTTGAAACTTTCTTTGCCATGATTTTTAATTTTTTGATGATTGAACATTGGCGCATTAGCGCCGTTTATTTTACGTGCAATCAAGTGGACGAAGCAGTGAAGTTGAGCCGCAAGGGTGATTGCCTTGTTGCAGGGTAGCGAAACAAGGAGGAACACGGAGTGCACACTTGCCCTTGCAGTCTGAACATCGTCCTAACTTTGCACAGTTAAAATGAATGGTGCGATTGCGTGTCATCAATGTTCTTCGTCGGGAAATGTGCCGGAGGCAAAAATCATAGCAAGAAAGGTAGCCGATAAAGGCAATCGGCAACAAAGAGGTTGTAGCCTCAGCCGGAAGTGGAGCCACACTCGAAGTCGCTGCAAGTGCCGAACGCACGTCGCAATTTCCGTGGCGTTGCCCGACAATGGGCGTAGGTTGCAAGCCGAGAGTGCCGCTATGTGCCGTTCAAGCATCGAGCGGTCAGCACTGACATCGGAGACATCAAAACGGAGAGCGAGGAAAAGCCGGGTAGCGGCGTTTTTCCCTCGATGTATCTTTAATTTGGCAATGAATGAAGTGTTGCACAGACTAAGCAAATAAGACTGCCGAGGGCGATATGCTATGCAGCCTCTTGCAGTTGGCGAGAAGACTTATCACGCACGAATTAGGAGAACAGCACTCTCAATCTACCGGCAACAATCACGAATACTCTATAATTCAACAATGGAAATAGGCAAGTTCACCGAGAACGAAAGTGCCAATGTCAGCGACTATCAACCACGCCGGGCGGAAGCGAGCCAACAAAGACCGGCTCGGTAAAACGACAATCGTACAAAAACAACGAAGCGGCGGTAGCCGTAAGATTAAGATACATTCCGCTGTTCCCGTCAGTGGAGAGAGCAAAAAGAAAGTCAGCCGTTTGGCTGACCGTCTTTCCGGAAAGAAGGCTTGCTTAGTTGTAAGAGTAAACCATAGTGTAGTCAGCGTTGCCGACCTGTGCTGCTGCCTTGTTTGAGGCTTCGTCCTCGTTGTAGGCTTCAACGTAAACCGTTTCGCTCTCACCGTCGAAAGTAATCACTTCCACTTGATATTCTTTTAACTCGTTGCCGTTTTCGTAAGCGTCGAAGTCCTTAACTGCGAATTGAGAAATATGTGTCATTGTCGTAAGAATTAAATTGTTAATAACTGTGCGCCGAGGCGCGATTGATTTTACATTGCAATCAGGAGCGAATGAAATCAGTGCCTTGGCACGACAGCCGACAAGGGCAAGACCGATAAATACTCTTTTTTTATAGGCACGACGAAAAAAAGGAAGATTTGTCGAGGCTGCTTGTTACACCCTTTTCGAGCGTGGATAAATCGCTAACTTTGTAATGGAAAATTCCCTATCGTGCTTTAGGCTTGCACAATGTTATATGACAATCAATTCTGTTAAGCGACAATGACAACAATTTATCCGCATTTTGGACTCAGAGCGGAGAAAGCGGCAACACCTTAAATAATCAAGTGCAGTGGTACGGCAGACGAGAGAGCAACCATCTTTTCCGTGCCTACAACGTCCGAAGCCGAGTGCAGCAGCCAATGTTCGGTGAGCGACACAATGCCTTACTCTTACTAAGCAAGCCTCCGCAAAGACGATTCAGTGAAGCGGTAGCCCACGACTTTGGCTCATTCCTCCGCAAAAGAAAAAGCCCCAGAGGTATCTCCGAGGCAATGCGTTAGGGATAGAAGCCGAATGGCAGAGACCGTGGCTCTGTTCACGATAGCCCGACTGCGGTGCCGGAACGCCCGTTAAGAGAACCCCGACATCGCGGCCGGGGTTTCCTGCCTTTGCTTATTTTGCATGAACATCTGTTTGGTTTCGACTGGCAAATTTTCGGTTAGTTATTGACAAACTTCAAATTTTGTTTTCTTCCCGTTTATGCGGAGCGTAACTCTCGGATTTGAGAAATGAGTTAGGTGAGGAAAGACGAGAGTGACAGTTGCTACTCCGTCCTTAATTGTGGTGTTGACAGATGTCGCCGGATATTCTTTTCCCATCCAAGTAGGAATGAGTTTCACATCTGTAACATCATATCGTTTTCCGGCATTATCGTCGGTGAATACTATTGTTACCTTGTCATCATGGTTGTTGAAGCCCTGACAATGAGGCTTTGCATTGGCAACCAAACCTATGATAGCCAAAACGAATACTGTCAATAGATTTTTCATATCTGTATTATTAAAAACGGTTCATCTCATTTGTCCCTGCACCCTGACCTCTGTACCTGTCGCGAGTGGAGTTAAAGGTGTATTGCAGAGTCAGCATAAAAGTGCGGTTATTGGTTGTATTTAATTTGTAAATCGTAACATCTTTATTCAAAAGCGTTACATCACGATTGCTTTTGTTGAATATGTCGTTGGCTTCGAGAGTAATGCTAAAACGGTTGTTGAAAAAAGCCTTATACAGTTTTGCGTTGAGATAAGATGATGGTTTTTGATATGTATTGTCATCATTACCGGCACTCATCCACTGCATATCCACATTAAGCCAGATGTCGTATGGCAGATGGATTGCATTTTGGAACTGTACCAGAGCTATCGGATTATCAAGCCTTTTAAGCCCACCGGAATAATCTATTGTCAGCCATTGCTTCATAATACCGACATTGACTTTTGGTTGCCATATACCAACCTTGAACTGACCTCCGACAAAGGCTTGTAAGCCTTGAATTTTTGGGAAGTTGTCCATTGTGATAAGTTTTATCTCAGCGTCATCACCATAGGGATGTGTGTTGTTCATTATCGGGTCTTTCTTATATGTGTAAGTTATTTGACCAAAGAACTGACGCCATGCGCCCATCAATTCAATCGAATGGATTTTTTCCGGTTTCAAAAATGGATTGCCTCCTTCAAGGGTAAATCTGTTAATATAATCAACCGTACCGTCAAGGTAGGCATAAGAAGGTCGCTGTGTCTTGTTGGTGTAAGTCATAGAAAGTTGCACATTCTTAATCATGGTTGATAGTGATACCGATGGAAAGAGATTGCTGTATGTTCTACTTTGGTCTTCAATTTTCTGCCCGTTTTCGAGATAATCAAATTTTACATGTTCGTATCTCAAGCCCACACCGACATTAAAGTTGCCAAACGACTGTCCGATTTCAAAAAAACCGGCAATATTGTTCTCATCAACATTGGAAGTTGCATTGCCCAGAATAGAAGCGTCTGTCGTATAATCGGAGGAGAACCGCGATGTGGTGTATTCCTCGCCAAATTCAATACCGCCTTTCCAAAACGGATAACTTAACACGAGTCTTTCCGCAAAAAGGCGACTCCTGTTGATACCAAGAGAATTGACTATCGAATTTTCCAGACTCTCGCTTGTTTCATTGTTCCACATTTCAGAGCGGCTTTTACGCCACATATAATCCATATTGAAATCAATACCAAAACTGCCGATTTCACCATTATAATACAAATTGGCGTGATGCTTCGGAAGGATATTGTTTTCAGTGCGTCCTTGCATTGTCAGATTGTCATAAGGCACTCCATCAGCAAATACGTTGCTGATTCCAGTGTGTTCGGTCTTTTGCATTATAAAGCCATTGGAATAGTATGCTCCGACAGAATGGCTATCATTAAAGAGATATGAAAAGCCTCCCTTGCCAAAGAATTCATTTGTTCTCATAAAGCCCTCCTGAGTCAGCAACTGATTCCATATCACAGAGGATTCCGTAAGCATATCAACACTGTTGCTGCTTTGAAATTTACCTCCTATGTAGCCGAAATTACCAAACAATTCAAGCCCACCGGTACGGAATTTGAAATTTACCTGGTCAACTGTGCGGAAATACTTTTGCATAACGCCTTGTGCGCGGATAGTACCACTGAAACCATCTCCTTGCGGTCGTTTTGTTTTAATACGGATAACAGATTGAACAGAGGCGCCATATTTGGCACCGGGATTAGTTATGACTTCCACGTTCTTTATGTCAGCAGAATTCAATTGCGACAACTGTGTGAGGTCCTGCACCTCCCGCCCATTTATATAAATAGCCGGCGAACCTTTCCCGAACACCTCAAAGTTACCGTCTCGACCAAGCACCATTGGCACCTGTGCGAGGACATCATTTGCAGTACCGGCATGTTCAAGTTGTGAGCCGGCTACATTAGTCACGAGTGCGTCTCCTTTTATTGCAGTCACCGGTCGGTTTGACTTAACCACGACCTCGCCAAGCATGACGCTTTCAGGATTTAGGGCGATTATACCCAAATCCCCTGTAGGTGGAATAGCGAGGGTCTGATTGGCATACCCGATAGATGAGACACTTACGAATTTAGGGCTTCCTGTCGTTTCATTGAACAAGAAAGCACCATCTTCGTCGGTTATAGTACCCGCAATGTAGGTAGAATCGGCTTTTAGAAGCACCACATTCACAAAGCCAAGAGGTGAATTGTTTTCATCCACCACCTTGCCGGTAATCGTACTCCCATAAACTGTTGATACAAACAGTATGGGCATAAGGATCGAGAATAACTGTTTCATTTTTATCATGTTTTGGAATTAATAATTTTCTGTGATTTACAGTGCAAAATTATATCCAAAAGGATTTTAACTCCAAATACAAAAGTCTTAATACAAGAGATGCAACCTGCTGAAAATCAGAGGTTGCATCTCTTAATAGTCTTAATAAGGCGCTGCTTGGTCTTAATGCTCTCTTAACTCTTGATATTCTTTCTAAGAAACTCGACAATATCTTCCTTTTCCGGCACTCCGAGTTTCTTTCTTATAGAGGTTTTCCGAACATAGATTGTGGAAGTGGTCTGCCCTGTGATAACACTTATCTCTTTCGTTGAGAATCCCGCAAGCATCAGGACAATTATCTGTTCCTCTTTCGGAGTCAGAATGTCGCCATACTTAAAATGTAGTTTTTTGTAAAATCCGGAATATAGATTGTCAATCATCTCAAAGACGTTTTTCCAGTCTACGAGTTCACCGTCGGTCTCACCCTCTATTGATGAAATCTTACGGAGCATTTCACGGTTTTGCTCAGTTGGTGTTTCTGCCACCATCTTGATGATGCCGAGTTGGCGGAGCATTACTACACGCAAGGCAGACGAATCCTTTAATTCCTCTTTGCCTGACTCAGGGACGGATTTGTACTCGTCAACCATTTTCTGCAAAGCTTCAATGCGTTCTTCATTTTCCTGCTCCCGCCGACGTCTGATAATAATAAGCCAGGCGGCAATGCCACATATCAACAGAGCGACAAGACTCACAACAAGAATAATCACCGTCTTGTGCTCGCTCTCCGCTTTGAGTCCCAGAGCGCGGCTCTGCTGCTGGAGTGCCCCGCGTTCAGATTCCCATTGAGAGGCTTTCATGCGGTTGTATCTCTCGCTCCGCCGATTGTTAAGGCCGTTGATATATATCAGCTTTATGCGTCCGGTCTGCTTGAAGACAATCATTGCATGGAGTAGATTGCTGTAACTCCTGAAATATGCGTCATCATCACGACGCAGACTTGATGCAATGCTATCAGCTAATGCGAGATGGTGGGATGCAGCCCGAATGTCGCCTGTATTCAGTGCATTTATAGCATACTGGAATTGCAGATAATCGGCGGCTCCGTTATCCGGTCCGGCTTTACGGAATATTTCTGTGACGGTATGGTTGCTTTCTTGGTTTCTACCTGCTTCGGTTAAAAGTTGTGCCCGTTCAAGCTCAAACATGAACTGTTTGTCACCCATATTGTGTGTTCGGGCGTAGTCCACAAGTTCATCTACGAGATGGAGGGCCGAGTCCATCTCGCCTGCATACTCATACCCGGTCAGAAGCATGTATTTAGCTTCAATTTTTCTAAGGGAATCGGTTTCAAGAGCCATCAGTCTCTTTGCATATGGAATGAGGGGGTAGCCCTGATATTCCGAGGCGCCGAGCAATACGCGGATACGTAGGGTCTGCATCATTATAGAGTCCGGGACATCGGGCAGACCTGCAAGAGAATCAAGCATTGAAATAGCCCCCGGGGTGTCTCCAACCCAAAATTTGTACCAGGCGAATGCGATACCACTTCTGACACCTCTGACCTTATCAATATTCCGATAATAATTATGAGCGAAACCAATCAGCGAGTCCCCGATCATTGAGCGGTTCTGTTTCATGTGGCCATACGCTTTCAGAAAATGGTACTTTGCCTTTAAGGAATCAATTTTAAGGTCTGAGGGGTCAATTGCTTCAAGCACCAACAGGGCACTGTCAGTATTTGTCTGAATTAGCCTCTCCGCATCACATAACTCTTTATTATATCGGGAGGCTGATCCTGAGCAAGATGCAACGCACAATGCTATGACAGCGAATATCAAATATAGCGCTTTTCTCATAGGTATCACCTCCATAATGGCTCTTTCTCCCATCTTATCGGGAATCCATATCTTACAAGAGGAATATCAGAATAAGCAGAGCAAAGTTGTTTTACTGAATTAGTAAATCCATGCTGAGGATTTACAGCCTTGCATAGATATGCAATGGCGCAAATTACCGCGTAGGGCTTCTTTTTTTGCATTTCAGTGAGTCCACCGTTAAGCCATGCATCTCGTCTTCCTTTTGGATCAATAATCTTTTTACCAAGGCTTCTATTCCATAAGCGCGAATGGTGAGCTACAATATTACGCATAAGAGAGACCACCTCAATCCAGTTGGAAAAGTCTTTTGAGGAATACAGCCCGAAGTCATTGACTACTGCTGAGCGCTGAGGCAACTGACTCTTAAGATTCTTATACATTTTTGAAAGAGTCCCGAAAGTTGCGACCTCTATAATGAGCCATGCATCAGGGTTGTCACCTGATAAAGATTCGCTATCCCAATCCGGGTGTTCCGATATATATTTTTTAGCGAATGGTTCGGTGCTTCGTTCAAACTCATATTTTAAATCGAGGACAAAATCTTGGTGTCGTTGTTTATCCTCAAATAAAGAAGAATCAAGATACCACAATCCATGCCCGGCTGCTTTCGACATGTGGTCAATGATTTTGGCTCTAAGAGCAACTTCAATCGTTTCAATAGCATCAAAAAGTATTACTCTTAGATTATGGTCAAAGGCATATCTTTCTATAATGGTGGAAAATGTTGCGCCATCCACAAAATCGCCGTCTGTATCTTCATCAATTAAATCTCGCCAATAGTATTTAAGCCGTGAATAGCTGACACGCGAAAACAAAGCAGAGGCTGCTTCCTTATCAGGAAACGCCATCCCTTTTTGTTGGAGATATTTTATATGTTCGTCTATCGAACGAGGTAGTTGGTTCATATAAAAAAGAAGTGACCCGCCAGCAGTTCTACGGGATGCTAACGGGTTCGGTTATCTTTGACTCGGTTGAAACCGATAGTCGCCTTATTTTGCTCTGCAAAGGTACAATAGTTTTTTTATATGAACAAATTAAAGGAGAAGAAAATAAAGAGAATGCCCAAATTTTAACTTTTATTAGGATGTTCGGTCATAACACGCCTGACATTGTGAGCGAGAAAGCATCTCTATAAGGGAATTTCTCACAACCCATATACAGCGCATCAAACGCGTCTGTGCCGTCGGCGGCGGTGCCGCAACTCCCAAACAAGAAACCCCCGACATCGCTGCCGAGGTTGCCTTTAAGGTATGATTAGCTGTTTTTTATAAGTCAATCTCAATCATGTTTAGGTGGTGTCGGCAAGTCATCGCGTCGGATGAATTTCTTGATGTCGGCAGGGAGACCGTTTTGTGCACGCTTCAACCACATTTCCGTTGGTGTCAGCTTGACAACGATATAATATTCCGTTGCAGCCCAAAGGTCGTCACTTTCGGGAGCATCGTACCACGTCAGTTCAATGCGGGGCTTGCCGTCTTCCTCGTTTGCCGGGTCAGAAACGTGCCAGGTATATCTTTTGTCGTATGTAACGGTTCCGTCAGCAGAAAGATAGTAAGTAACGAGACCTCCCCATGACCAGGTATTTTCGCTGTCAGTGGTAAATCTGTAAATGAGCGGATTGTCTGTATCGCCGTCCTCTACGAGTTGCCACTGTCCCTTGATGAGTTTGGTGTCGGGGTAATCGACATCGTTATAATCATCGCAGCCGACAATGGCGAATGAGCAGAGAAACGCCAACAGGATTACGATGTATCTATTGATAGCCATTGACGAAGAATTTATAGCATTATAAATACAATGTCGCCAAAATGGATAGTGCCGGTTTCCTCACCAAGAAGAATTGCAGGTTTCTTTACTATGCCCCTGCTTTCGAGTAAGGCAAGCAAGTCATACATCATTTCATGATACAGAATAACCTCAGCTTCGTCTTTGTTTGCAATATCAAAAGTTCTCATGAACCAATCTGCCTTAGCTTTGACTGCGGCGCACAGATTATCAGAAATCTTGTTGCAAAGATTGTCAACTTCGTCTCCACTGCCTCTGTAAATAACAGGGACGATAATCGAGCCGTCGGCATTACAGATACCCCATTGACTCAAGTTTTCAGCCAATGCGGAGTCTGTGATGACTGGTTTTTGTGAGGCCTTAATATCATTAGCCACACGAATTAACTTATTATCGTTGAGCCAATATCCCAAACTGTCCGACCAGTTGCAATTGACAGGACCATAGCTGTTAGTTCCGCATTTCATATCAGGACGTTTGCTGTACATAGCCCAATATACACCAGACCATGTTCCGTGGTCAGTCATATCTTTAGGTTTGACAATACGGGTATCGTCCCAAATATACTTGTCAAGCAAAGCCGAAAAAACGAGTGAATACGTTTGGTTCTCCCAACCTTTTTTCTTAAACAATTTGATTAAGGAATTGAAGTCCTTTTTGTTAGCCTCAAATACGCTGTCAGCCATGGCTTTGCTTACAAGTCGTATTTCATCCGTCTGCTCTTTAGAAAAAATCGGCATGACGGTATGATATAAGGCAGAATCATTTACAATGCGACAATCCAACAAGCCTCCAACTCGTAGAAGTCGAATCTGACTATTGTGTGCCTCTATTCCGGCACTTTTCAGAGTATGCAGAGTTGCCGGAGTGCGGAAATAGCGAAGAATATCCCAGCTGTTATCGAGTATATACTGAGAAGGATGCCACGTAGAATACGAACAAAACGCAGAAATGTCGTATTCTTTCATCGATCTGGCCGTCGGTTCAGTTGTTTCTGATGACTGTGCGTGTAAGCCGACAAACACGAACAGAGATGCTATAAATAGCAGGATTTTTCGGTTCATTGTTTTGTATTTAAGAGAGTTGAATTTCATTGCAGTTCAGTGTTCTTATAAAGAAAACGTGAGCTAACTATGCCACGTCTAACTTGATGGCCCTGAGAAAGCCTTGTACTCAGATGTGGTTGACAGCAGCCCACGCTATGCGAGGGAAGCCATCATGCCATATCTTTGAGTACGAATGAAAATTTCTCAGGTTTTCAAGTTCAAGATAAGCATAATGCTTCTTCATTTTCCAAAATGTCGTGCAACCCAACGGATTGCGACGGCAAAGTTACTCAATTATTCTGAAACAGAGAGCATATAGACGCAACAATTTATCGACAGTTTCAAATAACGCCGCTCGTTGACAGCGAGAAGGAGTCGTGGAACGGAAATTTCTCCGCGCCGATGTATAGGGTATCGAAAGCGTCGGTGCCGTCGGTGCGGTGTTCGAGCAGGTCTTCTTCTGACTCGGCGAGTTTTTCGCCGGATTTATCCTTGCGGAAGCCGTTGCGTCCGTTGGAGACACCGGCTGACTGAATGGCAAGGATAAGATCTTCGTTATTCGAGCGGTTGAAGAACGGCATCAGGCGTTGCTTTCCGGCAAAGGCGTTGTTGATGAGAAGATACTTCTCGTCGTGGTGCATCGGGTTTCCGAGGTATACGGACTCGATGCGCCAGCCGTGCCGCTCGAACTCCTTTACCACGTTATAATGGAAGTCCTGGTCGTTTACGGCATAGTTGGAGCCGAGAGCCGTTGCATCGTAATAATAGACCACGGTCTTGTTGCGATGGGCGGCGTAATAGCGGCAGAAGTCCTCAACGAGTGCCGGTATCTTGCGGTCGAACTTGACGTAGAAGCTCTTGATGACATTTAGGCGGCGGTCGCGTGGCTGCCCGGCGACAATCCAGTTTATGTTGGCGTTGTAGTCCATGCCGATGCAGATGGGCGCGTCGGGGTCAACGTCCTTGTCGGCGCGGGAGTCGAGCGTCGAGAAGTCATAATCGTAGCCGAGAGTATCGAGGTACTGATTATCGTTGGCGTCGTACTTGTGCCCCTCGCGCATGGAGGAATAGAAACCGTCCTTTGCAATTCCGATCCTCTGACAAAGGATAGAGGTTTGGAAGGTCA
>OHBJ01000292.1_pt1 | contig 30445 bp, 25 predicted proteins | sample 1577241 | NCBI WGS metagenome assembly OHBJ01 (sample SAMEA3541594, study PRJEB24748) | human gut metagenome | biome: human gut; feature: human-associated habitat; material: faeces | place: China | collected 2012 | reverse complement strand
CTTTGTTGATAGCACAAAGTTAGCGGAAGAAAATTCTCCGGTCAAGATGAAAACGCCCATTCTTTTGTAGGGGATTTCCTATAATTGGATAGGGAAATACCGGCTAATGGATGATTTTGAGAAATTTCTCGATGTCTCTCCGTATCATCTGGTAGAGAGGAGAGTTCTTGTAGAAACTGTTTCGGTGGATAACGACTTCCACTCCTACCTGACTTCGCTGGTAGCTGGTCAGCTCGTTGTGAAGCTGCATGTCGTGGAGGGCCAGGTCATGGATTTGCTGTTCTCTTTCCCGGCGGAGTACGGTACATACGGGAATGAGCAGTCGCAACACTACATTGTCCATAATGTGATGGCCTTGAATAAACATATAGGTATTGTCTGGATGGACTCCCAGACGGTCGAATTCTTTTTTCATGCTTTCAATTTCTTCCAGCGCTTCCGGATGATGGCGTTCCAGGTCATGCAGTTTGCGGTTGACTTTTTTGGCCATGGTTTCCAGACTTCGTTCCGGATGATGAGTGCTAACCTGATCAAGCTTTACATAGGAACAGAAGTCCAACAGTGAGAATTCAGACAGAATATGTTTCCGGTAAAACCAGACAGACCATACAAATAGCGGATAGGCTATCTGAGAATAAAGTTTCATGAATTCCGGAAAATTAATCAGCTTATGGTCGTTCAGCGTAGCCATGACGCAGATTTCATGCAATCCTTCGGCATAGCAATGGTAGTTCTCAATGGCGTATGCATAGGTTTGCATCACGTAGGGATTTTCGATGATGTATCGGGAGGTGTTGGTACGTCCTTGCAACAGGTAGTCATAATCGCTGTCCACGCAGGCAATCATATTCTCGCCTAATTGCTTCCCGAGCTGGTTCATCAGTACGGTTTTCTTACCTTTAGCCAATGAAGTCTGAGAGGGGAGCATGACTTCGAAATAGCGGGTGTTGTCTTCGTATTCCGCAAGTATGGATCTCCAGAAAGAAATATCATCATAGCTTTCTACGTAGGCCACGATTTTTCTTCTTGCACGCTTGGGCTTAAGGCTGTTAGCCGCTCCAATGTACAGGGAAGAAAGGTTTTCAGTCAGTCTTTTTCCCATACGGCTACATGTTTTTAAAGGGTTGTAATGTCACTCACTTCGGTAACGGCGTCCATCCATCCGTTCATGATAAGTGCCGGAGAATGGGTGGTCAGTATAATTTGCACATTCGGATTCAGGCTTCGGATGAGCGAGATAAGCCGTTGCTGCCATTCTACATGAAGTGAGATTTCGGGTTCGTCCATAAAGAGGGTACATGGTTGGTTGTCCTGTACCAGTACGGTGAGCAGGATGACCAGCATCTGCTTTTCACCGGAAGAAAGCTGATAAGGGGTTAATATGTCGCCGTCTTGTTCAAACTGTATTTCATTGCTCTGGCGGAGAATCTTTTTCCCCGTTTCACTGAACAGGTCGTCTACCAGGTTCTGGAAATGGGTTTTAGGCAGAGAGATTTCGGCTGCCTTGGATTGATTTTCGGGCTTGCCGCTGGTCAAAAGCTCGATAATCCGGTTGCCGATGTTCACTTGATAATCCAGATAGCGTCGCTGCAGGAGATAAAGCTGCCAGTCGAGTTCGGTTTTGACATTCTGGTTACCGATTTTTTCCAATAATCCGGAACTGAGCAGCGGACGGTCAAAACTTCTTATCACATCGAAGTGGATATAGGTGGCATCTTCCGGATAGAAAGTGAAAGACACTCCCAAATGAATGCCATTACTCAGGGCTCCTCCTTCCAAATCACTCAGCCGGCGGACAGAGTTGTTCAGAATCGTACTTTTTCCGATGCCGTTTACTCCGCTCAGGATGTTTACATCCGGGCGTAAATCCCAGGCAATGTTTTTCCGGCCCCATAAGCCCTTTATCTCAATGCGCTTGATATATTCAGCTTGCTTTTTCATGGACTGTATTTTTTTAACGCGTCAAACAAAAATAGAAAATTCCCGGGAATAAATCAACGCCCGACCGGCCCTTTTTTCAAAAACCTCGTAACTTTGCAGAAATTTAAAGAGACTAAATCATGAAAAATTCTGTAAAAGCTCATATTTCATTGTTATTGGCTGCAAGCATGTGGGGATTGATGTCGCCGGTAGGCAAGGCAGCCATGGAAGCGGGTATTACCGGACTCACACTGGCGAATATGCGTATGATAGGAGCGGCCGTGTGTTTTTGGACTACTTCTTTCTTCGTAAAGCAGGAGAAGGTCAATCCGCATGATTTGCTGATGCTGTTTTTCGCTTCCTTGTTGGGGATTGTCTGCAATCAGGGATGTTTTACTTTCGGCTTGTCACTGACCTCTCCGGTCGATGCGTCTATCATGACTACCACTATGCCGATTGTGACTATGATTTTAGCGGCTCTCTTTCTGAAAGAACCCGTCACTCCGAAAAAGGTGATTGGGATATTTCTTGGGTCCATCGGTGCCCTGACCTTGATTCTGAGCAACCGGGGAGGAGATACGGAAGGTGGCAGCGTATGGGGGGACGCCCTCTGCATGGCAGCTCAGATTAGTTTTGCCTGCTATCTGACCATTTTTAAGAAGTTGATTGCGCGTTATCACGTGATTACGTTGATGAAGTGGATGTTTACTTATGCGGCGATATGCTTTATACCTTTCTCTTATCATGACTTTTCAGTGATGGACTGGGCATCTTTCCCGGTAGAGGTCTGGCTGGAAGTCGGTTATGTTATACTCTTTGGTACGTATGTGGCTTATATTTTGATGCTGGTCGGTCAGAAATCCTTGCGGCCTACGGTAGTCAGTATGTATAACTACATGCAGCCGGTTGTGGGAAGCTGTGTGGCTGTACTTGCTGGTATGGCAACTTTCGGTTGGGTGAAGATTGTAGCGGCGCTGTTGATTTTTACAGGTGTTTATGTGGTGACGCAGAGCAAATCGCGTGCCCAGATGCTGGCAGAAAGTAAATCAAATGTAGAAGGAAATGAATAAGGAAGGTACTCAAATAAAATCGCCTGTTTTATACTTGCAGCATCACTATGAATTGCTGAAGTTAGAGTATGAATACGAAAAGGAGCAGTTCCAGCAGCAGACGGAACTGATGGGAATTGGGCGAAAAATCAAACGGGGCATGTGCTGGTATCCGTTATCGCTGGGACGGAGCTATTACAATGCCTTGAATCAGTTGGTCATTGAAGTAGAGCGAAAAGAAGACAAGGAGATAGAGCATCTGTTTGAATATGGGAAACCGGTTTGTTTCTTTACGCAGGATATGTCGGGGAAACTGACTTACCTGAATTTCGTAGCTACGGTGAATTACGTGGAGGAAGACCGCATGGTAGTCATCTTGCCGGATGCCAATGCACTGCTTACGCTGCAGAGCAAAGAAGTGGTCGGGGTACAACTCTATTTTGATGAAACCAGCTATCGCCTGATGTTCGAGGCACTGAAACAGGTCATTTCTGCCAAGAACAACCGACTGGCAGAGTTAAGGGATATTTTTCATGGTACGCAACCCGTATCTACTTTCTCTTTTCAACCGGTACGTTTCCCCTGGTTGAACGCCACACAGGATGAAGCGGTGAATAAAGTCTTGCATGCCAAGGATGTGGCCATTGTACACGGTCCTCCGGGAACAGGTAAGACTACTACGCTGGTGGAGGCTATTTATGAAACACTTCATCGTGAAAATCAGGTACTTGTATGTGCACAGAGTAACATGGCTGTCGACTGGATTAGTGAAAAGTTGGTAGACCGTGGTGTCAGCGTGCTCCGTATCGGGAATCCCAGTCGGGTAAACGATAAGATGCTGTCGTTTACGTACGAACGTCGTTTTGAGTCACATCCCGACTATCCCCAGCTATGGAGTATCCGTAAGGCGATTCGTGAACTATATACCCGTAGCCGGAAAGGAAATGATCGGGAAAGTATCCGGCAAAAAATCAATTCACTGAAAGACCGAGCCACGGAATTGGAAATCCGTATCAATGAATCCTTGTTCAGTGAAGCAAGAGTGATTGCCTGCACGCTGGTGGGTAGTGCCAACCGCTTGCTCACCGGACAGAAGTTCGGAACGGTATTTATCGATGAGGCGGCTCAGGCATTGGAAGCAGCCTGCTGGATTCCGCTTCGTAAAGCCGACCGGGTGATTTTGGCTGGCGACCATTGTCAGTTGCCGCCTACGGTAAAGAATCCGGAAGCCTTGCGTGCGGGGTTAGGACATACATTAATGCAGGCCATCGTGAAGAACAAGCCGGAGGTGGTATCCTTGCTGAAGGTACAGTATCGTATGAACGATGAGATTATGCGTTTCTCGTCCGACTGGTTTTATGGAGGAATGTTGCAGTCAGCTCCTGAAGTGAAATACCGTAGCATCCTGGATTTTGATACGCCGATAGAATGGGTAAATACGGAAGGCATGGACTGCAATGAAGAGTTTGTAGGTGAAAACTACGGACGAATCAATAAGCCGGAGGCTGAATTGTCCATCGGGCAGTTAAAGGAATACATCACGAAAATCGGTCGGGAACGCTTTTTAGAAGAACGGATTGATGTAGGACTGATATCTCCTTATAAGGCTCAGGTGCAGTATTTGCGTCAGCTGGTAAGGAAAGATGCGTTTTTCAAGCCTTATCGCTCCTTGATTACCATCAATACGGTGGACGGCTTTCAGGGGCAGGAGCGTGATGTGATTCTTATCAGTCTGGTGCGTGCCAATGAAGACGGTCAGATTGGTTTTCTTAACGACCTGCGCCGCATGAACGTAGCCATCACCCGTGCCCGTATGAAACTGATTATTCTGGGCGATGCTTCCACATTGACCAAGCATGCGTTTTATAAAAAGCTTTACGAGTATATAAGTGAGATATAGGGAAATAGGCATGAAATAAAAGATACCTGAATTACTTCGTTTTATACACTATTTAGGGACGATGTAGATTGTATGTTATACACTTATTGTTATATTTGTAGCAGATAAGTTAACTATAAACAATAAGAGACGAAAAACATGAGAAAAGGGTATCTTTTAGGTTGGATGCTTTTGGCATCCTCTGTTTGTATGGGCGCAGGACTGCCTCAGAAAATCAATACATTTCCCATTACGGATGTCCGGTTGATTTCCGGACCCTTCAAGCATGCAGAAAGTATGGATATTTGTTATCTGTTAGGACTCGATCCGGACAGATTACTGGCTCCTTATATGAAGGAAGCAGGTTTGCAGCCCAAAGCTGAAAACTATCCGAATTGGGAAAATACCGGACTCGACGGGCATATAGGAGGGCATTATCTTTCGGCTTTATCTTATATGTATGCTTCTACGGGTGATGAGGAAATCGGGAAACGCCTGGATTATTTCCTTTCTGAAATGAAACGTTGTCAGGAGGCTTCAGGCAATGGCTATCTTTGTGGAGTTCCGAACGGAAAAGCTATTTGGAATGAAATAAAGAATGGAAAAATCGATGCCAATCCTTTCGGACTCAATAATAGATGGGTACCTTTATATAATATCCATAAAACGTATGCGGGTTTGCGCGATGCCTATGTGATAGCCGGTAAGGAAGAAGCGAAAGGGATGCTGATTGCCTTGACAGACTGGATGCTGAATACGGTTTCCGCACTGACTGACGAACAGATTCAGGATATGCTCCGGAGCGAACATGGAGGACTGAATGAAATCTTTGCCGATGTATACGGCCTGACTGGAGAGAAAAAATACCTTGACCTGGCAAAACGTTTTTCACATAGAGTTGTATTGAATCCTCTTCTTGAGAAAAAAGACCAACTTACCGGTATGCATGCCAATACGCAGATTCCGAAAGTAATCGGCTTTAAACGAATTGCCGACCTTGATGGAGAGAAAGCCTGGAGTGATGCTTCCGATTTCTTCTGGCATACGGTCGTAAACAACCGGAGTGTATCTATCGGAGGAAATAGTGTCAGAGAACATTTCCATAAAGCAGATGACTTTTCGAGTATGATGACCAGTGAGCAGGGTCCAGAAACCTGCAATACCTATAATATGCTTCGCCTGACAAAGATGCTCTATCAGACTTCGGGTGATATGGCGTATATGGATTATTATGAGCGTGCTTTGTATAATCATATCTTGTCAAGCCAGAATCCGGTGCAGGGAGGATTGGTGTATTTCACTCCCATGCGTTCAGGGCATTACAGAGTATATTCACAGCCTCAAAGCTGTTTCTGGTGTTGTGTGGGATCGGGAATGGAGAACCATGCAAAGTACGGGGAGATGATATATGCATCACGTAAGGACGAGCTGATTGTCAATATGTTTATTCCTTCTGTGTTGGAATGGAAAGAATATGGCATGACCTTCACGCAGGAAACGTCTTTCCCGGAAAAGGAAAGCACTCGAATGGTATTACATACAGATAAGTCCAAAAAGATGAAAGTGAGCTTCCGTTGTCCGGAATGGATAGACAAGTCAAAGGTGGCTTTTGCAGTGAACGGAAAGAAGGCAGAGGCAACTTTGACGGATGGCTATTACACCATAGAGAGAATGTGGCAGGATGGCGATACCATTGAAATGACGTTACCCATGACTTTGCGTGCAGTGCAACTTCCGGATAAGTCCTCTTATTATTCATTTATGTATGGTCCTATTGTGTTGGCAGCCGATATGGGAAAAGAAAGACTGGACGGCCAGTTTGCGGACGACAGTCGCGGTGGTCATATCGCTTCAGGGCCTCAATTGCCTTTGCAGAACATGCCTGTGATTGTGGAAGAAGAAAATAATCTTTTGAACAACCTGAAGAAAGTATCTCCTGATAAGTTGGAGTTTGCGTTGACTGGAGTGTATCCTTCCAGATATGAGGGAATGAAACTGAAACCTTTCTATCAGACACACGAGTGCCGGTACATGATTTATTGGGAACTTGTGTCTAAGGAGGAACTCGGACAGCGGCAGAAAGAACTTGCTGAAGTGGAGAAAGAACGTGCCCAATTGGAGCAGGCTACGGCCGATATGGTGATGTGTGGTGAGCAACAGCCGGAAAGCGATCACTTTGTAGAAATGGAAAATTCAGTGATAGGCAGTGAGCAGGGAACACCCTGGCGTGAAACCCGCGGATGGTTTGCTTATAAAATGAAGTCCAAGGGAAAACCAGTCAATGCCGTGAGAATCGAATCTTTCTCTGACGCAGCAAGAGATGCAGACGTGTATGTAAATGGAGTGAAGATAGGCCCTGTTCAAGGGAAAAATACGTTACATACATTGTTATTGCCGAAAGAATTGTGGAAAGCTTCAGAATGGGAAGTGAAGATTATGCGTGGAAAATCTGAGGTCACTCCTAAATTCCGTGCGGTGAGGATGATTTTGAGTAAGGATTTGTCTTTAAATGAATAAGCCTTTCAGGGATATGATAGCAGCCAGTTGGGGAAATCCGTAAAATTTGCTTATCTTTATCCCAGTTTTATTCATTTATCTTTATTAACCATGTTGACAGACTTACTGCAAACTTCGTATTTTGCAATTTTCTTGATTGTAGCCTTGGGCTTTATGCTCGGACGTATCAAAGTGATGGGCCTATCGCTCGATGTGTCTGCCGTAATTTTTATTGCTCTTGCCTTCGGGCATTGGGGGGTGTCCATTCCAAAGGAACTGGGAACCTTCGGGCTGGTGTTGTTTATCTTTACGATTGGCATTCAGGCCGGTCCGGGTTTCTTCCATTCGTTCCGGAGCAAGGGAAAAACCTTGATTCTGATTACACTGCTGATTGTGGCTTCTGCCTGTCTGACAGGGGTCGGAATGAAATATCTTTTTGATATCGATACACCTAGTATCGTGGGACTGATAGCTGGTGCCCTGACCAGTACACCTGGTTTGGCGGTGGCCATTGACAGTACCCAGTCGCCGTTGGCTTCCATTGCTTACGGTATTGCCTATCCGTTTGGGGTGATTGGGGTGATTCTTTTTGTGAAGTTGCTTCCCAAACTGATGGGAGTGGACTTGAATGAAGAAGCACGCAGACTGGAGAAGGAACGGCGCAGCCAGTTCCCTGAATTGAGCACTTGTTTGTTCCGGGTGACGAATCCGGCTGTATTTGGCCGTACGCTAAGCCAGTTGAACATTCGTGCCATGACGGGAGCCGTAATTTCACGCTTGAAGCAAGGAGAAGAGATTCTGATTCCTAAAGCTCATACCGTATTGCAGGAAGGTGATTGCATTCAGGCCGTGGGCAGTGAGAATTCCTTGAATAGTCTGGCACTGATGTTGGGCGAACGTGAAGAAGGTGAACTCCCGTTGAGCCATACACAGACCATTGAATCTTTGTTGCTCACCAAGAAAGATATGATTAACAAACAGTTGGGTGAACTGAACCTGCAGAAGAACTTTGGTTGTACGGTCACTCGTGTACGCCGAAGCGGTATTGACTTGTCTCCCTCACCGGAATTGGCACTGAAGTTTGGTGACAAGCTGATGGTAGTGGGCGAGAAGGAAGGCATTCAGGCAGTAGCCCGTTTGTTGGGAAATGATGTAAAGCGTTTGTCGGATACAGACTTCTTCCCGATTGCTATGGGTATCGTGTTGGGCGTATTATTCGGAAAACTGCACATCTCTTTCGGAGGTGGCATGACTTTCTCTCCGGGACTGACCGGAGGCGTACTGATGATGGCTTTGTTCCTGAGTGCCATTGGCAAGACTGGTCCGATTATGTGGTCCATGTCAGGTCCGGCCAATCAGTTGCTGCGTCAGTTGGGCTTGTTGCTGTTCCTGGCAGAGGTAGGAACTTCAGCCGGAAAGACCTTGGTAGCCACCTTCCAGGAAAGTGGTTTCCTGCTTTTTGGAGTCGGAGCGTTGGTTACATTGGTACCTATGCTGCTGGCTGCCATAGTGGGCCGATGGGTCTTCAAGGTAAGCCTGCTCGACTTGTTAGGCACCATTACCGGAGGTATGACCAGTACGCCTGGTCTGGCCGCTGCCGATTCGATGACAGACAGTAACATCCCGGGAGTAGCATACGCTACGGTATATCCTATTGCTATGGTATTCCTGATTCTGTTTATTCAGCTGATTGCGCTGGTAATTGTATAGTGTAATAATATGTATATAGAAGAATCCCTGAAGCAAGTGAAATATCCTTGCTTCAGGGATTTCTTTTTTACACTAATTGAAAAAATACGAAGGAGATAAGTGATATTTCGACTTTTGTTTTTTATGTTTTCCCTTGCGGAACCTTATGTTTCTCATTCTGCATCTCTAGGTTTTCGCACCGGAAAACTTAGGGATGCAGAATGGAAAACGTAAATGATGTTTTAGAGTTCTACTGTTGATGCAGTAGTCTGTCTATAAATCTATGGTAGACAATTGTGTGCTGTTAAAGTTTGCTCAGGAAACGTTCCCTGTCCACTATGTAGCGGATGTGAGTACCTTCTCCCACCAGTCCTTTGCTGTCGGATGCACTAACTTTGAAGGTAAGTTTCCGTCCTTCTATTTCTGTGAGTTCTGCCGTAGCAGTCACTTCTTCGTTCAGACCGGAGGGTTTGAGATGCGAGGTTTGAATCATGGCACCCACGGTGGTAGAGCCTTCCGGGAGTACGGGTTTTACGGCATTCATGGCAGCGTTTTCCATTAAGGCTACCAATGCGGGGGTAGCAAACACTTCCATATCTCCTGAGCCGAGTGCCAAGGCGGTGTTGGTGGAATTTACCTGTACGGTGCTGCTGTATGTAAGTCCTGTTTCCATTGTTTTTTATTTTGAAGTTAGAAATTCATTTTTCTCATTGGGTTGAAAATCGGTTCCGGCCGGGCGCTGGAAGATATGCAGGCCGAATTCCGGTATCATGGCTATCAGGTGGTCAAAGATTTCGCCTTGCAGGGTTTCGTATGGAATCCAGTCGGGGGTATTCGAGAAACAGTAAATTTCTACGGGGATACCTTCGGTGGTGGGCTGCAACTGGCGGACCATCTGCATCAGGTTGTGATTCACTTCGGGATGGCTGCTGATGTATTTGAGGGCATATTCGCGGAACACGTGCAGGTTGACCGGTTGTTCGTGGCCTTCAGTCGGGGCAGATATCCATCCTTTTTGTACGAATCGGTTCACTTCTTCCGGTGTACAGAAATGTACGGTAGTCATGTCGATAAACAGTGAGCGTTTGATGCGGCGACCTCCACATTCGCGCATGCCTCTCCAGTTTTGGAACGAGTCACTGACCAGTGCATAAGGAGGAATCGTGGTGATGGTTTTGTCGAAGTTCTGTACTTTTACGGTAGTCAGCGACACTTCAATCACGTAACCGTCGGCACCGTATTTGGTCATGGTAATCCAGTCGCCCGGACGGAGCATGTCGTTGGCCGAAAGCTGCACGCCGGCCACTAATCCCAGAATACTATCTTTGAAAATCAACATCAGAATGGCGGCCGAGGCACCGAGTCCGGTCAGGATGGCGGTGGCGTTCCGGTCAATCAAGACGCTGATGATAAGAATGATACCTATTCCGATAGATACCAGATTTATCATCTGGTAGATACCTTTGAGCGGACGGTTCTTTAAGGCTTCATGCTCACTGGATATTTCGTAGAGAGAGTCCAGAAAGCATTTAATCAGCATGAGTGCCGTGATGATGAGGTAAATCAGACAGATTTTCAATAGGATTTGAAGCAGATAGGCCGATTTGTCATCAAAGGCAAAAGGGAGCAGGATGTACCAGGTGATAGGTGGAATCATCCGGCAAGAGGCTTTCATCATCTTGTCATTGAACAGATAGTCGTCCCACGTGGCTTTGGTGCGGGCTGTAATCTTTCGTACGGCCGGCATGATAAGATGGCGGAAGATTAGTGTAGTAAGATAAGATACCAGTAAGATGGCTAAGATGAGTACAACTTGTGTAGTCCAGTTTAAATCAGACTTCTCAATTCCGATTTGCTGGAGAAGTTGTGCAGTTTCCTGATTCATTGTATTCATATTTTATAAAGTCTTTTTCAGGAGTCAAAGATAAACAAGTTCTTAGAGTTTGCAAAACTTGTGTATCTTGTTTATCTTTACCGTATGAAGTATTGGTCAAGTATTTTTTTCGTGTTATTGGGGTGCTTGTTGTTTTCCTGCATCCGTGAAGAGGTTTCGGCTGGCGAGAATATAGTGGAGCCGGGCGATGTGTTGCCGGATTTTTCGGTCGTTTTGAATGATGGCTCAGAGCTGAGTACGCAGTCTCTTAAGGGAAAGGTAGCTGTATTGATTTTCTTTCATACGGAATGTCCGGATTGCCAGAAAGAATTGCCGGTTATTCAGCGATTATATGAAGAATATGCTGCGAATGAAGAGGTTGCTATCTATGCTATCAGTCGGGAGGAAGGCGAAGAGGAGGTAGCAGATTACTGGGAGAAAAACTCTCTGACCATACCCTATTCGGCACAGGATGACCGGCGGGTGTATGAATTGTTTTCTACGAGCGGAATTCCCCGGGTGTATGTTTGCAGGAGGGATGGAACGGTTGTGTCCATGTATTCCGATAATCCCATTGCCACCTATTCACAGTTGAGTGAAGATGTGGAGAATACACTTAAATTTTCTTCATATCTTTTTGCGGAACAAATGCTTTCATTAAATTTGCCGACAAGAATTTACTAATACCAAAATAAAGAATCTAATGAGTTTGAAAATTGTAGTATTGGCTAAACAAGTTCCCGATACACGCTGTGTGGGAAAAGATGCCATGAATGCTGACGGTACAATTAACCGTGCAGCACTTCCGGCGATTTTTAATCCGGAAGACTTGAATGCCCTGGAACAGGCACTCAGACTGAAAGACACACATCCTGGTTCTACTGTAACTGTCCTGACAATGGGTCCGGGTCGTGCCGCTGAAATTATCCGCGAAGGATTATACAGAGGAGCAGACAACGGTTATTTGCTGACAGACCGTGCTTTTGCCGGAGCAGATACGCTGGCTACTTCGTATGCGCTGGCAACAGCTATCCGCAAGATTGGTGAATATGACATCATCGTGGGTGGACGTCAGGCTATCGATGGTGATACCGCACAGGTAGGTCCTCAGGTAGCAGAAAAATTAGGTTTGCCTCAGGTGACTTACGTAGAAGAAATTCAGGAGGTAAAAGACGGACGTATCCGTGTGAAACGCCATATCGACGGAGGTGTGGAAACTGTAGAAGGTCCGCTTCCGATTGTATTGACTGTAAACGGTAGTGCGGCTCCTTGCCGTCCGCGCAATGCGAAACTGGTACAGAAGTACAAACGTGCACTGGGTGGTCAGGAAAAGGCTGCCATAACCAAAGACGGAGCTGAATTGCCTTATGCTTCTTTGTATGAAAGCCGTCCTTATCTGAATATCACAGAATGGAGTGTAGCCGATGTAAACGGTGATACGAAACAATGCGGTCTGTCGGGTTCTCCGACTAAGGTAAAGAAGATTGAGAACATCATCTTCCAGGCAAAGGAAAGCAAGACGCTTACCGGCAGCGATGCAGATGTAGAAAACTTGATTGTTGAACTGTTGGCTAACCATACTATCGGATAAAGACTATGAATAACGTATTTGTATATTGTGAGATGGAAGGCAAGCATGTTGCCGATGTCAGTCTCGAACTTTTAACCAAAGGTCGTAAGTTGGCCACTCAGCTGGGATGTCAGCTGGAAACTATCTGTGCCGGTACAGACCTTGCAGATGTAGAAAAACAAGTTTTGCCATACGGAGTAGACCGTGTACATGTGTTTGATGCTCCGGGCTTGTTCCCTTATACTTCACTTCCTCATACTTCTATTCTTGTCAACTTGTTCAAGGAAGAAAAACCGCAGATTTGTTTGATGGGTGCTACCGTAATTGGTCGTGACCTGGGTCCGCGTGTGTCTTCTGCACTGACAAGTGGTTTGACTGCCGATTGTACGCAGCTGGAAATCGGTAACCATGAAGACAAGAAAAACGGTATCACTTACGAAAACCTGCTGTATCAGATTCGTCCGGCCTTCGGTGGTAATATTGTGGCTACCATCATCAACCCGGAACATCGTCCGCAGATGGCTACCGTACGTGAAGGTGTGATGAAGAAAGAAATCGTAGATGCCAATTATCAGGGTGAAGTGATTCGTCACGACGTAGCGAAATACGTGCCTGAAACTGATTACGTAGTGAAAGTAATCGACCGTCACGTAGAAAAGGCTAAACACAACCTGAAAGGTGCTCCGATTGTAATTGCCGGTGGTTACGGTATGGGTAGCAAGGAAGGTTTCGATATGTTGTTTGAACTGGCTAAGGAACTTCATGCAGAAGTAGGTGCCAGCCGTGCAGCAGTAGATGCCGGTTTCTGCGACCACGACCGTCAGATTGGTCAGACAGGTGTGACCGTACATCCTAAACTGTACATCGCTTGTGGTATCTCCGGACAGATTCAGCACATTGCCGGTATGCAGGATGCAGGTATCATCATTTCTGTGAACAACGATGAAAATGCACCTATCAATGCAATTGCCGATTATGTTATCAACGGCACAGTGGAAGAGGTTATTCCGAAAATGATTAAGTATTACAAAAAGAACAGTAAATAATGGCAAACTTTTATACAGAACATCCGGAACTCAAGTTCCACTTGAATAATCCGATGATGGAGCGTATCTGTCAGTTGAAAGAACGCGATTACAGAGATAAAGACGAGTATGACTACGCACCGCAGGACTATGCGGATGCAGTCGACTCTTACGATAAAGTATTGGAAATTACCGGTGAAATTACTGGCGAAGTGATTGCTGCCAATGCAGAAGGAGTGGACGAAGAAGGTCCGCATTGTGCAAACGGTCGCGTGGAATACGCTTCCGGCACAAAGGCCAACCTGGATGCAATGGTGAAAGCTGGTTTGAATGGTATGACTATGCCGCGCCGTTACGGTGGTTTGAACTTCCCGATTACTCCGTACACCATGTGTGCAGAAATCGTGGCTCAGGCTGATGCCGGTTTCGGTAACATCTGGTCACTTCAGGACTGTATCGAAACACTTTATGAATTCGGTAACGAAGATCAGCACAGCCGTTTCATTCCGCGTATCTGTGCCGGTGAAACTATGTCAATGGACTTGACTGAACCGGATGCAGGTTCCGACCTTCAGAGTGTGATGCTGAAAGCTACATACGATGAAGCTAACAATTGCTGGCGCCTGAACGGTGTGAAACGTTTCATTACAAACGGTGATGCAAACCTTCACCTGGTATTGGCTCGTTCGGAAGAAGGTACACACGACGGTCGTGGATTGTCTATGTTCATCTATGACAAGAACGATGGTGGAGTAGACGTACGTCGTATTGAAAACAAGTTGGGTATTCATGGTTCTCCTACTTGTGAATTGGTTTACAAGAATGCAAAGGCCGAACTTTGCGGTGAACGTAAGTTAGGTTTGATTAAGTACGTCATGGCGTTGATGAACGGTGCCCGTCTGGGTATTGCCGCTCAGTCTGTAGGTTTGAGCCAGGCTGCCTACGATGAGGCTTTGGCATACGCAAAAGACCGTAAACAGTTCGGTAAGGCTATTATCGAATTCCCGGCTGTGTATGACATGCTGGCTACCATCAAGGCAAAACTGGATGCAGGCCGTGCGTTGTTGTATCAGACTTCTCGTTACGTAGACATCTACAAAGCATTGGATGACATTGCCCGTGAACGCAAGCTGACTCCGGAAGAACGTCAGGAACAGAAACGTTATGCAAAACTGGCCGACAGCTTTACTCCGCTGGCAAAAGGTATGAACTCTGAATATGCTAACCAGAATGCATACGATTGTATTCAGGTACACGGCGGTTCAGGTTTCATGATGGAATATGCTTGTCAGCGTATCTATCGTGATGCCCGTATCACCAGCATCTATGAAGGTACTACCCAGTTGCAGACAGTAGCTGCCATCCGTTACGTAACAAACGGTTCGTATGCGGCTACTTTGCATGAATATGAACTGATTCCTTGTGCTCCGGAATTTGAAGGTTATATGAATCGTATCAAGGATATGACTCGTAAGCTGGAAGCATGTACCAATGCAGTGAAGGAAGCACAGAACCAGGAATTGCTGGATCTGGTATCTCGTCGTTTGTATGAGATGGCAGCCGTGTGCGTGATGAGCCATCTGCTCTTGCAGGATGCGACAAAGGCTCCTGACATGTTCGGCAAGTCATTGAACGTGTATGTGAACTACGCTGAATCTGAAGTAGAAAAGCATTTCAACTTCATCCGTAAGTTCCAGGCAGAAGAATTGGAAAGCTATCGGAAATAAGATTTCTGATTGATATAGAAATGGAAAGGGCGAATTTCGAATGAGATTCGCCCTTTTTAGTATGGTACAGTTTTTAAACTGTTTTATGCATTTTCTTTCGTAACCATCGGTCGAAGAAGTACAGCAGACAGAGGGCACAGAGCGTGGGCAGGTAGAAAAGGAGCGTATGGGAGTCCGGAAGTATTTCCTTGCAGGTGTGCCAATAGCTGATGAAGGCTGCTCCGTATTTCCATATAAAAAATCCGATGCAACTTCCCCCGCTGAGTATGGCGAAGACAAGGAAGAGGATGAACATTCTTTTTTCCTGCCGTTTTTCGCGTAAGATACTTTCCTCTTGTATCTTTTGCATCATGCGGTAACTGAAATTACTGGGCAGCTCGTAATGGGGCTGCCTTTTTATGGCCTTCTGAAGTCCTTTATCTGTTGTTCTCATGTCTTAAATCTCCTCTTTCATTAAGTTACATAACTTTTTTCGGATGCGGTGCAGTTTTACTTTTACGTTACTTTCTGTCAGATGAAAGATGTAGGCTATTTCTTCTATATTTTTTTCTTCTTCATAGAACAGGGTAACGAGTGCCTGTTCATCGGGCTTGAGCTGGGTGAGTGCCTGCTGTAATTTTTGAATCTGCACTTCGTTTTCGGTATCCAGTTCCTCATCTATTTCTGTATCTGAAAGACTGTTCCACATCCGGTCGTCGAATGAAAGCAGTTCTTTATCTTTTTTCCGGAGTGCGGAAGTTGCTTCATTGTAGGCAATGCGGTAGATCCAGGTAGAGAAACTGCTGTCTCCATGAAAAGAGGAAAGATGGGTGAAGGCTTTCATAAAGCAGTCTTGTGTCAGCTCTTCTGCATCTTCCGGTGAGCCAACCATGCGGACTATCAGGTGGAAAACCTGCGGTCCGTAGGTGTCGAGAAAGTAGGCGAACTGTTCGGTTCGTCCACTTAGGATAGATGCAATGATATGTAGTTCCTCGTGATTCATGATGCCTTTTAGACGCAGGGCAAAGTAAAAGGTTACACTGAAATCACAAAAATATTTTTTTTCGGTAAAAGTGTAACCTTTCCGCATGGGTTGCGTCTAAAGGGCAAAGTAACAAATTAAAAACCGAATAAAATGGAAGAATTGATGATTGGTGCCAATATGGCAATTGTATTTGGAGTAATTTATAAAGTGTTTGAATTGTTTGTATGCCGCAGAGAACGGATGATGCTGATTGAAAAGATGGGCGACAAACAGGTACCGGAAACCTTTAAGAATGGCATTATGTATTGTCCCAGTTCGTTTTCGTTTAGCGGATTGCGTATAGGATGTTTGCTACTTGGGTTAGGAGCAGGATTGTTGACGGGATATTTTCTGGTGTGTGTTACCCAGCAGTCCTACTTTTCAGGTAAAGAAGGATGGGCTGTAAATGAGGCCGTTTCTATAATTTACGGAGCGTGCGTTCTGTTAGGAGGAGGTTTAGGCCTTGTCATCTCTTATTTGATAGAGAAAGAACAGTGGAAGAAAAATAAGTAAGAATTGCAAATTTCAGCAGAGCGGCCTGGCATGCCATAACGGTGTGTCAGGCCGCGTGCTTTATGGTATGATTTATCCTGAAACTGGCCTTTTATTCTTTATTTGTGAAATAAACCTTTCATTTATGCAAGGCAATTGAATCTTTTTGTAACTTTAGGTGCCATGGGTATAATAAAGGAGGTATTGGGTTATGAAGTATTATAGAGTCATCGGAATCGTATGCGTGTGGATTTTTTTTATCGGACAAATTTTTGCCCAGTCTGTGCCGGATAATGAATGCCTGCAACTGGTAGCGTCTAATGATAGTGATGATGTGCTGAAGGAAATGGTGATTTATCCTCCTGTATTTTGTGCGATGCACGATGGGAAACGTCTGAAAATGAAAATCAGCAATGAAGGAGAAAAGGTGATGCGTAAAACCTATTTTTATTTGTTCTATAAAAAGAAAAGAATATGCCGGATTCATCTTCCTAACATGAAAAAGGGAGAAACGTGTGAGTTTGGTGTGAATATTCGCGACCGCTTTTTTCATAAGGATCGGAGGGAACTTGTGTTCAAACTTAAGAAAGGGAAACGCTTCCGGACTTACAAGCTGGCCGACTGTTAATAGCCGGCCATTTCTGATAGCCTTTTTTTATAGTTTGAATTAATTGTGTTAATGGGTTTTATCGTCCATGGTGTTGTTGTTAATGTATGTTGTAAAACATTCTTTTTTAGCTTTTGGCTTTGCTATTCCAAATAAAATAAATACTTTTGTACTGTGTTTTTCATAGTATTAGATTTAAGGTTAACAAAGGTTGGAGTTCAGCGGAACTCCTTTTTTTATGCCTTTTTTTCAGCCTAAAGAAACGTTTTTATATTTGCTTTAAAACGCAAGTACATTCAATGTAAAACGTAAGGGCGTTTAAACTGAAATGTACTTGCGTTCCGATAAAAACGTTTTGACGTTTTAGTGCAAACGCCTTTACGTTTTTTGTCGCTCAATTTTTTCATTGGATTTTATTCTGATTTCAGGCTGTTGACAGGGTTGCTACTGGCTGTCCGGTAATTCTGTATGGTAATGGTAATCAGTGTAATCAGACTGATTATGACGCATGTAATCAGAAATACCCATGGAGAAATAGGGATTTTCTCATTGAACTGTTTCAGCCATTCCGATACGGCATACCAGGCGATGGGACTGGCCAGGAGCGAACAGACGATGGAAAGCGTGAGGTAGGAGCGGCCGAACATCCAAAGAATTTGTCCCGTGGAGGCTCCATATACTTTTCGTACCCCGATTTCCTTACGGCGGTGTGCGGCTTCAAAAATAATCAGTCCGAATACTCCTACCAGTGAAATCAGAATGGCAAGCAGACTGAACCAGGTGATTATCTTTTGCTGGTTTGTTTCTTTTTGGTAAAGCTGGCCGTATATCTGGTCGTAAAATTTCACTTCTGTGGGATAGCCCGTAAAACATTCACTCATTGTCTGACGGATATGCTTCAGTGCGCTGTCCATATTACTTCCGGCCTTTACGCGGATGTAGGCAAATGGTAGCACATTGTTGCTGTAGATACCGTTGGGACAGAAAATATAGGGGACGGAGCCAGTTTTGAGTGAAGTAAACTGCACGTTATTCACATATCCTTTTAGGGTGGCACTCATTCCCCATGGGAAAAAGTCGAGTGTCTCTCCTGCCGGGATACCGCTTTCTTTCTGAAGGTCCTGCGTGGCGATAAAGTTTAATTGGGAGGTGTAGATGGAATCGCTGGGCAGGAAGTCGCTTCCCGACAGAATGTGCATTCCCATGACTCGGCAGAAGTTCGTTGTGACGTCAATATATTGATGTCCGTAGTTGTTTCCTTTGTAGCGGAAGGTATACTGTGTATATCCCTCGGTGGCTCCTAACTCCCATTTGGCGTAGGCGATGTCGTCGATTTCAGCAAAACTTTTCAGCTGAGTGTCGAATTTGCGGTACGGACTGCTGTGATAAGGCAGTTGGGGGAGGGAAGCGACCAGTACCTGGTCTTTGTCGATGCCCAGTTCATGGTTTCGCATGAATCGGTTCTGCAGGAAAATAAAAGCTGCGGTCACAATCAGGGCAAACGAAACAATATACTGGAAACCGATGAGTACCGTACGAAGACGTTTTCCTTTTCCGCTCAGGGCATAGTTTCCTTTCAATACAAGGGCAGGAGGGAAAGAGGTCATGTACCATGACGGATACAGTCCGGCCACGATACCGGTAAGCAGGGCTATCACTCCGGTGTAAAGCACATACTTCCAGTAAACGAGCAGGGAAGGGGTGAAGCCCATAAAAGAAAGCACGTTCAGGCGTATCAGGGCTGCGACAATACCTAATGATAATAGCCAGCCTATCAATACAATGCTCACCGATTCGGCTACCAGGGCACGGCGCAATTCTCCATTGGTGCTTCCCAGCACTTTTTGGGTATTGATGCTGCGCATGCGTACCGGAGCCAGTGCCGTGCTGAAGTTGATAAGGTTGATACAGGCTATGAGGATAATCAGGAACCCGATACTTACCAGCAGGGTCATGGTGCTGCGGCTACCTGTTTGGAAGTAGTAAGGGGAATGCATGTCATAATATAGTTTCTGTATCGGGAGGACATAGAGTTTCTGGGTACCTTGATCTCCGGTAAACAGTCGTTTGTTGGCTTCTGTAGCTGCAATCTGCTGGTTGACTTCTTCCACGCTGACTCCCGGTTTTAGCAAGAAGAAGGCAAAAAAGTTCTGGCTGCCCCAGTCGTTCTCCTGAAGTTTTCCCATCGGAACAAAGAGGTCATTTTGGAACTGACAGTTTTCTGGCAGGTCTTTAAAAATACCGCATATCCGGAATTTGGTGGCTTCCGGATTTCGCCAGTCTGGAGTATCTGTGTACAGATAGGAACCTAAGGCATCTCCATTCGGGAATAGTTTGCGGGCATAGCTTTCGGACACAATGACACTTTCCGGCTGGTTCATCTCCTGGTCACTGCCTTCCACAAACTTCAGCCCGATGATTTTTCCGAAGTCGGGATATACGGCCCAGGGTTCCTCATAGAAGTATTGCGGATTCTTGGGGTCGGTGTAGAAAGCCTGCTTCTGCCAGGCAGGGGAATAGATGGTGCCATATTCGATGCCCGGTACTTGTTGGATGAGGTAGTCGATAGGACCTCGGGGAAGTGTACTGACATAATTCTCCTCTTGAGGTCGTGCCAGGTTCAGCATGACCAGGCGGTCGGTATGAGGATAGCAGGTATCGAAATCGCGTTCGTAACTCACCTTCATCATAAGCAGGACAAAGGCGGCAAAGGCAGCCGAAAGTCCCATCAGGTTTAGCATGGAGGCGGTCTGGAAGCGTTTCAGTGTGTAGAATAGATTTCGTAGGATGGTTTTCATATTTTCGTTTTTTATGTTTCTGATTTGGGTAAGATTATTCTGTTTTCAGGTTCAGTACTGGATTTTCCCGTACGGCTTTTCGGCTGATTAACCAGACGGAGGCCAGTGAGATGAGGGCTACAATCAGGAAAGCGGCAACCGGTACCCACCAGGGGAAACTGCTTTCGTAGGTCACAATCTTGTCTATCTGCTGAATGCCGATATACATCAGCGGGAGGCCGATGAGCAGACTGACCGCCAGTGATGCGGAAGAGAATTTCATTAACCGGAGCATTTCGCTGCGGCTGTCGGAGCCGAATACCTTGCGTACGGCGATGTCTCGTTTGCGTTGTGCGATGAAGTAGATACTCATGGCGGTAAGTCCTAACAGGGAAATAACCAGTGCTGCGCAGGTGAAGATAAGAATCAGGTGATTCATACGGGTAATGTCTTCATATATTTTCTGTACCAGTGTGTCATACCATTCTGAATCAAACGAGTATCCGTCTATTATCTTGGAATAGAGCTGGTCCAGTTGCTTTTTATAAGCCTCAGGTTGATCATCGCGTACTTCTACCAGGATGTTCCATGGGCTGATGCTGTCGGAAGGAGCAATTTGCATACGCAGCGGATGAGGATCTTTCATAAGCAGAGAGCGAATCTGGAAGTCTTTGAACCCACCGGTGATGTTCCAAGAGTAGTTACCGTCGCTACTACTCACATGGTTGGTAAATCCTAGTCGTTTTAATTCTTTCATGGCTGATTGTCCCACCAGATAGTTCTGAGGATCGTATCCTGCGTGACGGTCTTCCGTAATTTGGATATGAAAGATGTCGATGAAGGCAGAGTCCACCACAAAGGTCTGGAAACTTAGGTCCTTGGTACTGTCGGCCGTTGTAAAGTACATGGTATCATTGTTTCCACCGTCAATGGGAGTACCTTGTGCAAAACTGACGCGTTTTACGAAAGGGAGTTTCTGAGCTTCCTGGCGGAAAAGCTGAAGTTTCTGGTCGCTGGCCATAGGCGGGTAGTGGATGACATGTCCATATTCATACCCTAATGGGGCATGCAGGATGCGGTAAATCTGTACACTCAGGTAAATGGCACATCCTAACATGGCGATGGTGAGTCCGTTTTGCACAATATTTAGCAGGCGAAGGTATAAAGTCTTGGTCTTGCGGCGGAAGGTACCTTTTACGATGTCCAGCGGATTGTATTGTGACAGCAGAGTGGCAGGTACGAATCCGGAGAGTAAGGAAAGTACGGTAATCAGAAGTAGGTAGCACAGTAGGGTGAGGGGATTTAAGTCACCCACAATGTCAAGCCGTGTATGAAGCAGTTCCATGGCTGTAGGCTCTGCTGCCTTGGCTAGTAAAAAACCAATCACAAAGGCCAGCGTGGTCAGCAGGAACGATTCGGCAATCATGCGCCAGAAGATGCTTTTCTTGGAGGAACCTAACAGACGTCGGGTAGCCATTTCCTTTGCCCGGTAACTGGTCTGGGCAATGCTCATGCTGGTGTAGTTGAAGATGGCCATAAACAGAATCAAGACGCCGATGGTCAGGAAAATAAGTACCACTTTCAGGCTATATTGGTTGAGTATGGCTCCGGCAGCCTGTGTATCAGAGAAGTAAAACTCGTGTATGGGGATGAATAATACCTCTTTAACGGAATCATATTGGTAAATCCAGAAGAATTCTTTGAAAAAGCGGGCTATGTCATCGGCTTTATCGTTGGGATTGACGTTCGGATGGAAACGCAGGAAAAAGATACAGCTGGCAGCATTGCCTAAGTGGGTATTTTCTTCACTGGCACTCCAATTAACATATCGCACATTCTTATGAAGGCTGAATGCTTCAATATTGGAAGGAAAGATAGAATTATCAATGTCTTCAATGATTCCACTTACCGTGCAGCGCCGGTCACCGAATGCTTGTTCAATAAGTGTTTTCCCTAACGCATGTTCCGTACCAAACAGCTTGATGGCACAGGAACGTGTCAGCACGATGTTGTTTTCATTGGCCAGTAAGGTTTCCGGATTTCCTTCCAGCAGATGAAAGTTGAAGAACCGGAAGAAGTTTTCACGGACAAACATCATTTGTATATTAACCGGTTGGTCGTTAGTTCTGACAAACTGTTCGTAGTAACCGCTTACGGCGCACCAGTCTTCTATTTCCGGATAACGGCTTTGTAGTTTGTCACCCAGCAAGATGTGACCTCCTGCCCATATCTCGTTAGCCAGTACATAAGTCCGGTCTGCATCTTTCATGTCTTTGTCTACGGTGAGTGTCGGGTTACCATGTGGGTAATCAGCAGGAGAAACATGAGTGAGATGCTTAATCCGATGACATTGACAAAGGTAAAAAGCTTGTTGCGCTGTAAAAAGGTAAAGTAAGTTTTCATTTTCTGTGTTTGGTTTTGTTTTTACTGCAATATATGATACAATTTTCGTGCCATTGTTTCAAATCGTTGATTTATAAATATATGTGATTTTCCTATTTTTTGTGAGTGTCTAAATTTTTGACAAGGGGTGTATGATTTTTAGACAAAAGTAATCGAGTGTTGGGAGAGGTAATATGATAATGCAGTTTCGTTCTTGATTTTTTTAAGGTTGAGGCTATATTTGTTAAGGGATTTAATCGGTAAATAGGTTTTGGTTAATGTATGTTGTAAAACATTCTTTTTTAGCCTTTGGTTTTGCTATTTCGAATAAAATAAATACTTTTGTATTGTGTTTTTCATAGTATTAGATTTAAGGTTAACAAAGGTTGGAGTTCAGCGGAACTCCTTTTTTTATGCCCTTACGTGAAGGGCTGTTTTCTAACTATTCTGTTGTTGGTTTATCTATTGTTGGGAGATGACAATGATGTTTTCAGTAAAAAAATCGTAGATACTTTTGATTTTTCATATTTCTCATTTGGGAGATTTATTCTCTTTCGCGTGACTTGTGCAGTTTCTCTTTGGGAAAATATATGTTTATTTCGTGACGGAAAAGTGGAAAAGTTTCCTGCATGTTGAAAAAATTATGGTTTGGTCTTTGGGATTTTTATGTCGTAACACATATTCTGTAGGCATTTTTTCTGTATTGATTATTACTTTTCAGTGAGAATTCTTCTTGTTTTCCTTTTACACGCGCACGCATACACGTACGCACGAATTATATAATGTAATGAATTTTACACACAATTTTTCTCATAAGTAAAAAATATGCTTTATAGCATAAAGTAAATCAGCGAGTTAGATAAAACCCTGAAAAAATATTTCAAAAAAGTGTGCCATAAGAGTTGCAGAAAAGGAAAAAGTCTGTACCTTTGCAACCGCTTTCGAGAGGGAGAGCCGCTGAAGATGACAGACTGAGTAAAGCTGAGGCTATGGAAGAGAGTGCCGGATGCTGCACCGAGTATCTTACCTTGCGGATGTGCAAGGGAGCGAGAAAGGATAAGCCGCACGCCTTCTGGGAACCTTCCGAAAATTTTTTCAAAAAAAACTTTGAAAAAATTTGGAGGTTACGAAAAAACGCCTTACCTTTGCAAACGCTTTCCCGCTGAAACGGGAGCTTGAGAAAAGATAGTTCTTTGAAAGACTTTAGATAAACAGACTAGGATGTAGTACAAGAAGTAGTCCTATATATAATGTATGTATGGGATGAACGGAAGACAACCGTCAATAACCCTTGGAAACAAGGAAAATGAAAAAATCGGTTTCCTGAACAGAGACAAAACATACCCGAAAGGGTAGTAAAAATATTTTACAATGAAGAGTTTGATCCTGGCTCAGGATGAACGCTAGCTACAGGCTTAACACATGCAAGTCGAGGGGCAGCATGATTGAAGCTTGCTTCAATTGATGGCGACCGGCGCCAATTAATTGTCCTAAAATAGAATCTTGCGGCATTTCATTTCCATTTGCAACAATACACAAATGAGTTTTGGCACGTGATATCGCCACATTAAGCAAATTGGCATCATCAGAAAACTCTGTAGGAGTATTATCCACCATACTCATAATGATTGTGTCGCACTCTCGTCCTTGATATTTGTGAACGGTACTGGCAATCTCCTTCCCTATGGTTTTGTTAATTTCCTCAGCCTGTAATCTATAAGGAGTAATAATTCCAATGCTACCTTGATTGATGTATTCGGGCAACACCTCATTAGTTATTACGTCTATCTCTCGCTGATTGAAATGACCACGTGCATGATTACCTTTAGGAGTACGAATTACCTTTAATACATTCTTTTCAGCATTATCAGTTGTCATTGCAACAAGCTCTCCGTTATAGAATCGCTGATTACAAAATTCTATGATTTTGGGGTGGCAACGATAGTGTTCGCGTAACAATGTTATAGGTACATCCTTAAATACCTCTATACATGATTGTAGGAAGCTATGAGTGGCAGCATTATACGAGTCTTCTATATGATAAAAGTCTTGAATTGCCCGAAGAGCTTTTTCCTCTTCTTGACTCACCACATTAGGCAGTTGTTTGTCGTCACCCACAATTACAGCATTCATTGCGCAGGAAAGAGCCAGTGCTCCGGTCTTGATATCTACTTGTGAAGCTTCATCCATAATAACGTAGTCAAATACCATATCCTTACTGATACAGCTTTTGGTTGAATAGGTCGTGCTTAGAATTACTGGATACTCTTTCAGAAACACTTCCGTTTTAGGCTTTATGTCATTAATAGTAAATTGTTGTCTGATTTTGTTGGTGTAGCGCTTAGCAATCTTATTTTTAAGCAGTTCAAGTGAAGAAGAACGTAATTCATTAACGCTTTTCTTTATGTCAATAGATTGTAATTGAGTAGTAATGGATTCTAATTCAGATTCTATCTCTGCTTTGCGTGAATGGTAGTAAGCGGATTCCAGACACCGGATAACTTGCTCTGAATTACAACCTAAGAACGAATACATTTTCGTTCCCATTAATATAGACCATTTCAGACGGAACCAAAAGCCCGGCTTTTGTTCACGTTCAATCATCCTATGGTAAAGATTGAGTAATTCCATTAGTTTGGAGGATTTCTTCCCCTTTAGCTGTTGGATATCAATTGCTATTTGTTGGATGTTATCATTGTATTTTTCTTCTTTCTGCAATGCATCATACTCCGCTCTCAATTTGGCTTGACGTATTTGAGCTTCAAAACCCTGTGAGACTGTTTCAAGTGCATTTAATGAATGCTGTTTTACCGATTTCTCATCTATCATCCAATCATTCATGGCTGGATAGTCAGGTTGGTTGGCAATAAATGCTTCTTTGTTCTCTACGCTTCCCAACTTAGCAACAATAAATCCAAGATTCTCGTTACAAAGTTTTTCAGCTACGTTCTCAACAGCGGAATTGTTGTTTGAAACTACGAGTATAGTCTTGTTATTTATCAATAAATTACTGATGATGTTCAAGATTGTTTGTGTTTTACCTGTTCCTGGAGGGCCTTGGATAATGCTTACCTGATGTGTCAAGGCTTTCTCTACCGCAGACTTTTGGCTGGCATTACATCCAAATGGATAATAAACCTGTTGGGGCAAACGGTATGTGATTAATTTTGTTTTATCACCTAAATATTGCGCCAAAGGCACATTGTCGCGCATTGTATCTACTAAGTCATATTGCTTGGATAGGATATTATCTTCATCCTTTGTCAATAATCCGGTTTCGGCAGCTAATTTGCGCAAGTAGTCCCATTTTGAACCTCCATTCTTATCAATGGGTGTACGGGTAATATATACATCTTTCCCATCTAAGTTTTCATAGTATCCATTTGGATAGATTACATGATAAAAAGTATGTCTATCATCTGAAAAACAAAGTAATCTGGTTACATTTGAGATGTGCTTGTTATGGATGTATAGTCCTTTTTCTTCTAAGTCTATTGTCTTCGGATTTTTCAGATATAGCAATCTTGAACGATTATAATTGAATAGTCGTGGTGAGGACGAGAACCGAACAGCCCAAAGGCCATTCTTATTCTCGTTTATAGACGAAACCTGCTCTGTGATAAACATCCGTTTATCGCCACGTTTCTCTAAGTCTACTATCATATATTGTTTTACATCCATATATACTCTAATAAAAAACAATAAACTCGGCTTTTTTGTATTTTATCATGGAATGAAATGTCTGCCTCTTTTATTCCTTTGAAATTCTTGATAATAATTCGTTCTATCATACCCGGACTTCCATTTATATCAAATGTGTCACATTAATTTTCTTATACTTCTTACCCATACCGAGAGCGAAAGCCATTTGGTCTTTGATTATCAGCTCTCCCTTTTGAAGCCCAGCAATGGCAGTGCGAATTTCTTGAAGTTCATTGCCGCTTACGCCGAAAAGATCTTTGATAACCTTGTCATCGATAGTTTGCTGTTTCATGATAAGTGGATATTGAGCATTGGCATAAAAGTCAAATCCTTTGCTCTTGAAACTACTCATATTTTGTGTAGCAAGGATAATACTCAATCCTTTGTTTCTACCTACGGCAATCAGATTGCGCAGCGGACGGTTATCAAAATCAAGCATATAGTGCGCTTCGTCAATGATTGAGAAATGGCGAATCTGAACTACTTCGTCGTTTGTGGCTTGCTTTTCCAATTGCTCATAGATATTGTTCAGTTTGGAGATTAAGAAATACACAATAGCCTTGGCAATAGGGCCATCTTTGGGATAACCATCCATCTTGATGATGTAGCAGTCGCCAATCAAGTCAGCCTTGTCCTCTTCTTCAAATATATTGGCTCTCACAAGCTGTTTGAGTACGGACGAAATAGTATCATCTTTTGACGGGTCAGCCATTTTTGATTGATATTCTTCCAACATCTTGGTGAAAGTGATCGGTGCTCCATCCGTCTCCTTATAGGCTTCAACGATTGCTTCGCTCAATCTGTTTGTCATATTTGCGCTTGCCGAAACCCTGTCAATCGAGCATAATGCGGATGCCATTTCAGATGAATAAAGGTTGATTTCGTTTATAGGCCGTCCGGTAAAATCCTTAAACGGAGTGAATGGAAGCGGATGTTCGATAGGGTCAAGTATGCAGCTTCGATTCACATCAAAGTGAGACAACCAATGGTTATTCTGTATGTCGCTAAACTCTCCTTTGTAGTCAAACAACAAGAAATTTACAGGATATTGCGATTCGGAAGACAGCACTCTAAATTGCTGCATCAGTACAGCCAATAAATTTGTTTTACCAGATCCGGTAGCTCCAGCTATGATGATTTGAGAGTTAGTAATGTTACGACTGTTTATGTCAAGGTTCGCCTCCATTTCCTCATCTCCATAATTGCCGACAAGCAGATTCAATACCGGTATATCTTTTGTCATAGCCACCTTAGTACCAATGGAATATAAATATGTATCCAAGTTGTTCTCTCTCATCAGGTAATCACGACCTCGAAGCATTTCCGCTGCAATGATGCGCGAAAGAGTGGCATTTTGTGTCCAGTCAATAATCAAATTTGAATATCGCAACTTAAGAAGAGACGAATACAGAGTAGACAAGTCATGCATTGTAAAGAAGCTGGGTACAATACGTGCAGAAGTTGTTGAAAGCTGAATATCCCTAAATTCTTCCTCTTTTCGCTCGGCAGGAATACTCAATCCCACAATGAAACAGATTCTCATTACCTTATTGAGGGTAAGACTTACACGTTTCTCTCTATCCACAATGCGAGATAGATTTATTTTATTCTCCATTAGCTCTTTAACCGGACTTATTTCGTCCAGCAGACCTTCCATTTGACGTGTATTTGAAAAATTGATAATACTCATGTCGTTACTATTGATTAAGCGTGATACCAAAATAACCTTCATTTATGGTTGTCCGTTGTTCTTCCACATTTCTGTGTAGGGTATATGTCTTTGAGATGAAAGGCTCTAACTTTATATAGTCGCTGTCCGTTCTGATTTCCGAAGTGGTACACAACAGTATGGTCTGTTCTGCAAGCTGTGGAAAATACTCTTCCATAAGAGCATCACGGCTTTCATTGTCGAGTACGCCCATCACCGTGTCTATCATCACCGGTGGATTATAGTCGCCTAAGTTACGAAGCACTTTCAAAAGTACTTGAATGAATATTTGCTTGGATGCAGCGTTGAGTTGATTCAATGAGATTTCATTTCCGGCTGTATGGTATAGCTTAATATTGAATTTTTCCATACTATCGGATAACTCAACACGCCCAACATGTCCTTTATAGGAAACAAGCAACTTGTTTAGTTGATCCTGCATTTCCGTTTCTATCTGTGCTTTTTTCTTTTTCAAAAGCATATCTGCCACTTTGTCGAAGAATGGACGAAGTTTCATCAATGTGTCATACTTCAAATCTGGCTCTTGCTGTATCTGTACATCGTATTGATGAATGCGTTTCTCCAAACGTTGGATTTCGCCTTTCAGGTTGCCTTCCAGCGATTTTTGCTTTTCTATATTATGTTTGGCTTCCTCATAATTGGCTATCAGCATACTATTTCCACCGGAACGAGTCTGTTCTAATGTGCGCTTTTCTGATTTCAAATTATCTATGTTCGCTAATTGAACCTCTAATTCTTGTCTTTTTCTGTCGATAGAAACGAACTGGTTATGACCGCCTTTGCCGGGCAGTTCACGAAGAGCTGTTACTTCTGAATCGTCTAAATAATCGTATGGATCTTCTGTATTGGTAGCATTCTGTAAAGCTACCATGTGCGCTACTACATTTTCTTCATCCACCGCATGACTGCATAGGGATAGTTCTTTCAGATATTCTATAATTTTGGAGGTTACATCACGTAACGTTTCTATCGGATAGGCACCAGTATTCTGTTTTTGTAGCTGCTCTTTTACACGGAGAAGATTGTTGATTTCCTGCGACAAGTTTGAAGCTAATTTAGGCAGGAACACATTGATTTCGATGTTCTCTACAAACGACTTCAAGGTCTCTGCATAATTTGCGGCTTCGTCTGTAATGTTTTTTATTTTGCTATCAAGGTCTTGTATGCGTTTATTCAGATTGGTTGTTTGTTGCGCCCCCTCTTTAGCACGTTGATATTCTTCTTCTACCGAAGTCATATATTTGTACAGTCTATCCTGTTCGGCAAGACAGATGTTCAGGTCGTTTATCAGTTGCTCTTTCTGACTGCACAGTTCATTGTACTCTTTTGCTTCTTTCTCAGCTTCTAAACGTTGTTGTGCCCATTCCTGCTGGAGTTTTTCTGATGCGTGTTTCAGTTGCAGATATTTTTTGAAACCGAGCACGTTTTCAAAGTTATCTCGAATGGTTTGCTGAAAGACATTCTTTTTCAGCAGTTCACTCGATTGCATGGCATCAAACAAAAAATATTGGCTTAGTTCCTGTGGCAGATTGGCTTTGATGATTTTGTTTATCTCCTGCTCAGCACGTAGTCTGTCTTTGGCCGCAGTCATTGTGCCATACACATACATATTGCCGTTCATGTTGAGTGAAACACTTTCAAGAGGTCGCCCTTGCGGATTAAGCACATAGGTTCTTTTCAAGATGTATTTTTGCTGTTGCCCAAGTACTTTGCCTACAAAAGTTATTTGTAGACTTATCTCAGGCTTTGCTGTGTTAATAGCACCTTGATTGAGCAATTCCATAAAATGCTCCTTACTTTCTATTTTCAATCCGTACAAAGCGCCACTGATGGCTTCAAACAGAGTTGTTTTACCACCACCATTCGCTCCTCCGATAAGGATGATTGGTCGGTCGTCATCTACCGTCAAATCGAGGTCAAGAGACAGGTAGGTTTTATAGTTGCTGATTTTTATTTTCTGTATGAGCATGGCATCTGTTTTTTTTATTGACGTATTTTTTGTATAGCATTACGGATAATCTCTTCCGTGTCGCTGTCGCTCATTTCTATCACATCTACTTTCTTGGCGTGATAGGCTTTCAGTATATCTTCACTAAGCCAATCAAAGTCAATCTCTTCTTTTTCGCAGATTGCCTCTATCATAGCCAGATCATCCTTACGGATGCCATAGTGTACAAATTTGGGATCTATTCCTTTTGCCATAATTTATGCGTTTTGAGGGTAGAAACAATTCCAGTTTAATGTGTCTGTCGTATTCTCAATGGGAAGAGGAGAATACAGCCAGTTCGCATCTTTTTGTATGATAACTCCTCCTGCAAGCGGAGTTTCTTCAGTAGAATTCTCTTTGATATACTCTAACAGAGCATTGTGCTTTTCGGGTGCAAGCAAATCACTGTCAACGCTTTTTGTGTCGAACAGATACACATGACCGTTTTTCATCCGCACTACAAAGTCCACGTAAAACAGGGATTTAGCATCGCCTTCACCTTGGCTGTACTCAATGGCATAATGCTGTTTTCCCTTGT
>OHBJ01000291.1_pt1 | contig 30463 bp, 23 predicted proteins | sample 1577241 | NCBI WGS metagenome assembly OHBJ01 (sample SAMEA3541594, study PRJEB24748) | human gut metagenome | biome: human gut; feature: human-associated habitat; material: faeces | place: China | collected 2012 | reverse complement strand
ATCATTCTAACGCTCGGTAAGAAAATTATGTGATGTCATATCGGATTTGAATTGAATGCGGCAACCGCATAGCCTAATTGAGCGCAACAATGATTGTGCTTTCCATCCTATAATCCCAACCTAATCGAAACTCGCTTTTGAAATCCGGTGTCTACTACCAATTCTGGTGTGGCTATTAGAATCTCAAATTATAGTCTGACTTTTGGATAACGAAATTTGGTTTATCTTTCCTGAATTTCATATCAGATTGCCGAATCGAATATAGCCTTTACAATAGGATACCTATTCTTAACTTTGGGTATTCTGCCGAGGTCGCTCATTGCCAAATAGGATTGCCGTATGGTGTAGCCGGATAAGAGAATCATGCTATTGACTAACCTAATTTTGAGTAAACTCAGCAAGCATAACCGCCTTCTTGCCATATAAAAACCATGCTCGCAGTAGGCATGGACTCGGCAACGGAAGTTGTCGCAAATGCCCGCAGGGGGAAGTAGGCTCCCCATGCTGGGTTTTATACGGCAAGCCTACGCCAAAGCGGCACATTCGGGAATATACGCCTTTTGAAAGCCATTGGAACGAATCCACGGCTGTTCTCATACGAAAAATCACCATTCAGGAGCTTGCTCGTACCTCGCCGATTCGGCAACTCTTCGCGCCGATTTCGGCGGAAGGGGGTATTAGGCTACCCCGATACCGGGTAATGCGGTAACAGGTTCATTCCGCGCAAGCGCATTGGGTTCTGTCAGTCGGCTCTATCGAGAGGAACGCCATGGGCCTCGCATTGATGGAAGAAGGTCGCGATTGTCACCTTTCGGGTCGTTCTGAGAAGGTTTGTGAACTTCATATCGGCCTTTGCCCGTTCATAGCCTGGGTAAACGGAACTGACGGCATGGAAGAACTCTCGTCCAGCCTCTCCAAGATTCGCCAACGCCATACCGATTTCAATCCATTTGCTATATCCATCTGTGAGATCGATTCCTCGTCTTACAACCTCTTCGGTCAGACGCGCCACTTTGTCAAGTGTTGCTTTCGGACTTTCATTCCAAGTGCGCTGTCCCATTACAACTGTCGTTTTAGTCAGTTTATGTTTTGGGTTAGTTGCCGCATCAATTATCCGGAATGGCTCGGCACTTTCATTGATATATGGTCCCGAATCATAGGTGGCGAATCGAAGCCGTTTCACATCCTTACACTGTCCGTCAATGATAATACCGAGGCGCGACTTGAACAGTCGTTGCAGTGCCTGAAAGTGTCCGAAGTGATTATCAGGATGCGATAACCGTAAGATGGCGAAGCATCCATTTCCGCTCGCCGAGAGTGAGCAATATGCCACTTCCGCAACTTTGCAAACCTCGGTTTTCAATTCGGCACCGCTTCCAAATCCGGGATTGTCCTGCCCGTCGATGTCTATGCAGATTAACCCGGTGTGTTCGAAGGCATCATCAGCCTTGCGACCGTCGGGGCAGATGGCTGAAATGGTAGCGCACGGCAGACTGGATTTGAGTAGTGTGCGCTCAGCCATGTCCTCCGTCATTCGGATTTGTCTGATAAGGTGATGCGACGACGCATCATTGAGGAATTCGGCAAGTGATACGGCACGACCGTTAGTTGATGTAACGCTATCGAATACCGTTATAGGAGTTTCAAGAATATTCATGAGCTGATAAAATTGTTTGTTTCTGTCCTATGTCCTACGTCCTACCGAGAGGATTTTGAATAGGACATAGGACATAGGACGTAGAACATTGTTATTCATTCATCCATCGCCGAACTTGACGAGGATCTACACCGATTGCTTCTGCAAGCTTTGACTTTACCAGATTCGGAAACCGGCTCTCCAGCAACAGCATCAGTTCCTTGTTGGTTAGTTGCGAAGTTGGATTAGTCGAACCGATTATGTCGGTCAGCATACGGAGTTGGGATGACTGTGAATAGTATGCCATATCAACAGCCCAGCTCATCTGTTCCGCAGTGACAACTGACGGTTGCGTTCCTTGTTCGACGGTATTCATCACACAGGCAATTCCAGCAAGCTGAAGGACGTAGATTCTCAACTTGCCCCATATGGACGCCTCGTAATCGGTAGCCGATGCTTCATCTGCTCGGAAGGAGTTTTCAACGAAACGGCAGTATACATCTATTGCCGATTCAGAAGCGGTTATCACTGATGACGCTACATTATTATATGTGTCGATGATAAGCTTGTCCCAAGCCTCCATTACAACAGGGTTAATCGTCACGGCCTCCGCCGATTTACGTGCCGTGCGTTTCGGCATTTCCGTGGGATAGAATGCCAGGAATCGGTTGAGGAATCCCATCGACAGAAATTTTGGGTTGTCGAATGTCGGTTTCAGCATCCCCGGCTGAATACCGCTCACCCACGAGTAAAACGGAGCCTTTATGACTTTCAGTCCTTCGCCTTTGCGATTAGATGAAAAAGGAGTGCAATCTCGAAGGGATAGCAATGCGCTCAATTCGCCGCTGCTGCCGTACCGCCCGATGTCGCCGATGGTTGCAGTCAGTTCCTCGCGGCTGTTGAGAAGACCGTGCGGATTGTCTTCAAGAGCCTGATTGCGTGCTTCGGGCGTGGAATCCTCAATCAGAATCTGACTGGTCTTGGGAAGTGGTTTGTCGTTTCCGTCAGCTCGCTCGGCTTTCACGGCTTCAACCTTCGAGCTGTATTCATCAAACAGCCGGTTGTTGATTTTGTACAACGGGGCGTAGATGTCCTTCATCGGCGCGGTCTTGTTGGCCGTACTGCGTCCAATCATTATTATCCATAGGTTTAGCCGATTGCTATAACCGTATGCATTGAGCACAACCCGGCTCCCGATGGCTATACTTGCGGCTCCCAACGCCGGACCAAGTGCGAAGTCAATGGCTGCCTGACGCTTCTCCGAAACTTCACGGATAATCCTTTGCATCGTCGCCGGAAGTCCGTAGATTGGTGGTGACAGTTCAGCATTGAAGGAGATAATCTCGGCGCACATCACTTCCGGGTCTTGAGGCAATAGGCATTCGCCCGTTGTGCGATTTCAGACTTGGTCGAGATTCTTCCGGCGAGAATCCATGCCTCAAGTTCACTTCGCTTGAAATAACACCGTTTGCCGGTCGGCTTGTAATGGGGAATCGCCTGAGCGCTCGTTTGCTTGTAGAGGTAGCTTTTCGACACACTGAGAAATTCGGCAGCTTCCTCGATTGTAAGGATTTCTTTGAAGGGAGAGACAGGCACAGCGTTGTCAGCCTGATTTGATTGAAAATTAGAATTGTCCGCCATGACATGAATTATTAGCGGTTATGGTCGTCGGGGAAGTGTTGCAGGCATTCCCGTGTTCACCATCTGAAAAGATGTCTCTGCAATTGACATCGTATCAATACAACGGCAAAATTATGCAAATAGATTCGCCTATAAAAGCCTGTCAACCAGATATTCACAATCTTTACAAATGGGGCGATTATTTATATATGCCTTTTCTTCCTGCCATTCACCCATTTGCCCCGCAATCTATATAAATATCAGCTACTTTTCCCAACATTTTTTACCAACCGCGCCGATATTTATATATTGGCTCTTATGGGTTTATGTTTATCGGCATATTTCATTGCCATATCGAAATTAATCACTAAATTTGCATTATTCGCAAATCGATTAAGTTATGGCAAAGTACCTAAATCGGCTAAAAGTAGTTCTTGCAGAGCAACACAAGACCAATCTTTGGCTTTCACAGACGCTGGGCAAAGACCCCGCTACTGTATCGAAGTGGTGTACCAATACGGCCCAACCATCTTTGGAGACGCTTCATGTCATTGCCGATTGTCTCAAAATCGATGTACGGACATTGATAAATCCTAATGAAGCTATAATGGCTTCTGAGCCGGAAGTGGAGTATAAATCAGTTAAAGACAGTAATCCATGAAAGAGCCAGGTTTTGTGTATATTCTTACTAACCCGAGTTTTCGGGAAGATTGGGTGAAAATTGGCAAAAGTTCTCGACCAGTCAACATACGCTCAAAAGAACTTGATAATACTGCTGTGCCGTTGCCATTTGAGATATTCGCAACGTTACAGACCATAAAATATGATAAGGTAGAAAAACTTGTTCATAAAACGATTGATCGCCTTACCGATTTGCGAATCCGACAGAACCGCGAGTTTTTTAATGTCGCTCCTCAGATAGCTCTTGATATTTTCCGCGATATCGCACAGACTATCGACGACGCCATTGTTACAGAATATGAAGACAATCAACCGATAAGACAATATTCTATGACAGAGGCAGAGACAGAAGAGGCAAAGGGAGAACATTCTGATGAACCAGCTCATACGACAGTGGCAGACAGGCCTAAATCTACTAAGAAGCCAAGATTCAAATTCAGTCTTGTCGATATAAAAATCGGTGAAGAATTGGTATTCATTCCCACCGGTATCCGTGTTAAAGTGGCAAGTGATGATTCCATAGAGTATGAAGGACGCATATATAAGTTGTCCCCGTTTGTAGGCACATTCCTTCCAGAAGATAAGCAGACCCCATCAGGAGCTTATCAGGGAGCATTGTACTTCACATATAAAGGAGAACGTCTGACAGATTTGCGTTTCAAAAAAGAGATGGAAAACGAAATGAAGCCGGAATGATTATTTTTTTTGATTGTGAAGTTCCGATAATATAAAACTATGTGAACATGACACCGGAAGAAAAAGCGAGACAGAAAATAGACCGGATGTTTACCGATGCTGGATGGGATGTCATCGACCGCGAGGAATACTCGGCCGGAATGACAGCTGTGGCTATACGTGAAGGTTTGTTGAAGGGCAATAAAGAAGCTGATTATTTTCTTTTCCTCAACGGTAAAGCCGTAGGAGTTCTTGAAGCCAAACGCGAGGAAGTCGATGTTACGGACCAATGCGTATGCGAACAAGCGGAAGATTATGCCCGAAGCGTTCCTCCATGTTATCCCGCTATCTCTAATCCGCTTCCGATTGTCATGACTTCCAATGGACGAGAGCTTTATATGCACGACATGCGCAAGCCTGAATCCAGTTACGATTCACTTGCCAAGATGCCTTCACCGAAGAAATTTGTCGGAATGCTCGGCATTGGCGATCCCTTTGCAGGACTGCCAAGTGTTCCGAAGAAAGGCCTTCGTGAATGTCAGTTTGAAGCCATAACCAACCTCGAAGCCAGTTTCCGGATCGGTCATAAAAAAGCTCTGATGGTACTTGCCACCGGAGCTGGCAAAACCTACACAGCGTGTATGGCGGCATATCGTATGCTCGCTCATGTCGGAATGAAGAGAGTGCTATTCCTCGTTGATCGCAACAATCTCGGCAAACAGGCTGAGGGCGAGTTCGGCACATTCCGATTGACACAGAACGGGGATGCTTTCAATACCATATATGGAGTCTCACGGCTTACTAACAACGAGATTCCATCGGACAGTAATGTAATAATCTCTACCATTCAGCGTCTTTTTGCTTTTCTGAAGGGAGAGCCCATCACAGATGATTCCGATGAAGAATCCACATCTGACGACCCTGCTGAGGTGACCTTACCAGACAATCCGAAGTTACCCCACGATTATTTCGACATTATAATAATCGACGAGTGTCACCGCTCGATTTACGGCAACTGGAAAAAAGTGCTCAATTATTTTGACACGGCACGACTGGTCGGACTTACAGCTACTCCTGTAGATGCGACTCTTGCCTTCTTCAACAAAAACATCGTTGTAAACTACTCTCTTGAACAAAGCATACTCGACGGAGTGAATGTAGGACACCGCGTTTACAGCATCAAGACCGAGGCTACAACCAATGGCGGTGCCATCCGCAAAGGCGATAAACTCCAAAAGGAAACAAGATATACCGGCACGGTCGAGGTCATTGAAAACAAAGAGACATCAACATACACTCGGGAGGAACTTAATCGCAGTATAATAAATCCTGCACAGATAAAACTTGTGCTTGAAACATTTCGCGACAGCATCTATACGGATATGTTCCCCGAACGAGAGCCGAATATGGACTATATCCCGAAAACCTTGATTTTCGCACTCAATGAGGCTCACGCCACCAATATCGTAAAGATAGCCAAGGAGGTTTTCGGTCGCGAAAATGAAAAATTCGTGCAGAAAATCACTTATTCTTGCGGCGACAGCAACAAGCTCATAAAGGATTTCCGCAACGACAAAGAATTCCGTATAGCCGTCACCTGCACTCTTGTTGCTACAGGCACGGATGTTAAACCCCTCGAAGTGGTGATGTTTATGCGTGATGTTTCCTCGCTGCCTCTTTACATACAGATGAAAGGTCGAGGCGTTAGGACAATCGGTGATGAGGCACTCCGCAATGTCACTCCAAATGCCGATACAAAAGACTGTTTTTATCTCGTTGATTGCGTTGGAGTCGTCGAGAGTGCTAAAGGAATACCGGCTCATGAAGTAGATCTAGACCAACGCATCACATTAAAGAAATTACTGGAAGAAATATCTCACGGTTATATCCCTGATGAATATCTGAACAGGCTCGCCGGAGTTTTGGCACGACTTCACAACAAAGCTGACGAAGAACAGCGCAACGAATTCATACTCCGCTCTCACGGAACGGATATGAGGGATCTTGCCGCTCGGATTTATCAGGCTCTTGAAAATCAGGATTTGCCACCGTTTATTGATGTCAACCATCCCAACAACGAGCGCAAAAGGCTTGTGAGTCCGCTTTCAATGAATCCGAAGGCTCGTGAATGGATTCTTATTCTTGCTGCCGGATTCGTGAAGACACTGCAACCAGGGGAAGATAATCTAATATCGAAAGGTTTTTCAGTCGAGGAAGCCAGTTCCACCACACAGGCATTCGAAGAGTATTGCCGAACGCATGCAGACGAGATAGAGGCGTTGCGTATAATCTATAATAACGAGGGTACACCAATTACATTCGCCATGCTTCAGGATTTGAAGCGGCGTATGGAACAGGCCAACAGTGGTTTCCGCCCCGGGGCATTGTGGAACTCATACGCCGTACTCCAGCCCAACATGGTGAAACGTTATAACAATAGTTTGGAACGAGAGGCTTTGACCAATATCATACAGCTGGTACGTTTCGCATTCCGACAGATTGAAAGGCTCGAAAGCGTAGTCGGCACAGCACGTCAGTATTTCAACCTATGGATGGGACAGAACCAGCGAGAACTTACGCCTAAGCAACGCGAGATTATCAGTCAGGTCGTGGATTATATCGCATCCAACGGAGCCTGTTCCATAGATGACATAAAAGAGGACGACAAGACACGCGCCGCTCAGTTGATAAGGGCATTCGGCAACAAGCAGAACGCCAATGTGGCACTCGACTCTCTCTTCAACTTCATAGTATTCAGAAAAACAGCAGCTTAAAATAAATGGCAAAGAACGCAACATCCGAGCAGTCGCTTATCAAAAAAGTGTGGAACATGGCCACTGTCCTTGCCGGACAGGGTGTCGGTTTCACCGATTATATCACTCAGCTTACATATCTTCTTTTCCTGAAAATGGATGAGGAGAATGTCGAACTTTTTGATGAGGAATCGGCTATTCCAGAGGGATGCACCTGGAATTCGCTCCGAGAACTTGACGGAATGGATCTTCTCGATCACTACGAGGAGATTCTGAAGCGGTTGAGTCAGGAAGAGGGGCTGATAGGCACTATATATACCAAAGCGGTCAACAAAATCGAGCAGACGGTATATCTGAAAAAAGTCATCACTATGATTGATGAGGAGGACTGGCTCGGAATGGATGTGGATGTCAAGGGAGCCATATACGAAGGGATTCTGGAGAAGAACGGACAGGATAAGAAGAGCGGTGCCGGCCAGTATTTCACGCCACGTCCGCTTATCAAAGCGATGGTAGACTGCATCCGCCCAAAAATCGGCGAGACTGTCTGTGACCCTGCCTGTGGGACAGGTGGATTCTTATTGGCTGCCTACGATTTCATGAAGCCACAGAGTCAGGATAAGACAAAGCGTGATTTCCTGCATGACAAAGCCTTGCATGGCAGCGACAATACTCCGCTGGTTGTCACTCTTGCCTCGATGAATCTCTATCTACACGGTGTGGGAACAGAGCGTAGCCCGATTGTGTGTGAAGACTCGCTTGAAAAAGAATCGGCGATAAATCCCGACATAATCCTTGCCAATCCGCCTTTTGGCACTCGTGCTGCCGGGTCAGTTGAAATAAACCGTCCCGATTTTTACATTGACACCAAGAACAATCAGCTGAACTTCCTTCAGCACATGATGCTGATGCTTCGGCAGGGAGGCCGCGCTGCTGTCGTATTGCCCGACAATGTATTGTTCGAGGGTTCGGGCGAGCCGATACGCCGCCGTCTCCTTACAGACTTCAATCTTCATACCATTCTCCGCCTTCCCACCGGTATTTTCTACGCCAACGTAAAGGCGAATGTGCTTTTCTTTATCAAGGGAGAGTCTACAAAAGAGACATGGTATTACGACTATCGCACTGATGTCAAGCACACCCTTGCCACAAATCCGTTGCGACGTCACCATCTTGATGACTTCGTCGTATGTTACAATGCCGAGAATCTTTCGGCTCGCAAAGAGACTTACGATGCCGTGACAAATCCCAACGGGCGTTGGCGCAAATATGATGCTGAGGAACTGCTGGGACGCGACAAAACGAGTCTCGACATCACATGGATTCGTCAAGGCAATGATATGGAAGATGTTTCTCTTGCCGAACTCATGGCCGACATCAAAGAAAAGAGCAACAACATTGCCTCGGCAGTGTCCAAGCTCGAAGAACTATTTGCCCAACTTAATATCAAGGAAGACTGATGGATACGAAGAAATTGCGTCAAAAGATACTCGATCTCGCTATTCGTGGAAAGTTAGTACCGCAAGACCCCAACGACGAGCCTGCATCCTTGCTTCTCGAACGCATCCGTGCCGAGAAAGAGCGACTCATTGCCGAAGGCAAAATCAAACGCCCCACGAAGTCCAAAGTATCTTCCTCTGAGTCCCAATATCAGAACTTCTCCCCACCGTTCGAGATTCCCGAGTCGTGGCAATGGGTACGGCTGGAAGATATTGCTTATGTGGCATCGGGAAGTACTCCATCTAAGGAATCTTTCGTTCCTCATGGAATACCATACCTTAAAATGTACAATCTCAGAAAGCAAAAGATCGACTTCCAATACCAACCTCAATACATTTCTGAGGAAGTTCATAATGGGAAGTTATCTCGATCTCGTGCAACTGCGGGCGATATAATCATGAATATCGTAGGACCTCCATTAGGTAAACTTGCGATTATACCTACTACACTCAAAGAGTGTAATTTTAACCAAGCTGCCGTAATGATACGTCCTTTCTATTTGAAAGATATTTTGTCTGAATATCTTTTCAACTATTTGGAGGAAATGTCAGAAATAAATTGCATTTCCACAAAAGGGACAGCTGGTCAAGTAAATATCTCATTGACTCAAGCTCAAAATATGAGAATTAGCTTACCGCCTGAAAGGGAAATGATTTGTATTAACGAGAAAGTTCGCCAATATCGAAGTATATTAGAAATTTTAGACAATAGCTCTAACGATCTCACGGATTCTATTGCTAAGGCAAAATCCAAGATTCTTGACCTTGCGATGCAAGGCAAGCTCGTACCGCAGGATCCGGCGGATGAGCCTGCCGACGATATGCTTCGGCGCATCAATCCGAAGGCGAAGATTATAACCGATAACCCACATTATCCGCAATTGCCGGATAACTGGGTACTTGTTCCCCTTGAGGACATAACGGAATATGAGCAGCCCCAACCTTATATTGTTCAGGACACATCCTACTCAGATATGTACACAATTCCAGTCCTCACTGCCGGAAAATCTTTTATACTGGGTTATACGAACGAAGATTTCGGAATTTATGAGAATGTTCCTACTATTATATTCGATGATTTTACAACCGACTCCCGATTAGTAGAATTTCCATTCAAAGTAAAATCTTCTGCCATGAAGATAATCCAAGTTAAGCGTGGTTTGAACATTGAGTATGTGGCTTTGTTCATGTCAATAACAAGGCTTATTGGCGAGACGCATAAAAGATATTGGATATCTGAATATTCCAAAATTGCTCTTCCATTCCCTCCCTTAGATGAACAAAAACGCATAGTCAAGAAAGTAAAAGCTCTATATTGCGAGTTAGATAAAATTACTTCGGATTTAACTGAGTGAAAACAACTTGGAATAAATCATCACATTCCCTAATCTTCAATATGATGCGATGTTGCTCTTCCAATGGGGGTATAGGCATTATTATTCCTTCTATAGCGGATTTGGTTAGACTTGGAAGCGTTGAACTTTTATCGAGAGATGTAAAATCGAAACTTTTGCAAAAATAGAAGAAGTATAGGTCATTCACCACTTCAGATGGTTTCATTCCAAAAGCAGTATCAACATTCCAAAAATTCGTTTCAATGAATATAGGATTGTTAATAGTTCCTTTTCTACCGATTATCGTAGAACCTGATAAACAGGAATAGGTATCAGCCATGCCTATAATCCCTCCACTTCCATAAATTGGGTATGCTCCAGACGGATTCTCGACTTCCCTTTGGCTTTTACCATTTATAACCTTTACCACATCTCCAAGCTTGGTCAGCACCCAGTTATCCGGCAATTGCGGATAATGTGGGTTGCGTTATCTTATTGTCATGTTCAACTCAATTTGAATATGACATGATAACAAAGTACAAATCATTCCTTTCGCGCCAGGATTTGGCAGCGAACACCGTCCGCTCGTATGTGTGGACGGTGACACATTTCCTTGAAAAGTACAAGGAAGTGACACGAGAGAATCTTCTCGCCTACAAGGGCTATCTTGTGGAACATCACAAGCCTCAGACAGTAAACCTTCGACTTCAGGCAGTCAACAAATATCTGGAGTTCATAAAGAAGGAGAAACTCAAAATGCGTTTCGTGAAGGTGCAACAAAAGAACTTCCTCGAAAACGTAATCAGCGATGCTGACTACAAGTTCTTCAAAACAAAGCTGAAAAAGGACGGGCATGCTTCATGGTACTTCGTGGTGTGGTTTCTCACCGCCACAGGTGCCCGAGTAAGTGAACTGCTTCAAATCAAGGCCGAACACGTTCAGCAAGGCTACCTTGACATCTATTCCAAAGGTGGTAAGTTACGTCGACTTTACATCCCCAAGACGCTGCGCACAGAGGCGATGAGCTGGCTTAAAGATAAAGGTCTCAATTCCGGCTACATCTTCCTGAACCGTTTCGGCGAAAGAATCACCGCACGTGGCATTGCCCAGCAACTCAAACTGTTCGCCAAGAAATACGGCATCAACACAGCTGTAGTCTATCCCCATTCATTCCGACATCGTTTCGCCAAGAACTTCCTCGACCGTTTCAACGATCTCGCACTGTTGGCTGACCTTATGGGCCACGAAAGCATAGAGACCACACGTATCTACCTCCGTCGTACCGCCACCGAACAGCAAGCCATAGTTGACAAAATCGTCAACTGGTAATCTACATAAAATCGGCATCTTTGCAGTCCTAAAACTCAGGATTGCAAAGATGTTTCTATTGAATTGAGCACTTTATATAATTCCTCAATCTTCCTAACTATACGACGCTGTTCCTTTAAGGGTGGCAACATTATCTTTCGATCTCCGATTATGTCGATGTATAGTTCTTTTTGATTTGTGCTACCTGCAAGATTTTCTTCAAAATATCGCTGACACTCTTTAGAATACAAGCAATAAAAGATATATTTGGAGTTTATATCTTCAAATATTCGAGCGACAGATACATGTGAATCTGGTACAACAAAGGTATAATGTCCCATGCATGAATTATCAAAGATGCGAGTGCGACCCACAGTTCCAGTTCCGGTGGAGTTAATCAAAATATCACCGTCTAATAAGTGATACTTGGACGGCCATTTATCAAGTGTGGATTCATCTAAGAATCTTGCGAGAGCTAATGAAATGCCACCATCTTTTAAATTGCATTTTTGGGCAAACACCGGATATTGATTTTGCATCTCTGAATATTTGGGGGATTTCCCTCTTGACAAGAAAATGCACAAATCTCGAAGTTCACATAATGTCCACCCTGAAGGTAAGTTCTGACACTGTGGGTTATACGTTATTATCTTCGCCTTCGGATTGATGCGCAGAAGCATGTCGGCAGCAGGTTCGTCCGTCGGATTTTGCGGCACAAGCTTCCCCTGTATTGCAAGATCAAGAATCTTATTCTTTGTCTGTTCGATGGATCTGGAAAGCTTCACAGTCCAAACATCAATAGAGGAGATTAACTCGGTCAACGATTCGGCTCTATTGATGATTCGGATTTGTTCGGCTTTAGGGGGAACTGGTAACAGGAGTTGCCCCAACGAAGTACCATTGACATTAGGTTGACCTATACCAACAGAGCCTTCTGAAATCTGTTGCCAATAACATCCCGTTTCAAAAAACAGTTTTAGATATTTAGGACAAATCTCATTGCTTGTTCTTATCCGAATAAGATAAGAAGCATATATGCTATTCAACGGAACTTCCCGTACAAGATACGATTTGCCAACCGTAGCACCAGTACGAGCAAATAGGATATCTCCATTTTGTAAAATATATTGTTCGACCTTATTAGTGTCAAAGTTTGTAAATGGCACATTGTCCCAGATGACATTACTATCCTGAATATCTGTAATTCTAAGCAATTTATATTTGCCATTAGGTTTGGCCGACTCACTTACGCCATATAGTATTGATGATGACACATCCCTAACAGTCGCCCATTCCCAGCTGTCGGGGAGGAGGAACGGCGGCTCGAACTTCTGATAATGGGACTTATCGGTAGATATCGACCGCAAAATATTACCCTAACTCTTGTTCGTCACGTTTTAATATTTGTTTCTATATGACCAATTAGTATCCACAATTTTATCATAATATACCAATATGGGGCCAATAAACGTTATATAGCCACGGACATCAAGTGCCCGTGGCTATTTCTGTAGACCTCAAGGAGTGTTGCAGCACTCTTTTGAGTAGGGATCATGTCTTTGATTCCATCTCAAGGCGCACAACTATTGTTGGTGCGTCTTTTTTTTACTGTCTTTCTTTACGAACACCTTTGAATGGGGTTCCGTCTTGCTTTACATCCATAAAGCGACCGGTCTCACTGTCTCTTTTGACGTATAATCCCGTTTTGGGGTTATATACCTGAGACCTGTTCCTCACGGCTCCATTCCTGTGCCCATCTCCAGAAGGCGGATTTGTGGCCATACTTCATCTTTTTTACCTGTCTCGAATTACGCAGCCGAGACACACTGCATAAGATTACTAAGCATACTGGATTAACTGCCATGTAACGGCCCTTCCGCCATACGGCGGCATCGTGTTATTTACTGCAATGGGGGCTGTAGTTGAAGGGAACCCCACGACTTTCCACACACCACTTTCAGGGCATTTTTCACCAGTTCTTGCCGTTGTGCCTATTGGCTTTTTCATAAATTATTAAGGTTGGATCTCTGACACCTTATGTCAGGGTTTTATGTTCGATCCAACGATGCAAAGTTAACTAAAAGTTTCTTAATTACCAAATATAACCGTGAAAAATTCACGGTTATACAAATTAGAAGCATGAGTATGTATTGGTTTACAATAAGTTTTGGTGAAATTTGCACGTTATAACAGCAGAGTATCCAAAAAAATAGAGACAAAAAACTTGCCTCTACTGTAGATGCCGAAATTTTCGATTTATTTGCCAAATAATTCCTTTTCGTAATCCTCAAAAACAGTCCATTGATTGATTATATCGTCAATCTCAGAAGCAACCTCTCTGTAATAAGTTCTAAAAAAGCTGACTGTATTATGAATGTAATCTGGTCTTTTTACCGATATGGCTCCGGAACCTAACTTTTTGAATATTCGTACAGCATCTTTACGCAAGAAGGGTGCATTTAAAAGCTGTAGGTCATGAGTAGCTACAATTAATTGACAATCTCTTGCAATTGAGAGATACATTTTAAGTATAAACTCAAGTGCTTTTGTATGAATACCTGCTTCAATTTCATCAATTGTCGTTGTCTTTTTGCCAATAATTATATCAAATAAAACGACTAACAACCGAACAATATTCATAGTCCCATATGATTCTAAATCAGAATCAAGTGCTTTTTTACATTCATCTGTTGAATGAATAAAACGCAGGTTCTTATGTACAATAACGCCGGATGGATATTGCTCTCTCATGGCATTAATCAAAACTTCGGGAGCTCCATGAGATTCTAATTCCGATATATTTAGAGTTGCCTCTTCCACTTCATAGTCGCAAATGTTTGTATTTACGTCTTTAAGCAGTCGAAGAATCATCTTCTTCATTAGAGCATCCTTAACAGGATCATCCGTCTTCAGTTTATCGGCTAAACTTTTATCACCTTTTTTTACATAGCTTATTCTATCCTCAAAATATGATAAATTTGAAGACAAGATCTGACTCTCAAGATTTAATGACGCAAAGACAGAGAGAACAGTTGAGTTTGCAACGGTATTAACCTCTAAATCATGTTTATCGTTTTTTGATAGGTCACAACTATTTCCATATATAATTTGTACTTTATCGGTGTTACTATCATAGGTTCTAAAATAGACTCGAGAGGGACGACTCTCCTTAACAATTAATTCTTCTTCCTCAATTCGATCTTGCGATACCTTGAGGCGGTACTTATAACATACCTCATCTATGTAATATGTTAATTGTAGCTCAGTTGGCTCATTATATGAATGATCATCAAGTAAGAAAGGCCTGTAAATGGGTTTTTCTGATGCTTTCGTTGGTCGGCTAATTGCTAATGTTCTCAGATATTTAAGAGCTGAGAATAACTTTGATTTACCGGAACCATTGATTCCAACACATATAAGTAGCCGAAGGATGCGTTTACCACCGATTTCTTTATACCACGAGGGAGGTAAGCTATTTTTTTACCTTCTTTCTTTGAGGCAACGAAAGAGAACTCCGTTTCCTCGCGGTAGCACATATAATTCTTTATGGTGAACGATTCAATCATATCATTAGTCCTAGTTTTAATGCAAAATTAACACTAAAAATCGGTTTATACAAATTCACAAGGGCTTTCACGTGTAAATTCCACGCAAAACAGCCAAGCCCGACAAGCTATAGGCAACAATTATATCAGTTATTCTTATTGATGAGGTTGACGATGACTTTGACCATTGTGTCTTTTTCTTCGGTCCGGCTTTCGGCAATCATTAGGGTGAAAGCGACGAGGGTGTTATCAGCGATGCGCTTGGTGCCGGCCTCATTATAAAGTATGCCGTTGCCATTGAGGAACCAGAGGAACAGTGTGGCGGCAATGCGTTTGTTGCCATCGCTGAAGGAGTGGTTCTTGGTAACGAGATACAGGAGCATGGCTGCCTTCTCCTCGACTGACGGGTAGAGGTCAACACCGCCGAAAGTCTGGTAAATCTGTCCGATTGAGCTTTTGAAGGAATCGTCTTTCTCGTTGCCGAACAATGTGCTGCCTCCGAATTTCTCGTGAAGTTCGCGGATGACTTCCATTGCGTTTTCGTATGTGGCATGGAACGCCTCTTTGCCGGTGGTTTCCTCAATCTTCAATTCCTGATAATCGTAGCGGTCGAGAGTGTCGAGTGCGTAGGTATAATCGACAACGACATCAAGTAACGAGCGGCTGTCCTCTGTCAGCTTCTCTTGATTCTGTATCGTTCGTCCCAACACCTTGACCAACTGGCTCAACTCGTCGTACTTCTGCGCAGCAATACGCTCGTTGATGGCGTAGCCTTGCAAGAGGTACTGTTTCAAAACTTGATTTGCCCAGATGCGAAATGCCGTGGCGTTTTTGGAGTTGACACGATAGCCCACCGAAAGGATAGCGTCGAGATTATAGAAATTGGTTTCTGTAGTCTGAGTCTTTCCCGCTATTGCACCATGCCGAGTGGTTGTTTCCATTTTGGAAATAACCACATCTTCCTGAAGTTCGCCGGATGCGAAGATATTCTTAAGGTGTTTGGAGATAGCCGGTACTTTTGTTCCAAACAGTTCCGCAATCTGACGCTGAGTAAGCCAGATTGTATCTCCTTTGACTCTTACATCTATACGGGTGTCACCTTGTGGGGTTTGATATATTACGAGTTGAGAATTGTTTGTTTCCATATACAAAAGTAATACTTTTTAATTTTCAATCAAATACGATGTGTCAGAAGGAAATATCCGGCAGGGAGTCTATGGCTTCGCGCTTGAGGGAATCGACGGCGCGGGTGTATTTCTCGGTGTGTTTGAGGCCGGCGTGACCGAGAAGCGAGGCAACGGTTTTGATGTTGGCTCCGTTGTTGAGCAGATTGACTGCGAATGAATGTCGGGCGCAATGCCAGGTGATGTGTTTTTCGATTCCGGCACGGGCGGTCCAATGACGCAATGCCTTCAGGCACATGGTATGCGAAGGTAAGGGAAAGATGAGCTGATTCTTGTCACCATTCTCCGGCTCACCCATGAGTTTTAGGTGGGTATCGCTTAACGGCATGTTGACCCAACTTGCCGAGCTGTGTCCGGCAGTCTTAGCCTGATTGAAGCGGAGAAGTCGATTAGAGAAATCGACCTGAGCGAAAGTCAAATCCTTGACATCGCAGAACCGAAGTCCGGCAAAGAGGCAGAACAGGAATGCCCGGCGTATATCGGGATTTTCATTCGGGTAATGCGTCAATGCAAGCTGCTTGATCTCGTCCATCGAGAGAATGTCTTTCTTGAGCTGCTCACTGTCGATCCTGATAACCACTCCCTCGCATGGGTTCCGCTGGAAGATTTCATCTTCGGTTGCCTTCTTGAACACTTTCTTGAATCGCTGGAAGAGAGTATGCGGTCCTTCGCCATTGAACCGCGACTGAAGATACTCGGCGAACTCCCGAATCATCTCCTTTGTAATCTGGTCGGGACGGATGGTTTCTACAAAAGCCTTGTACTTTTTCTTCTCACCAAGGAACTCCTTGAATATGGCAAGACCACGGCGCATGTGGCGCACATCCTTCTTCGTATAGTTATCGATATACGACTGGAAGTAGTCAAAGAAGTTGATTTCTTCGGGATGCTTCGCAAGGCGCAAGCCGGTCTGCTGTTCCTTCAGCTCCTGCTCTTTCTCGAAGCGGATTTTCTCTGCCATTTCGAGAATTTCACGATTCTGTTGACGCTCCATCGGCGAAGTAGGTTTGGCAATTAGATAGAAAGGCAGCGACTCCTTCTTGCGGAGATGAGTAACTTTCTTCTTCGGCTTGCCCTTCATCGCACCTTCGGTGTAATACACCACTTTGCCGTTGGCATCTTTCACAACCTCCTCGCTTCGTCCGAGGTAGTATTCAAGGTAGAGTGCAATGCGTCCGTCCTTCAGTTCGCGTTGTTCGAGCTTGGGGTTCTGCTTGGTCTGTTTCTGTAGCTTTGCCATAGAGTGAGAGGGTTTTAAGTGTATTCGGTTCTCCAACCTGCAATTATGAGTACACCCGGCGAAAAGTACACTTTCCCGGTTGGAATCATGTCACCGCAAAGTTAAGAAAAATATTTGATTCAAGGTGTACTAAAAGTGTACTAAATGCAAAAATATGGGCAAAAACATCCAAATGACGCGAAACAGTCAAAACTTAACACTTTGATTTATAGTCATATTATTTCTCTTATTTTCTTATAATTGTACGGTTGTGTGCCTGTTCTGGGCACCAAGAAAGCGACTTAACAAAGTGAATATCACCAAGTTAGGTCGCTTTCTTTTATTCTTACGTGCATATTACGTGCAAAAGGTCTGCACGCCGCCTCGGCGCATCCTTGGATTTAATGTTTTAGATCAAATCTGATTTCAGCAAATTTTATATCTTCATCAAAGATGAAATCTGAGGTTTTAATATCGGGTAGAAGATAATCTTCCTTATCAGGTAATACGTGAAGGATCGCATCGTCCGATATGCTGAGACATGAACGTAGTTTCTTGAAGAACTTTACTTCCGAGTATAATATTAGTCCATCTGCTTCTATCATTTCAATTGCAATACGGATGATTTCGAGCTGTTCTTCATCGGAGAAGTCATTAGTACCCAATAACATTAGGAACTCCTTAATGAATCGGTTGCCATATTTGTTTATAGCCTCGACGTATTCGTTCAGTTTGGCTTCTACATCAATGTCACCAAACAGGTTGCTTTTTTCACTCCAATCCTTTACCAGAACGATTTCTTTCGGTGCAATATCACCATCACACGCTGAACAGACAAATGCTGTAAGAAGATAAATTTCTGAGGTTTTCATATCATTACGTTTTTAGAAGCCAACACGAGGACGCGGTTTGTCAATCTCTCCGCCTTCCATCTGAGTTTTAATCTTGTTATATTTCTCTATATCTCTCGGTTTTAGCGATGACTGTGTACTGGTTATTGTTTCTTCCAGTATAGCCATAGTTATCTTGCTCTTTGCTTTAAGAGCCTTGCGAGAGGCATCATTGATTATCAGGGTAAGATCCGAAAAAACGTAGTTCTCTGTCATGCAAGCAAGTTTGTCGTAGTCTAACCCGAAATCGTAGGGACGTTTTTTTAAGAGCATTTCAAACATGGCTTTGCGAGCCTCAAAGTCGGGAGGCGCAACATAGAATTTCTTGTCGAGACGCCCTGAACGCAATATAGCAGGATCCATGAGATGTGGATAATTTGTGGCTCCAATCACAAAAATGCCTTTTTCTCCAAGGCGGTCCATATTCGCAAGCAATTCATTTACTGCGCTGAGGTGCATCTGATGAACATTCCCACTGTCTCGATAAGGTGTCAGTTCATTCATTTCGTCAATGAATATAATTGTAGGAGCATTCTCTTCTGCCTCCTTAAACATTGCCGCGATGTTTTCTTGCGTCGCATTTACCCAACGACTTTGTAGGTCACTGGGTTTCTTTACCATAAAGTTAAATCCGACTTCGGCGGCAAGCTGTTTCGCAAAAAAAGTCTTTCCGCATCCCGGAGGACCATACAGTAGCATTCCGTTAGGAATAGATACACCATATCGCTCATATTCTTCTCGTTGGTTGATGGCATCTATTACTTCTGTTTTGACCAAATCTTTTAACTCCGTCATTCCTGCAATAGCAGAAAAGCCTTCTCCATCTGCCGGCTTATGTTGTGCCATAGATTGTTTCCTTTCATCGCCACCTACTTTCATCTGACGAGTCAAGTCCGGATTGTCAACTTTTACAGAACCGTTAAGCGCAGCAATAAATTCATCTGCCGTCTGAAAGCGGTCGTTAACATCAGAAAGAAGAGCCCTTTTGATTGTATTGATAAGTTGCTCATCAAGCTCAAACATATCAATATCAGGGATATCAAGCGGACGTTCTCTACGCCTTGAAACCTTTTCTATTTTTTCGGCTTCTGAACAATGCCCAAGGTCACAGAACCATGGCAACTTTTCATAAATAAGAGTATAAAGGCAGACACCTACTGAATACAAATCACTTTGAACACAAGAAACGCCCGCAAACCGTTCTGGAGCAAGATAGAACACATTCAAGTCATCAAGCCCAGATTTACAGTTTGGCATATCAAGATAACGTGCATATCCAAAATCTATAAGTCGTACATCTTTTAAGTCATCAGTCTTTAGGTCCAACAAAATGTTTTGGATTGTTACCTCGTTATGAACAACAGGACGGGGAAGGGAATGAAGATAGCTAAGTGCCGTTAATACAGCTGTTATAATTTGCTTGATTTCATATATGCTGTATTCCCTGCCTCGCGCAATAGACTCAGCAAGAGTCTCATTGTTAACAAACTCATTGACAAGATAGGAGTATTTCTGTCCTCCGATAACCATAGAGCCTGAGTCTATATTGTCACACAAATTGCGATTGTGTAACTGTTTAGCGACCTCCATCTCAATTATATTACCGGTTTCGTCTGTTTGCCAGTGCTTCAATTGAGGCGTGCATATCAACTTCAGGAAGCGTTTAATTCCCTGAGCATCCTTCACGCGGTATGTTTCGGCATAAGCTCCTCGCTTTATTGGCGAGATTACTGTAAATGCTCCGATTTTATCATTTCGTTTGAACAGCATAAATCTCAGATTAGAGGATTATAACCAATGAAGCGACCAACCCTGTTGCAGCCGTTGCGAGTAACAGTAATGCCCCAAAACAACCAGAGCCACCACTTTGGCCGATATTATTCTTTTTAAGAGCTTCAATACCAGCTTTAATGTCGGCAACGTCTTTTTTCTCATCTTCATTCAGATTCAGAGCCTCTTCCACCTCCAATAGCTTATTGTAAATGCCATCCATACCAAGAGGTGCTGATGCCGGTTCTATTACGGTCTGAAGAACCATTGCACCTCCTTTTGCCATATGAACAAGAAGATATCCATAGGCCTTGAATTTTCCGATAATCATATTGGAAACGGCTCTATTATAGTAATACTCACTAATCCCGGTATCTTTAAGATTTTTAATCTTAGGGAATAGTTTGACCATCACCGCATTTATGAGCTTGCCAGAAGACAATGGCCCATCAAAGCCACTAAGTATCTCCTCATGTTGCTTATTAAGTTCAATATAGGCATCAAGACCCTCTGGAGACGATTGAGACAGATTATAATTCTTGTTATCCCGAATATAATCCAAGAGATATTGCTCATATAAAGGCAAATACCCATAGTAGGCTTTAATTACCTTCTCTCTGAAAGACTTGTCTTTCTCTCCCGAGTCCAACAAATGATACTTTATGCCTAATGCCGCATAGTCAAGCATGATGTCATCCTGCTTCTGACCAATCAAGTCGTAGGCCTTTGGAAACTTATCGAAGAATCTCTTGACTTGGACAATGAAAAAATCATTGATATATCCGGCTTGAAGCTGAGTCTCTCCCTTTTTAATGGATTCTACACTCGGTATTTCGTGGTATTTTGAAAGAATTTGGAGCTGTTCCTCAATGGTCATATCAGGTCTGAGCATTCCTAACTTTAATTGGAAATGCCCTAATCCATCACGAGCGGCTTCCATAAGGACAGCTTCTTCAGCAGCTTTATTTTGTTGTTCTTCCATTTTTCTTTACTGATTTATTATCTCCTCAGATTATTGGCTAATCTGAGGAGATTGAATCTTTATGACAAGCCGCTACCTCGACGAGCCTTTTCTCCTTCGGGGAGAAGTTCAAGCAAGGCAACTGCTATGGGTTGTAGCTTCTCTCTGGTCGGTTGATTGTTGATTTCAGCCATACCCTGATTGATGAGAGTACGGGCACGATTTCTATCCTTCCATTGTATGGTGTTAAAATCCCGGTTCATATCCTCAATGAGGTATCTGCACTGGTACACCATTGTCAACTGAAAGAACAGGTGACTCACTATTTCTTTGAGTTCCCGAGCCATCTTCACATCTTGCTTACGAATGACTTCGTCAATTTGTGCACGTAGTGCTTCTACAGCCTGATTGGTCTTATTGTTGCCAAGGTCTGCATTGGCTTTCTCAAGACGGTCGAACTCATCTCGTAATTCAGCCTCAACACGACCCCATTCGGTACCTTCTTCGAAGTCTTCAATCTTTCGGAGTACCTCTTTGAGGTGTTGCATGACCATCTTTGACTCGGTACTATTGGCGTGCTCCTGTTCTACCGATTCAAGCTGTTTTTCGAGGTCTGAAACATCATGACCTTCACTGCTTAGATTACGGATAGCTCTTTTTGCTTTTGGCAATTCGCTGTCCGCGAACTCTCTTGCATCTTCAAGAGACTGTTCTTTCGATGTATCAATTGTCTTCTCAACTGTAACGTCTTGATCGGGGAAGTAAGCCTCAACCGTCATCTGCTCATTGCGGTCAACCTTGACGGTAACATCGACATTCGCATTCTTGGGAATGGTAACATCAACATCGTCACCATTTATTTCGACTTCGCCCACAAACTCATAGAACAGAGCGGTTTTGCCCGCTCCTCCTTGGTCTGCCTGATACAAAGGAATACGCAGTACATCAGAATCCACACCGGCACGAACTTGAACGTTTGTATGAAGTCCATTTGCTATACCAGTGGCTGGAACTGTTTTGTTCCTTTCCAATCCGGTGATTGGCTTGATTATATCACGCTCTTTCTTCTCGTCGTATATGGCAAGAGAGATGTCGTATGGTAATGTTGCATTGCCAACTTTTGAGCCCTGGATGATAGTTATCTCACTGGGGAAGCAGTTCAAACGGCTACCCTGATGGTCGTAGCATTCCACTCTGAACGAGTTGGGTTGACCCTCCACAAGATTGAGCTCAACTACATTGCCATTATGGTCAACCTCAGTCTTTCCGCTATCCCAAGCGTTGTCACTACGAACAAACTGAACCATGACACTATCAGCACCAGATTTGAGCGATACCGGTACCCAAATATCTGTATCAACGGTCATTGAATCAAAATTGATTTCGAGCACTACGTCCTGTGATTGGAGGTCTTCGCCTTTGATTTCATTGTCAATCGTCGAAGCATACAGTGCGGCACCTTCAGCAACCGCAGTCATCGGATTTATGCTACTGTCAACATTCGGCGATACCTGCTCGTTGAGCATCTGTCTAACAAGAGGAGAGTGTGTAGGCCCGCCTACGAGTATGAGTTTGCCGAGTTGCCGGGAGGTCAGGTTATTACGTTTCAGAAGATCTTTACAGATGTCAACGGCCTTCTGGAAGAGAGGTCGGATAACGTTATAAACCTCATCTTTTGTAATAGTTAGGTCAATTTCAAACTCCTCACCATCTTCATCTTCACCTAAATCACCCGGATCGACATAAATACTATAACTGTCTTTGAAAGAAAGTTCGTTCTTGATTTCCTCCGCATAGGTCTTCATCGCCTCACGAAGTATATCCTTTTTAGTGGCGTCTTCAAGGAAACCATCAATAGAATAATTCTCCTGAAGATATGGCATAAGGATATTGTCAACGATAGCGTAGTCAAGGTTCTTACCACCGAGATAATTATCGCCTTCGGTATCAAACACCTGAATTATACCATCCTCAACTTTGATAAGGGCAGCATCAAAAGTACCTCCGCCAAAGTCGAACACAAGCCAGTAGCCATCTTTCTGTGCAGAGGACAAGCCGTAAGCCATTGCTGCCGCAATAGGCTCCTGTAGAAGCTCAACATGATTGAAACCCGCAAGTTTGGCGGCTTTTATGGTTGCTGTCTTCTGGTTCGCATTGAATTTTGCAGGGACCGTGATGACAACAGCATTAAAGTCTTCATCAGTGATGAAAGACTTTAATGCTTTTAGCACTTCAGCTGAAAGCTCCTCTGAAGAATACTCCCTGCCATCCATATTCGCACTGACATACCTTTTGTCAGTACCCATGGTACGTTTGAATTCAAGGTACGTATTGGATGCCTCTGCATCCATTTTTTTCATTGCGCGACGTTTGTCGCTCTTCATGCTGCTATAGGCTTTTTTTCCTACATGGCAGCTCTTGTTCTTTTGGAAGTAAACACATGACGGCATAGTGTCATCGGTCACTTCTATCTTTTTGACGGTCGGCTTACCGGCCTCCATCCTCGCTATTGCGGAGTTGGTGGTACCCAAGTCGATGCCGTAATTGACTTTTAGTTGTGCCATAACTTGGTTTATATGTTTTGAGAGACTGTTACTGATGCCTTCTGGATGAGATTTCCTTTGAAATGTACTTGTGGCTTAGATACTGATGTAATGGTACGAGTACCTTCGGGAAGTGTCTCATCAATCACAAATTCGGGATTTATCCTCATTCCTTCATTATAAGTCTGACCGAGGTAAGTGACAATTTCATAGCCGTTCGCCTTGAAATTGTCTTTTATACGGTCTATTGCTTTTACAAGCGGCTTATATCCTTTTACGGAAGAATCCATTCGTGAGAGATTCTTTTCAATTCGAGTGATTTCGTCCGCAACTTTCAACGCAAGTGAATGGTCCGGGGTGACAACTTGTTGGGTTGCACTTGCATCTGTTTTTGATTGATTCTTCTCAATTGAGAGTTGTTTATCAAGTATCTCAACAAGCTTGGTGTCAAGTTTCACAGATTCTTCTTCAAGGTTACCCTGTGCTGCGCGTATGGAGGAAATTGCATCTGATCCTTTTGAAATACCACGGTGCAGAACAATGTAAATCACTATTGCCACAATTAGCAACGCAACAATAGCCCAAATGCCCCAAACTGTAAGTTGGTGGATATTCGATTGAGATGCAGTCTCAACAACCTGAATTTTTTCTGTTGCCACAGCATGGTTACTGTTGGCGAGTTCAGTATTTGATGAGACCCCGCTCATTAGAACATTGTCAATCGAATCGCTCTTAGCTTCAACTGATGTCAGTTGTGACTGAAGGGCTGTTACTTCATTCTGAATCTTAGATACGCTCCCTTTCAGTAACTGGTTCTCTTTTGTGAGATGCTCTACTCTTTCCGTCAGAGTAATGACCTTTTCGTTTACTCTTTGTATTTCCGCATTGTCGGCTTCAGCATGGCAGGTCAGTCCAGCAAGAAGAAAGAGTGAGACAAGTATTTTATTCATAATGAGATGTTTTCTTCCAAATATATACAAAAGAATCAAGTATTTTTCTTATAAGGGAATTGATGCGTTTGTAATCTTTTAGTGTTTCAACCCAACGCGGTGAATTTGCGTAATAGAACTTTATAAACTTCTTGCCCCAGTCACGCTTGGATAGATACGAATCTCTGAACTGCCTCAAAACCATCACTTTAGGATGGCCATAATCACCATAAGCCATAGTCGCAATATAGCAACCACCGGAGGGATTTAATTGAGAGTTTATACTGTTCAATGTTGAATTGTTGCTGTTGAAGTAGTTGCGACATTCAGCGGTCATGTCTAATGATGAAATCTTAGACATTGTGGATAAGGCTGAGGCAACATCACCTTTTAGGGAGTCCCTATCGGATGTAATATTTGCCATTTGTTGAGCCGCATTGATTTTTTCAACTAGAGCATTTATCGCTGCCGATGCAACTGCGGAACTAATCTTGAGATACAATGAATTAGAGGTTCCAAGCTTTTGACGTACCAAAAGTAAATCAGACTGACAGCCATCAATAAAACTATTTATATCAGAGAATGACTTTCCATTGCCCAATAAAGATGTGAAAATAGCATCTCTACCGATTGGTTTTGCCGAGAAGCGTTTTAATTTTTCTCCAATTCTATTTAGCTCCTTTTGAACCTTGTATTCAGGACCTATCTTCTTAAGAATATCCACATTCTCCTTGCATCGGTCTTTTGCCATTTGTCCAACTGCAATCGAAAGTGCATAATTCTGAAGTTTCATTGCTTTATCAACAGCATCGTCTTCCTCTGTATCGTTGAAATAATTTATACCACATTGCAGAATTGTTGTAGCCAACTTATCAGCAATCATTTGGTACTGCATATCAGATACGCCGAGTAGCCCTTTAAGTTGAGATAAAGTCCCTTTGGTGGAGTTCATCAGTTTTTCACCTGCACGATAGTTGGCAGAAGAGTCCTTCGCACCCTTGGCTTCGGAAATCGCTAATGATATTTCGTCAATAATGGGTTTTACAAGACCTCCGCCTATGGTCTTCCTCCATTCGACCGATGTGCCTGAGACTTGCATTAACTTTGCAAGTTCAAAAGTTCCATCCTGTTTAATCAATTCTATGAACAATTCGGTCAACTGCGAAGAAGTAAGCTTAATTGTCTCATTGACAGTGAGACAAAAATCGCCAGAATAATTCTGAAAAAGTGTGTCAGCTTTATTAGCCAATGAATCGACATCGCCCTCAATTAAGGCACAAGCCATTAAATTATTAAGGAGAGATGACACCGTTTCCTTTTTATTCCATATTTCCTTAGCCTGAACCATATTACCGGCCAACAAGTGGTTTAAGGCAATGTCATCAAGCGGAGTTACCTTCATGAACCAGAAAAGGGTGTTTTTAATTTGGTCCATTGGCAACTCAATAGAGGTTTGTGCGGAAGATACTATTGCTTCATCGCGGTCTATTGATGGTAAAAACTGAGGTAGATCCAAAGGAAAGGAGACAGTCTTACCTACTTTAAGAAATGCCTTCATCTTATTAAGATTTGAAAGCACATCTTTCTTGGGCGAGTTGCTATACACGCCCAAGATTCGATACGGATTATGAGATAATAGATTACTAATCATTTTCAATAATGTCTATATGAGGGAACCGTTGTCGTAGAGATATAATACTCAACTTCATAAGAACCACCATTTAGGGATTCGGTACCCGCGTACTTACTTACATTAGATGCGCTGACAGATGCAGCTATTCGATATGACCCGTTTTTAAGTCTAACTGATCCTGTGCTATTGGGAGATAGAACTAAACGTTTGCTTTCATTGCCACTATACATTAAAGTGAGCGTATATGAGGTGCTATTAGTTACTGACACATAAGAAGTAGAGCCTCCGCCATAGCCAACTTGGTCCATTTCGGGTAATGAACCATGTTCACCTGCAAAAGTTGAAGCGACGGTCATATCAATCACCTTTTTGTCAGCCACACTTCTGTGCTTGCCATTTGGAAACAGCGACAAATATCTTTCGTAACCGGCTATATTATTTAATGACTGAGCTGTTTCCCAGGCATTACTTTCAGTGTTCCAGCGAGTATCTACGGCGTCTTTCCTTTCATCGGAATCCCTATAGTCATCAGATGACACCGCATTCTGATATTCCTCCCAGCCGATATATGAATTTTTACTAACGGCAGTGTTGTATAATGAATCAACCAATTCTGCGACTCTGGCCTCTGCTCGTTCTCTATATGTTGAGTTTGGGCAATTATCAATGAAGTCGGTTAGGTACCCCAGCCCTGATATTTTTGAATTATATCCTCCGGTAGAATACTTTTCAATAGTTGCCGAACATGAGTCAAGAGACATTCTGTAATATCGACTCATGAGACTTTCTTGCTGAGTGGCATTGAGTTTGGAATAGTGGTTTCTGACTACATTACTGTAATCTTTGATTGAAGATTGATTGTCGAGAGATTCATAACTGTGAGCCGCCTTTGATGATTTACTCAATTCTTCACCAACAGAAATAAGACCAATTCCTATTGCACCGGCAACGACACCAATTCCTAAGGAGGCAATTCTAAAACCACAGCCTAAATCGCCCTTTCCTATCGAGCCAAAAACTCCAATAGCTCCAATCGCTGCGAATACATATCCTATTCCTTCAATACCATTTGTAAATCCAGCGATAACGAGAGCGATCAGTAAGATAATTATAATGGTGAATAAACAGCCATTATTACTCCGCCATTCGTTAAATTTCTCTTTCGGACTCTTTGATTTCTTCTTTGCCTCCGAGTTATATTTCCCATAAGGAAACTTTGAAAGATATTCTTTATAAAGTTTCCAAGAGTCTTTCTTAATGCAAATTGCCCAAAACTTTTCCTCCTCTAAGCGTTTCTTTGCATCAATCACATGACATCCATGTGGATAAGATTTAAGATAGTTCTCGAAATCATCTGCTGTTTTACATGTTCGATAGTCTATATCATCTAACTTATGTTGAGCTTCCAGCCGATGACCTCCATTAGGATATGTAGCCAGATAGTGCACGAACGAAGCTCTATCTCGGCACATGCCAAAAATCAAATCGTCTATTCGTTTTTCGGCTTCCTTCTTATATGTAGAGTAATTTGCGATATAGGATTTGTAATCTTCTATCGTCTTACAAGACTTGAATATGATTTCTTCACGCTTTGATTGAATATCAAATTTAGTTGATGGGTAACGTATAGAAAATTTTTGCAAATCCTCTAATGATGAACATTCAGAATACTCATATTCTTCAACTTTGGAATTCACCTGCAACGTAAACTTGCCTCCAGGGAAAATTCGACGATAATCATAACAATCTTGAAGATTTTTGATGGATGAGAAGTAGCCTTTTTCATCTCTCAAATCCGGCGCATATTTCTTCAAGTCATTATTAAAGTCTTCTTCGGATACTTCTCCACCTAAAATTGCCAAAATACTGTTTCCACCTAAAGCACGTGCATTACGTGCCTGTTTGATTATAATATCATAATTGCTATTAAACCTATTCTGACGGAAATCAGGCTCTAATCCAAGTTGTTTTAGATGATACATAGTAATAACAGCCGACTTCATCATTTCTTGAATCAGCTTTATTATATTACTACGATTTGAACTAGTGGTTTTTTCTAATCTGTTGTGAAGAGACTCACTTTTTTCGTTGTAATCAGTTATTATATCTTCTAACGCATCTTCAGCGACGCGGGTACACATTCTATGATAATATGCGCTAGAAGTACCCAATACCGACTTTATAGACATCAAGTATGGGAAGCACTTATTTACAAAATTAGAAGCATTTTGTATTGTTGCGACCTCAGTTCGATATTTTTCGATAAGGCTTTTTAAAAGCTTATGATAATATTCTACTGACTCAGGTGGCAATTTTGAACATATTTCGCAAAGTGTATCATAATTCTCTTTACATCTTTGTCGCAAAATTGATCCCGGTATAGCTGTTGTTGTAATATTCCATACAAAACTCTTAACATCCCGCACGATTTCGTCTGGTTCCTGTGCGCTGTTGTAATAATCAATAGCGCACTGTAACGATTCTTTAACTATCTGGTTGTTTAAGGTCTTGTAATCAGAGCTATTTTCGCCTAAATACCCATATATCTCCGGAAGATAGTGCAATAGCATTGATTTTGCAAACTTATAACGCTCTTCTGTTTTGTCTTTGGGTATGGCTCTATACGATGCAATCTCAGATTTTACTTTCTCTACATATGGAGCTGCGAGCGTTTCGCAAATAATCTCATTCCACAATTCAGAGGGAATTACAACATCTTCTTTGTCATATATACTTTGTTGTTTATAGTTAGAATCATACGGAGCATCTACAAAAACAAGGTCCTCCTTTCTTGCATTAAATTGACCCTCAGTCAACACATTGCCATCTAAGAATCTATAATATGCAGTACAACCTCGTTTTTTTATTTCCAAACAGGGGTAATGAATACCCATTGTCAGGTCAATTCCATCCGGTTTTGATAAAAAACGGCATTCTCCATCCTTCACTAATTCATCAAAGCTGTAACACTTCGGAAATGCGCGATACATTGCCCTTAAAACGCTATAATTGTCTTCGGCAATGGTATCCAGAAATAATTGTGTTAACTGCGCTTGGTCTAGATTAAGAGTATCATCTATAAGCGAACAGATGGAATTTGCGTAATAAGTAAACAACTTATCCGCGTGCATTGTCGCTTCTGCCCAATTTTGCCGAATCAACTCTGAAACAGTAATATTGATTAGAGAAGTGACAGTTTCTACCTTTGACCATATCTCAATAGCTTTATCGATATTGCCTGATTGGATATGGTTCAGAGCTATTTTGTCAATTGGAGTTTTATTGACAAACCAAAACATAGACCATCGAAGTTGGTCTATTGGTAATTCAATAGTTTTTTCAGCAGACTCAATCGTCTCAATCGTTCTTTCTACACTGCTTGTGCCGGGTATCGTGTCAAATGCACCATTAACAGGTTTCCCTACTTTTAAGAACGCCTTAAACTTATTGACATTAGCTATGATGTTTTTTTTTGAAGCATTTGCAGTTACCCCCAATATCCTAAATGGATTTTGGGAGACACACTTCAGAAAAAGATTGCTATATAATGTCATGTCGTTTAAGTTTTACATTTGATATTAGTAAAAAAAATACGTGAGGCGATCACTCGTTCTTCTTTTCGAGGCCTTCGCATTGCCAGCTACGATTGAACGAGCAATGCAGACCTCACGTGGATATGATTAGTTATCTCGATACTTGTCGAGATAAAGTTAAGCATATCGGCGAGACATACATTGCATCGTTTCCGGCGTAGCTTTCAAAAGTTGCGAAGTTCCGAAGAGCCGAGAAACAAAGCGATGTTCGCTTCAATTATTTAGACCAACAGTTTCACCTCCGTGAAATAGTCTGTAAGCCCAACTGCAAAGTTAGTCAATATTTCTGTAAATAAGACTTCTTGGGCATAGGAAAATTATTGACAGGCAAACATTTTTGCTTTTTGAAGTATTGCATTATATAGAAACCCACCTCAAACTTAAATTTGCATTCAGCCGGGAAAACTTCGTAATCGGTCAGAAGATTTCGCACCTTCCTCTCGTGGATAATCTGATAGTAGATTGTGCCCTCGTGGTCAGCGGCAGTCGAGGGTCGGAACTTTACTTTTATCGAAGCCATTTGAATTTTTGTTGATTTGTCTACAAGATACATCAAGGGGACACACTCCGAAAAGAGTGCATTCCCTCGGTGTGGACATTTATATCATTAACCTATACGATGATTTCTTAGGAAGGCGTCGAGGTCGGCGCGGTTGACGTAGATTTTGCGGCCGATCTGCGAGAAGGGAA
>OHBJ01000285.1_pt1 | contig 30723 bp, 27 predicted proteins | sample 1577241 | NCBI WGS metagenome assembly OHBJ01 (sample SAMEA3541594, study PRJEB24748) | human gut metagenome | biome: human gut; feature: human-associated habitat; material: faeces | place: China | collected 2012 | reverse complement strand
CGGTGTGGGAGCGGGACAAGTACCTGCTTGACCCGCACACGGCGGTGGCGTGGGCAATAGCAGGGCAGCACAATGCCGGACTATGCGGGCAAACGGTGGTGCTGAGTACCGCCTCACCATATAAATTTGCGCCGGTGGTGCTGGGGGCATTGGGCAAAAAAGTGCCGGCAGACGCCTTTGCCGCAATGGACAAGCTGCAGGCTCTGACCGGCGTGCCGGTGCCGGCTCCTCTGGCGGAATTGAAAATACTGCCAGTGCTGCACCACGACTGCATAGAAGTAAGCGAGATGGCGGACTATGTGCGCCGTAAGATGGAGGACTGAAATGAATAGGATTACCGTGCGGGTGCCCGCCACCACTGCCAATATCGGGCCCGGCTTTGACAGCATGGGCTGTGCATTGGCGCTGTATGACCGGCTGACCTGTGAGGTGCTGCCTGCCGGAGCGCTGCGCATCTGCGGCTGCCCTGCCGCATACCAAAATGAGGACAATCTTGCCGTACAGGGCTATCGCGCTGTGTTAAAAAGGCTGGGTCTGCCCGATGAAGGACTTTCGCTGACCATAGAAGCCGAAATACCGGTGTGCCGCGGTTTGGGCAGCAGCGCTGCAATGATCGCCGGAGGGGCAGCGGCGGCAAACCTTTTACACGGGGCTTCCCTTTCCCCAGCTGAATTGTTAGTTGTAACAAACGAGATTGAAGGACACCCTGATAATTTAGCGCCTGCCATTTACGGCGGTCTGACCGCAAGCCTTGTGGAGGACGGGATCCCACGCACGGTGCGGCTGCCGCTCTCTTCCACGCTGCGCTGGGTAGCAGCGATACCGGATTTTGAACTGAGCACCCACCTGGCACGCAGCGTGCTGCCGGAGCAGGTAGCCTTTGCAGATGCCGTCTATAATACCTCCCATGCAGCGGTACTGGCGGGAGCGCTGGGCAGCGGCGACCGAGAGCTGATTGCCATGGCGCTGCGTGACCGTCTGCATCAGCCCTATCGGGAGAGCCTGATCCCCGAATATGGCAAGGTAAAAGCGGCGGCAGAGCAGTGCGGGGCAATCGCCTTCTGCATCAGCGGGGCGGGCCCGACACTGCTGGCGCTGACAGACGAGGCTGGCTTTAGCGTGCGATTTGCAGAGGCGTGCCGACATCTTGAGCACCACTGGCAGATTACAGAGCTGGCGGTGGACCTTGAGGGAATCAAATTGGTGTAATGCAACGCGAAAAAATCGGGAGGCGGCAAGAAGTCGCCGAAAACAGGCTGGCGCCCGACGAAAGGCGGGCTGGCGCCTGTTGAGGAGCGCGACGCAGCCGGAACCGATTTTTACCGTTGCCGAAATACTGCGATAAAAAAGCGGCTCCCTGCCCCGTAACGGGCAAGGAGTCTTTTTGCGTCCGGTTATTCCTTTAAAATCTCAACTTCGACCGTTTCTGTCATTTCGATGACCTCTGCCGGCTCGGTGTGAAGCTCGCCGCGTGCCTGCAGATCGCTGATGATGCGGTCGTACATTTCTTTATTAATCTTAAATCTAGCACGATAGATAATATAGCCTGCCAAAATAAAGATTACAGGCAGAACGATCATCATGAGCTTGACAGTGAGCTGGCCACCTGCGGAGATCCTTTCGGCAGCGGTTTCACCGACCTTGATACCCGACCAGACCAGCATCAAGCTGGTAATCCCCATGGAAACTGCACCGCCGATTTTATTGATGAGGGGCTGCACCGAGAGGGTAATGCTCTCGCTGCGCTTGCCGTTTTTCCACTGACCGTACTCGATGGTGTCCTCAAGGAACATGAGCATGAGCAGCTGAATGAATGCCTGACCGATAAAGATGAACAACGCACCCACAGCGATGAGAATAATGCTGACTTCGGCAAAAAAGAAGATGGCATAGCCGATCATGACAAGAACGGTAGCAAACAGATAGAGCTTTTCGCGCGGCATACGCTTGGAGAAGGACTGAAAGATAACCAAAGCCAGCAGCTGTGCTACGCCGACGACCGCCGCCAGCACCGCATACATATCCTTATTGCCGTAGACATACTGCATATAATAGATTGCCATGGTGGTGGTGCTCATATAACCGATATTGAAAAGAGACATGGCAAGGGTCGTCCACAGCAGCTGGTCGTTCTTCGACAAAACCTCCCACATACCGCGCAGAGTGGTCTTTTCCTCCTCACGGTGAAACATATCCTTGCGCTCTTTGACGCCGAACAGCGTAAAGAGCTGGAACAGAAGCATGAGAATGGTAACGGCAAGCGCCACAGTAAACCATGCCTTTGGGGTATTGCCCATACCGGAGGTGATGGGCTCCCAGCCGACCATAATGGCAAACATGCCGATATTGGCGCAGATGCGGGCAAAGGCGCCCATCTTTTCACGGGTCTTTTGCTCCACCGATAGGGAGGGTAGCATGGACCAGTATGCGATATCATTCAAGCCGTAGAAGATGTCCCACAGAATATAGGCAATGGCGAATACTGCAACAAACCAGTAATCCCGCAGACCGAAATCAGCAAACAATACAAGATAGCAGGCACCGCCCGCCACAGCGCCCAGCGCCATTGGGGGCTTGAAGCGCCCGTGACGGGATCGGGTGTTATCCACCAAAAGCCCCATAATCGGGTCGTTGAGGGCATCAAACACACGCAGCACGGTAAAGACCATGCTGGTAGCGACAAACACGCCCAGCGGCAGATTAAGGACATTGGAAAGATAGTAAATAAGGGCATTGGCTTCCAAGGCGTAGAACATATCTCGCCCGATGGTGCCAAGTCCGAAGAAAACCATGTTTCTTCTATCGAGTTTGTTCATTTGGTTTGATCCTCCTCGTTTTCGTTGATCCGTTCGACAAGATATAGCTGGGAACCGAAATCCCCCCAAAGGCGCAGCCCCTCATGATAGCCGGTGCCAAGAAATTGATCATTGAGCGGAATGCCTGCGCCAAGCGCTGCGCCGGAAGCCTCAGCGGTAAAGCTGCCGTCCGGCAGCGCATAATGCCGGTTAAGAGTGCGCATTACAAGTCCGTCGGCAGAGAGCTTGACGGGAGCAATATGTTTAACCAGTCCACCGAAGCGGGCAACCGCTACCTGCTGTGGCATCGCTGTGACGCGGTAGCGTGCTGTGGGCAAAAGTGCGGGAACGGCGAGATAATCCGCCGGCGGTGCAGCCATACAAAGCCGCTGTGCCATCAGAACGACTGCCTGACTTCGATCCGACGAGATCGCCGTCCAACTGACAAGCTCCCGCCGCCGGGTGGGGACACGGAAGAAATCGCCGTATTGCAGGGTGGGACGGTATTTTTTGTACCATTCTATCTGCTCGGCAACCTGTTTTTTCTCCTGTGGGGAAAGCTCACCCAGATCCAGCTCGTACCCCAATGCACCGAAGGCAGCAACATTGAAGCGGGTGGAAAGCGGCGTCTGCCGCAGGGTTTGCTGATGGGGCGACTGTGAAACATGGGCGCCCATGGTGCAGGGCGGGTAGAAGTAGCTAAGTCCCTGCTGAATGGACAGACGTTCAATGGGGTCTGTGTTATCGCTTGCCCAAATTTGTGGTGAATAGCACAGCAAACCGAGATCGAAGCGATTACCTCCGGAGGAGCAGGTCTCCAAGAGGATATGAGGACGAGGGGTAAAGATGCGTTCCAGCACCTCGTAAAGTCCCAGCATATAGCGGTGGGGCAGCTCCCCGCCCGCCGTGACAGCGGAATAAAGATCGCTCATATGGCGGTTCATATCCCACTTGACATAGGTGATGGGGCAATGATCCAAGAGGTGCGTGATATGGTGAACGATGTAATCCCGCACCTCAGGACGGGTAAGATCAAGCAGGAGCTGGTGCCGTCCCATGGAGGGTTGCCGCCCCGGCTGCTGCAGCGCCCATTCGGGGTGAGCACGGTACAGGTCGCTATCGGGGTTAACGGCTTCCGGCTCGAACCACAGCCCAAAGCGCAGCCCCATGGCGGTGATCTTCTGCGCCAGACCCTCGATGCCGCCGGGGAGTTTTTTGCGGTTGACGGTGTAATCGCCAAGCCCCGCTGTATCACTGTTTCGCGCCCCGAACCAGCCGTCATCAAGGACAAACAGCTCGGCGCCGGCGGCTTTTGCCTGCCTTGCCAGCGTGAGGAGCTTTGCCTCGGTAAAATCGAAGAAATGCGCCTCCCAGTTATTAAGGAGGACGGGGCGTGGCTTTTCTTTCCACTCCCCGCGCAGAATGTGCTGCCGCACAAAGCGGTGGAAATTGCCGCTGACGCCGTTGAAGCCCTCCGATGAGACGGTCATGACCGCTTCCGGCGTGCGGAAGATCTCGCCTGTGGGCAGCCGCCAGCAGAAGCCTTTTGGCTGGATACCGGAGACAACACGAACAAAGCCGCGCGGGGAGCGCTCCACGGCAGTGTAATGGTTGCCGCTGTAAAGGAGATTGAAGCCGTAGGCAAGTCCGTGATCCTCCCCTGTCCCCTGCCGGTACAGCAGGACGCCTGCGTTGTGGCGGTTGGAGGAGGAGCCGGTGGTGCTTTCATTGACGGTGCAGCCGTACTGTACGGGACGGATATGACAATGCGTTTCGCTGATCCAGTCTCCATCAAGGGTAAGCAGCTCGTACTCCTGCTGAGGGAGATCGATCTGCTGACTCATCAGGCGGCGAATGATGACGGGAACGGCTTCGTCATTGTAAAGGACGGTGCGGCGGGTGATGGCATCTGCCGCAGGGAACACGGTGAAAATGAGCTCCAGCCGCAGGGCAAATCTCTTTTCTTTAAGAGAAAGCACCAGCGTTTCCGCTTCGTCGCTTTCATCGTAGGCAGCGGGTAGCCCTGCAGCGGGCAGCGTCCCCGTGCGGAGGGTACAATCCTCGTAAATAAAATCGGTGGTGAGGGTGCTGTCGGGCAGCTCCAGCTCGATGGCGGGAACACGGAAGTCTCCTTTGCCTATTCCCGACCAAAGGAGCGGGATATTATCAAGACAATAGGTGGGATCTTCCTCGGTGTACATCACCTGGCTGCCGTAAGGCATGGTGCGGCGTGCCGACAGCGCATCGGCATCTTCGATGGGAACCGGTGCGCCGTAATGCAGCAGCTCGATGTGACCGTACTTTGTCACCCGCAGCAGCAGTGCGCTATGTTCGGTAGAGAGGAGAAAGGTACTCCCCTGCCGGATAATATGTTTCATGACCTATCCCTCCTGCAGAATCAAGGCTTCGTAGGGGGCAAGGCGCTGCGGGGCTTCCGTCCTATCGTAATTGGAGAGGACAACGGTACCCGAGACGGGGTTCGGACGCTCCGCCGCCGCAAGACTGACAACGACGGTAAGGCCTTCGCCGTTTAATTCTCGACGGTAGGCGTAAACACCGTTCCCAAGGAAAAGCCTGGTAAAGCTGCCCGCCTGCAGCACCTCGCTGCCGTTGCGAAAGGCGATGAGCCGCCGGTAGAAGGACAGGACGGAGGCGGGGTCATTTTCCTGACAGGCGGCATTGATGCGGGGGTAGTTGCCATTGACCGAAAGCCACGGCGTACCGGTGGTAAAGCCCGCATTGGGGCTATCGTTCCACTGCATGGGGGTACGGGCATTATCGCGGCTTTTGGTCTTGATCATGCGCCAGCGCAGTGAGCGCGGCAGGTGCAGCCGCTTGCCGATGTTCCAGATATTGATGGATTCGACATCGCGCACCTTCTGCATATCTGGAAAATCAAAATTGGTCATGCCGATCTCCTGCCCCTCATACAAAAAGGGCGTTCCCCGCAGGGTAAGCACCAGTGTTGCCAGCGCCTTGGCGCTTTCATCGTGGTACTTGGTATCGTTGCCGTAGCGGGAGACAGAGCGGGGCTGATCGTGATTTTCGAGGTAGACGGTGTTCCACGGAAGCTGCTGCTGCCACTTGGTAAGGCATGCAAAGAAGCGATCCGGCTTAAATTTGCGAAGAAACCATTTAATTTTGTAGCAGTCGGTCTCCATGTGCTCGAAGGCAAACACCGTGGAAAGCTCACCGCGGGCGGGGTTTACCAGATCGTCCGCCATCTGGGGGGTGACAAAGACCGTCTCGCCCACCGTAAAGGCATTGTATTGTGAAAGAACATCGGTATAAAGGCGGTGCAGGACACGGTGGCAGCCGGGGGTGGACAAGTAGTATTCACTGCCGGTAAGAGCGGGACGCCATTTGCCGTTCTTGATGGCTTCCTTATAGATGATATTGATGACATCGCAGCGAAAGCCTGCAACGCCGCGATCCAGCCAGAAGCGCATGACATTTTCGATGGCTTCGATGACCGCTTCGTTGTGATAATTGAGATCGGGCTGCTCCTTGGCGAAAAGGTGGAGATAGTACTCCCCGCGCACTTCGTCGAACTCCCAGCAGTCGCCGCCGAAGAAATTGCCCCAGTTGGTCGGCTTTTTGCCGTTTTCGCCCTTGCGCCAGATGTAAAAATCGGTGTATGGTGCGATGCGGCGGCGGCTTTTCTGGAACCATTCGTGCTGATTGCTGGTGTGGTTAATAACGAGATCCATGATGATGCGGATATCCCGCTTTTTCGCTTCAGCGATGAGGGTGTCCATCAGCTCCAGCGTGCCGTAATTGGGGTGGATATTGCAGTAATCGCTGATGTCATAGCCGTTATCCTTATTCGGAGAGGGGTAGACCGGCGAAAGCCATAATGCACCGACGCCGAGCTTTTGCAGATAATCGAGACGGGAAATAATACCGGCAAGGTCCCCGATCCCATCGCCGTTACTATCGCAGAAGCTCATGGGATAAATTTGATAGATGACCTTTTGCTGCCACCACGGGGTTTCAGCCATTGGGGTAGACCTCCTTTTCGACATCCGCCGCCATCTCCTCGGTGACGCCGTGCTCGGCAATCATGCGGGAATAGAATTCGCCGCTCTTTTTTATGGTGCGGGCATGGGTTGCAGTATCGAAATGCACAAGACCGAAGCGGGCGGTAAAGCCCTCCAGCCACTCAAAGTTATCGACAAAGCACCAATGATAATAGCGTGTAACGGGCAGACCGCTTTCCGAAAGAGCTTTGAGATGCTCGCAAAGATAACGGCGGCGGAAGGTATCGTTGTTATCGGCGGTGCCGTTTTCGGTGATATAAATGGGAAGCTCCGGCAGAAGCTCGTGCAGCTTTGCGGCACACTCCACAATGCCGGCAGGATAGATCTCCCAGCCGAGATCATTGACCGGAACATGAGGCAGGGTGCCGTCCCCCAAGCCGGAGGTAGCGGTGCGGGCGTAATAATTCAGCCCAAGGAAATCGGCATAGCGGCAGTCCCTGCCCAGCATATAGGTTTTATTCAGCTTGGTTTGGAAGTTGTATTCCGAGATGCGGCAGGCGATGCGGTGCCACAGGTTTTTGGCATTATACGGTACAAAGGCGCGCATGTGGACGGCAAGACCAACCTTCGGTTCGGCATAGCCCAGCTCCCTGTGAATATCGTGAATGAGACAGTAGGCACGGCGGTGGCACTCGCCCAGCACCTTCATGACCCGCAGAGCGTGGGGCATATTGAACTCTCCGGGAGGGAAGCCTGCGCCCAAATAGCCGCAGACAGCGTAGACATTCGGCTCGTTGACAGTAACATATTCATCGACCAAATCGCCGAGCTGACGGACAGCAAATTCCACCATCGCAAGGAACTGCTCCACGGCGTTTTTGCCTAAGAAAGCGCCTTGACGCTCGAACCACATGGGATTGGAGAAGTGGTGCAGCGTAAGGAGAACATGAATGTTGTTTTGGTGCAGAAGCTCGATCTCCTGCCGCACCTTCCCGATCTCCTCCATGGAGAACACGCCCTCCTGCGGCTCCAGCCGCGCCCACTCCAGCCCGAAGCGGTAGTGACGGATTCCCATCTCCGCCATCAGGCGAGTGTCCTCCTCTAAATGGCCGCGGTGATCGGTGGCAATATCTGGGTTGCTGTTATCCTTGATTTTTCCCTTTTGATACCAGTCATACCAGTTGCTCTGCTTGCAGTCGCCATCAATCTGTGTTGCTGCAGAGGCTGCGCCCAGTGCGAAATTCGACGGAAAACTAAATGCGTTCACTTCTTCTCCCCCTCTCCGGCAGTATGGGTACCAATAACGATATGCAGGGCATCATTTTGCGTTTCCGCCTCAAAAAGAGTCATCAGCAGGCGGCAGCCATATTCCCGCAGAGCGGAAAGCATTGCCCCCGGGTGGCGGACAGTGATGACGGTCTCCTGCGAAATCTCGGCAAGACAATCCCACAAAGCGTCCAGATTGGCGCCGTAATATTCCGGCAGGGACAGTTTTTCTTTCAGCTCAGCATGCGCTGCTGTGCGATCGGTCATGAGCCGACCCTCCAGACAAACCTCTCTCATGGTGTTTCCTCCTCCCCGTAGATGGGGGTAAAGCTCTCATAGTGATTGTTGGTGTAATAGATCAATCCATCATTGGAATATAGCAGACGCTCAGCGCCGCGGAAGCCGCCTGCGTAATTCACATCACATTCGTACCATACGCGCCCTTCGACTTCCGGCAGGCACCCATCCCGATTGCCGAAGCGGTCGCCGCCGATGGACATACCCTCGGCAACCTCCCACAGATTGCCCTCCGACGCCGACCAGCCAAGTGCCTTCGCCTGTTGCTTGGTGAGATAATTCTGCGGCAACTGCCCGTAGATATGCAGGTACTCCGCCACCTCCTCCGGCGTGGAGTAGACGCCGTCCTCCGCCGGCAAAGCAGTGCCTTCCTGCGTAGCGGGATCGTTTTTTTCTGTGAGTGATGGAGCTGTACTGCCGCATGCCGGCAGCAGAAAAAGCAGGACAGCCATCAGCAGTGACAGCAGCAGCGCCGGCAACCGGCGGGTAATCAGATTGTTTTTCACGGTTTTCCCTCCTTTCTGCTGCGACATTTATTTTACCATACCGCAGAGGGAAAAAATAGGCGCAGAGTAACAGAGATTTCTGCAAAAAAGATGTGAAATTTGACTGCGCAGCGTGTTCATAAATTGTTTTCAAAGCCGCCATACTCTTGTAAGCTTTGACGGTTGCAATCAAAAAGCCGTTGCGCTATAATTGTTAGCATCCTAACAAAAAGGAGGCTGTTTCCCGAGCAATGAAACGACTGGAAAAATCGGTGTGTTCCGAAATAAAATGCATCTCCAATCTGATCCATCAAGAGCTGAACGGTACGACCTGCCGCGGCACGATGATGCAGAAAATGTTTTTGGGCTATTTAGATGCCCATGACGGTCAGCCGGTCTACCAAAAGGACTTAGAATCCGCATTTCATATCCGGCGAAGCACTGCAAGCGGCATTTTGCAGATCATGGTACGGGACGGTCTGCTGGTGCGGGAGCCGGTGGAGGGCGATGCGCGCCTGAAGCGGCTGGTGCTGACCCCCATCGCAATGGAACAGCTTGCCGAAATGCAGCAGGACATTCTGCATGTGGAACAGAAGGCGACCGCCGGACTGAGTGCTGCGGATCGAAAAACACTGTTTTCCCTGCTGGATAAAGTGATGGCGAACCTGACCCCAAGTAAGGAGGAATGAACCGTTGATGAAACGACTTGCCCAATGTGTAAGGGAGTATAAAAAAGATGCGATCCTCTCCCCTCTTTATGTATTGATGGAGGCGCTGTTAGATGTCGCTATTCCCTTCGTAATGGCGGACCTCATTGATAAAGGCATAGAAGCCGGTAATATGAATATGATCCTGCGATACGGAGCGATTTTGGTGGGGTTTGCGCTGGTAGCACTTGCCTTCGGCGTATTAAGCGGCAGAAGCTGCGCCCGTGCTACGGCAGGCTTTGCCCGCAATCTGCGGCATGATATGTTCCATCATCTGCAGGTGTATTCATTTTCCAATATTGATAAATTCAGCAGTGCCGGACTGGTGACGCGCTTGACCACCGATGTAAGCAATGTGCAAAACGCCTTTATGATGATCATTCGCACCCTGATCCGCTGCCCTGCCATGCTGATTTTCGCCATGGTGATGTCCTTCCGCATCAACCACGATATTTCGCTGATCTTCCTTGCTGTTATCCCTATTTTGGGCATAGGATTATACCTGATCATCAGCCGTGTACACCCGGTCTTTGAGAGGGTGTTCAAAACCTATGACCGGCTGAATGGCGTGGTGCAGGAGAACCTTTCCGGTATTCGAGTAGTAAAGAACTTTGTTCGAGAGGATCACGAGATTCAAAAATTTGATGCCATCTCCGGCACCATTTACAAGGATTTTTCGCTGGCAGAGCGTATTCTGGCGCTGAACAGTCCGCTGATGCAGGGCTGCGTATATACCTGCATGATACTGGTCTCCTGGCTGGGCGCCAAGCAGATCGTCATCGGCACCATGAGCACCGGCAACCTGATGAGCTTCTTTACCTACATCATGCAGATCCTTTCCAGCTTGATGATGCTCTCAATGGTATTCGTGATGATCACCATGTCCCGTGCCTCTGCCGAACGCATTGTGGAGGTGCTGGACGAGCAGAGTGACATTACCAACTGTGATGACCCCGTATACGAAGTAAAAGACGGCAGCATACAGTTTACCGATGTCTGCTTCAGCTATGCCAAGCGCCCTGATAAAACGGTACTGGACGATATTGACCTTGTGATCCCATCCGGTCAGACGGTGGGCATCATCGGCGGTACCGGCTCCTCCAAGAGCAGTCTGGTGCAGCTGATCCCCCGCCTGTACGATGTGACCGGCGGCAGCGTAAAGGTGGGCGGTATCGATGTGCGACATTATGACCTGCAGACGCTGCGGCACAATGTCGCTATGGTGCTGCAAAAGAACACACTTTTCAGCGGAACGATAAAGGATAACCTGCGCTGGGGCAACCCGGACGCAACCGATGAGGAGCTGGTGCATGCCTGCAAGCTGGCGCAGGCTGATGATTTTATCCGAGCGTTCCCCGACGGATATGAGACTCATATTGAGCAGGGGGGCACCAATGTTTCGGGCGGTCAGAAGCAGCGCCTGTGCATTGCGCGCGCCATTCTGCGCAAACCAAAGATCTTAATTCTGGACGACAGCACCAGTGCCGTTGATACCAAAACAGATGCGCTGATCCGCAAGGCATTCCGTGAAGAAATACCGGATACCACCAAGATTATTATTGCCCAGCGAATCAGCTCCGTCATGGACGCCGATCAGATCATTGTAATGGATAATGGCAGAATAAACGCCTGCGGCACCCATGAGGAATTGATGGCAACCAATGAAATCTACCGTGAGGTTTACGAATCGCAGCAGAAAGGAGGTTTGGAGGAATGAGCGGACCCAGAAGAGGTTTTACCGGCGGCAAGCGGGCAAAGGACGCAAAGGGAACACTGAAGCGCCTGATCGGTTACATCGCCAAGGGAAACAAAGCACGGCTGGCGATCGTATTTGTTCTGCTGCTTATCAGTACAATTGCCAGCGTTGCCTCCTCCCTGTTTCTCAAATCGCTGATCGACGACTACATTGCCCCGCTGATCGGGCAATCCGCGCCGGATTTTTCGCCGCTTTTCGGCGCATTGACCATGATGGCGTGCATTTATCTGGCAGGCATGCTTGCCTCCTATTTACAGACGAGGCTGATGATCCCCGTGGCGCAGGGTACCCTGAAAACCATAAGGGACGATATGTTTGCCCATATGCAGACGCTGCCCATTAAATACTTTGATACCCACACCCATGGCAATGTGATGAGCTACTACACCAATGATACCGATACCCTGCGGCAGATGATCAGTCAGAGCCTGCCCAATGCTGTCAGCTCCATTATCAGCATCACGGCAGTATTCATCGCCATGCTGAGCACCAGCGTATGGCTGACGCTCCTGATGTTTGTCTTTTTGGGTCTGATGCTGTGGGTGGTAAAAAACATCGGCGGCGGCAGTGCCAAGTATTTTGTAAAGCAGCAGCAGTCGCTTGGTAAAGTAAACGGCTTTATTGAGGAAATGATCGGCGGTCAGAAGGTCGTCAAGGTATTCTGCCACGAGCAGCAGAACCAGAAGGATTTCGATGTGCTCAATGATGAATTCCGTGAAAATGCTACCAAAGCCAACACCTATGCCAATATCATGATGCCCATTATGGGCAATTTGGGGCATTTGCAGTATGTTCTGGTCGCCATTGTGGGCGGGCTGCTTGCCATTGCCGCCGTACCCAACCTGACCCTGACCGGCATGGGGATTATGACGCTGGGCGGTATTGCCTCCTTTTTGCAGCTGAGCCGCAGCTTTACCATGCCCATCAGTCAAGTCTCACAGCAGATCAACTCGGTGGTGATGGCACTGGCTGGTGCGGAGCGCATCTTTGAACTGATGGACGAACCCAGTGAGGAGGATCACGGCGAGGTAACGCTGGTAAACGCCGAGGAAAAGGACGGCGCATTGGTCGAAGCCGACCACCGTACCGGCATCTGGGCATGGAAAAAGCCTCTGCCGGAAGGCGGCTATGAGCTGATAAGGCAGCACGGCGATGTGCGCATGAAAGATGTGGATTTTTCCTATGTGGAGGGAAATCCCGTTCTGCATGATATTACCCTGTATGCCGAGCCGGGGCAGAAGGTGGCTTTCGTGGGAGCAACGGGCGCCGGCAAGACCACCATCACCAATCTGATCAACCGCTTTTATGATATCGCCGACGGCAAGATCCGCTATGACGGAATCAATATCAACAAGATTAAAAAGAGTGATCTGCGCCGAAGCCTTGGTGTGGTATTGCAGGACGTTAATCTCTTTACCGGCACTGTGATGGATAATATCCGCTATGGGCGGCTGGACGCCTCCGACGAGGAATGTATTGCCGCGGCAAGGCTTGCCAATGCACATGAATTTATTTCGCGTCTGCCGGAAGGCTACCAAACCGTTCTTTCCGGCGATGGCGGCAGCCTTTCTCAAGGGCAGCGGCAGTTGATCTCCATTGCGCGGGCAGCGGTAGCCGATCCCCCCGTTATGATCTTAGATGAGGCGACCTCCAGCATTGATACCCGAACCGAGGCGATCGTGCAGCGGGGTATGGACCGGCTGATGCACGGACGGACGGTATTTGTCATTGCGCACCGGCTCTCCACCGTACAGAATGCCGATGTCATTATGGTTCTGGAGCATGGGCGAATTATTGAACGCGGAACTCACGAAATGTTGATCGCTCAAAAAGGGAAATACTATCAGCTGTATACCGGCGCCTTTGAGCTGGAATAAAGTGCAACGAATCATTCAGGCAAAGTATTCTGCTATGCCCGAATTTTTTCGTGATTTTTGAAAAAAAGGCTTTACAAAAACTTTGCGGTATGCTATTATAGTCAAGCAGTCCAAAAACACATGGGGGCGTAGCTCACTTGGGAGAGCGCTTGACTGGCAGTCAAGAGGTAGAGAGTTCGATCCTCTTCGTCTCCACCAAAAGAGATCCGCAGGAACACAGTTTCTGCGGTCTTTTTGTATAATCGACCGACTGTTTTTGTTCCCGTTCCTCATCGACAAAGGAGACACCATGAAAAAGAAACTAACCGTAAAAGAGTACGTCTATGTTGCCAGCATGCTGTTTGGCTTGTTCTTCGGCGCAGGTAACCTCATCTTCCCCACTGCAGTGGGTCAGCTTGCCGGCCGCAATATGTGGAGCGCCATTCTGGGACTGCTGATTACCGGTGTTGGACTGCCGCTGTTGGGTGTTGCAGCTCTGGGTCTTTCCCGCAGTGATGGTCTGTTTTCCCTCAGCAGCAAGGTAAACCGTCCCTATGCCTATTTCTTTACCTGTGCGCTGTACCTCACCATTGGTCCATTCTTCGCTATTCCCCGCTGCGCTACCGTTTCCTTCACCGTCGGTCTGGAACAGATCCTTCCCCAGAACGGCAATATGAAGCTGTATCTTCTGCTGTTTACGCTGGCGTTCTTTATTGCGGCGCTGTTGTTCTCGCTGCGCCCCGGTAAGATCCTTACATGGGTCGGCAAGATCCTCAACCCCTTCTTCCTGCTGTTCCTCGGCATTTTGGTCGTGGTAACGCTGCTCTCCCCTGCCGCCGTTTCTGTTGCCAGTGTGGAGCCTATGGGCAGCTATATCGAGCAGCCCTTCTTCACCGGCTTTTTGGAGGGCTATAACACCATGGACGCCCTTGCCAGTCTCGCCTTCGGCATCATTGTGGTACAGGTTATCCGGGAGCTCGGCGTTGATGAACCCGGCGCAGTAGCAAGCAATACCGCAAAAGCCGGTATCTTCAGCTGCCTGTTTATGGGACTTATTTATATTGCCGTTACCGCTATGAGTGCCAAGAGCCGCGGCGTACTGCCCGCAGCCGAAAACGGTGGTGTCGCATTGGCACAGATCTCCCAAACCTTCCTTGGTCGGATCGGTCTCTTGATTCTTGCAGTGACTGTAACCCTTGCCTGCCTGAAAACGGCAGTCGGGTTGATCACCAGCTGTGCCGAAACCTTCAGCGGACTGTTCCCCAAGGGCCCTGCCTATCGGGTCTGGGCGGTCATCTTCACGCTGATTTCCCTCATCATTGCCAATTTCGGTCTTTCCGCCATCATCGAATACTCTGTACCGGTGCTGATGTTCTTGTACCCCCTTTCCATCACCCTTATCCTGCTTGCGTTGTTCGGCAGGTTCTTTGAGCATGACAGGGCAGTATATAACTGGGTCATCGGGCTGACGCTGGTAGCCTCTCTTTATGATCTGCTGCGCACCCTGCCTGCCGCACTGCGCGCTTCCTGCCATCTGGACGGAATCATTGACGCTATCGGCAGCGTGCTGCCGCTTTCCGGACTGGGACTGGGCTGGGTATGTCCTGCTGCGCTGGGGCTTCTGATCGGTTTGGCCGTACATTATGCCGGAAGAAATAAGAAGAAAGTAACTGCCTGATTTTAATTGAAAAGTAATCAGAGAAAGACCTCCGGAGGAAACCTTCGGAGGTCTGATTGTTTTTGTGGTGAAATCGGGAATTATGATGAACGCTGACTGCTTTCCCGCAGGGCTTCGGCATCTGCGGCGCGCTGCTCCATGATCGCCTCCTTGAGGATCATATCCTTGACCTTCATCAGGCGAATGGTATTGGCACGCTCGTTTTCGTCCAGCTTCATGGTAATGTATCGAATGCTCTCCTGCATCTGAGGGATCTTGACATACTCCAACGCATTGACGCGGCGGCGGGTCTTTTCAATTTCCTCCGCCAAAAGCTGTGTTGCCTTTTCAATCTCTGCAAGACGCAGCATATCCTGAAACACCCCGGAAAGTGCCGAGACGGCATCGTCCAGTTCTCCACTGGTCTGCGCATAGCCGTAGGGGTATGCACTGCCTCCCTGCTTTTCGGTAAAATGGTAGCGGGGTACCTCCACCGACATAACATTCTCAAAGCTCATATCCAGTTCTACACTGCGGCTGGGTATCAGCAATGATTGCCCGAGCATCTCCGGTGTCATGAGAGCGGCGGCAACAGTAAAGGAGGCATGTGCCTGCATAAGACCCTCCTCAACCCGCTGACGCAAAGCGCGATTTTCCCGAACGGTCTCCATAAACTGCTTCATCAGCTCATCGCGCTTATCCCGCAGCAGCTTATGACCCCGTTGGGCGGTGCGGAGCTGGCGCTTGAGGCGGGTCAGCTCCATGCGGGTGGGATTGATGATGGTTCCCGTCAAGTTGCTCCCTCCTTACTGCTTGGGCAGGTATTTTTCGATATGCTCCGGTTTGATACGCTTCAGCTCACTTTTGGGCAGCAGGCTGAGAAGCTGCCAGCCCAGATCCAAGGTTTCCTCGACAGAGCGGTTTTCCTCGCTGCCCTGCGAAACATAGCGCCGCTCAAATTCATCGGCAAAACGGGCATACTGCAAATCGACCTCGGAAAGCGCCGCTTCACCCAAAATGGACATCAGTTCCTTGTTTTCTTTGCCTGTGGCGTAGGCAGCAAAGAGTTGGTTCATGGTGCCTGCGTGATCCTCACGGGTCTTCCCTGCGCCGATTCCCTTATCCTTAAGGCGGGAAAGGGAGGGCAGGACATCAACGGGCGGCGTAACGCCGCGCCGGAACAGCTCACGAGACAGAATGATCTGTCCCTCGGTAATGTATCCGGTAAGGTCAGGAATGGGGTGGGTCTTATCGTCTTCCGGCATGGTGAGAATAGGGATCATGGTGATGGAGCCTTCTTTGCCCACCTGCCGTCCGGCACGCTCGTACATCGTAGCAAGGTCGGTATAAAGATATCCGGGATAACCACGACGACCGGGAACCTCCTTTTTAGCAGCGGAGATTTCCCGCAGCGCCTCGGCATAGTTGGTGATATCGGTAAGAATGACCAGTACATGCATTCCGAGATCGAAGGCGAGATATTCGGCAGCGGTGAGCGCCATGCGCGGCGTGGCGATACGCTCAACTGCAGGGTCATTTGCCAGGTTGGTGAACAACACGGTGCGGTCGATGGCGCCGGTGCGGCGGAACTCATTGACAAAGAATTCGGATTCCTCATAGGTGATGCCGATCGCAGCAAATACAACTGCAAAGTTGCTTTCCCCGTCCAACACCCGCGCCTGACGTGCGATCTGTGCAGCGAGCTGTGCATGCGGCAAACCGGAGCCGGAGAAGATCGGCAGCTTCTGTCCTCTGACCAGCGTATTCAGACCGTCAATGGTTGAAATACCGGTCTGGATAAATTCATTGGGATAATTGCGTGCTGCAGGATTCATGGCAAGACCGTTGATATCTCGGTATTCGTCCGCCAAAATAGCAGGACCGTCATCAATCGGCTGACCCATGCCGTTAAATACTCGTCCCAGCATATCACCGGAGACGGCAAGCTGCAGCGGGTGACCCAAAAAGCGGATCTTGGAACCTGCCAGATTGATACCGGCAGAAGCTTCAAACAGCTGCACCACGGCGGTATCACCGTTAACCTCCAGCACCTTGCAGCGGCGCAGAGAGCCATCGGTCAACTCGATCTCCGCCAGTTCATCATAGGTGACGCCCTGTACATGGTCAACCACCATCAGCGGGCCGGAGATTTCCCGTATCGTTTTATATTCACGGATCACAGTGCTTCCTCTCCTTTCTGCGCCAATGCTTCCAGTTCTTCCTCCATCTGAGTCAAGAGGAGATCATATTCCTCCGCATAGCGATCGGATGGGACGCTCTTGGCACGACCCAGCTTTTCGCGAGATGGGGTCATAAATAGCTCGGCAACACGGCAGCCGCGCTCGGCAGCTCCCCGGCAGAGTGCATCATACCGGCGGATCATGGAAAGCATTCTTGCCTGCCGGTCATACTCCGAGAAGGAGTCAATATCGACGAAGGAGTTCTGTTGCAGGAAGTCCTCCCGCACCATACGGGCGGTTTCCAGTGTGATCTGATCCTTGGCGGAAAGGGAATCCTTACCGACAAGCTGGACGATCTCGTTGAGGCTTGCTTCCTCCTGCAGGACAGACATTGCCCATTCACGGTTCTGCAAAAAGGCTTTCCCGAAATGCTGCTCATACCATGGACGGAGACTATCGATGTAAAGAGAATAGGAATTGAGCCAGTTGATGGCCGGGAAATGGCGGCGGTAAGCAAGGCTGGCATCAAGTGCCCAGAATACCTTGACAATACGCATCGTCGCCTGCGAAACAGGCTCGGAAAGATCGCCGCCGGGAGGCGATACCGCACCAACCGCAGTCAGAGATCCGTAGCGCTCCTCATCGCTGCCAATGCAGGCAACGGAGCCGGCACGCTCGTAAAACTGCGCCAGTCGGGAGGAAAGATAGGCGGGATAGCCCTCCTCGCCGGGCATTTCCTCCAAGCGACCGCTCATCTCACGCAGTGCCTCTGCCCAGCGGGAGGTAGAGTCGGCAATAACAGCAACCGCATAGCCCATGTCGCGGTAGTACTCTGCAATGGTGATTCCGGTGTAAATGGACGCTTCACGCGCCGCAACCGGCATATCAGAGGTATTGGCAATCAGCACAGTACGCTTCATCAGCGACTCTCCGGTACGGGGGTCAATAAGCTCCGGGAATTCCCGCAAAACATCGGTCATCTCATTGCCGCGCTCACCGCAGCCGATGTAGACCACAAGATCAACATCTGACCACTTGGCAAGGGCATGCTGCATGACCGTTTTACCGGAGCCGAAAGGCCCCGGAATGGCTGCGGTACCGCCCTTTGCCACCGGGAAGAAGGTATCCACGATGCGCTGTCCGGACTGAAGCGGCACGCTGGGCGGGAATTTACGACGATAAGGGCGTCCCACACGAACTGCCCACTTTTGCATCATAGGCAGATCTACACGAGTGCCGTCCGGCTGTTCAAGAACAGCCACCGTTTCGGTAACGGTGTAGCTGCCGGATTGTATGGAAACAATCTTGCCCTTCATTTTGGGCGGAATCATAATCTTGTGCAGAATAGAGGGGGTCTCCTGCACCGTACCGATAATATCGCCGCCGATGACCTCATCACCGGCGTGGACGGTAGCAGTAAACTCCCACTTTTTCTCCCGATCCAAAGCGGGTACTTCCACGCCGCGCGGCAGGTTATTGCCGCCTGTTTTTTTCATAATGGCATCGAGCGGGCGCTGAATTCCGTCATAGATGTTTTCGACCAGTCCGGGACCCAGCTCGACCGAAAGAGGCGAACCGGTCGTAACGACTTCTGCGCCGGGTCCGAGTCCGGAGGTTTCCTCGTAAACCTGAATGGAGGCGGAGCCGCTGTTCATGGTCAGGATCTCGCCGATAAGACGCTGCTCCCCTACACGAACCACATCTGCCATATTAGCTTCCTCCAGACCGGTGGCAACTACCAGCGGGCCGGAGACTTTAACGATTTTTCCCATGGGGCGTTTTCTTCCTTTCCTCAGATGATATCCGCGCCGACTGCGCGCTCCACTGTTGTTTTAACCTGCTGCATTCCCAAGCCAAGACTTCCTTCCTTGCCCGGAATGAGAATAATGGCGGGGGTGGCTGCCTTACGGTACCGCTCCAATTCAGGGGCAAGCCCTGCCGCCAGCTGCTCGGTGATGTAAATGATGGCTGTATCTTCCTTTGCCAGTCGGTGCAGAATGGGGCGTGCGTATTCCGGCGTTTCAGCGGGGCAGGTCTCCAACCCCAGCGCCGCAAAGCCTTGTACGCTTTGGGCATCGCCCAACACGGCTATTTTATACATACGGCACACCTCCTTAGACTGTGTTCTGTCTCAAACGGCTGCGGATCATCTCCGGTGAAAGTCCCGCCGCGCGACCGGTCATAATGATGCGGATCGCAGTGATCTCGTTTTCCACGGCAGAAAGATAGCACAGTACCGTTTCCTCCCCGAAGGGAGTGCGGCGAGCCGCCGAAAGATAAGCATCGGTCGCTTCATCACACGCCTTTTCAAAGGCAGTAAGTGAACCGCCGCCCGCTGCCGCTGCGCCCAACGCTGCTGCCTTGGAGAGCGCACCTGCGCCGAACAATTCACCCAGCTTAGCAGGCTCGGTCGTCATGATGGCATGGGGCGAAACGCTGCCCCCCTCCAAAAGCGCCTGCGGCAGAAGATCGCTGCTGTCACTGCGCGCAGTACGTACTGCGGTGCGCAGATTAGCGGCATCAATTAGCTGCTGCACATAGCCGCGAAGGAAGCTGCTTTGCAGTTCGTCGGCAAGAGCAGACATTTCGGTATAGCAGGCGGCGTCCAATCGCAAATCGGCACCCTGCGGATCGTTTTCCTGCAGCAGTACCGCAGCCTCCTGTGCCGCCCGACGAGCGATATCGCTTACCGATAGCTTGTGCTCCTGCTGCCACTCGCTGTGCAGACGGTCGGCATCATACCTGCCGCCGGAAAGCAGCAGCTCCTCCGGAGAAATACCGCGCCGCTCTGCCTTCAGGATTGCTTTGATATTATGATAATCGTATTTAAGCCGGAACAAATCCATAAGCCTTGGCTCCGGCACTGCGGAGGAAAGCTCCCTATACAGGCTTTCCCTCCGCTGACGCAGCGCCTCTTCCAGCGGAGCATTCTCGGCATAGCCGCACTCTGCCAGCAGCTTGCGGGCTTCTGCCTCGCTTGCCGCTTCCAGTAAGCGCTCCTGCTTCTCAGGCGTCAGCAGACGGGTCTCCATCGCATGCAGCCGCGCAGAGACCGCCAAATAGTCGGTATCCCTGATGGGGGTCATCACAGCCCCTCCTTACTCATTGGGAAAGAGGATCTTCGCTACCTCTTTCTCCAGCTTTTCCCGCTGAAGCCGCACCAGTGTATCAAAGGCACAGTTCAGCTCAACATCGCCGCTGCTGAGGATAAAGCCGCCCGGAATGGGGCGTGTTTCGGCGCTGAGCGTAAGCTCGCCTCGCTTGCCGGCAGCACGCAGCGCCGTATTTGCCATCAATATCACTTCTGTGCCGTATTGCTCTGCATCTCGGGGGGAAAGGATCATCTGCTCCCCGCCCTCGGCAGCTTCCGCTGCAAGAGAGGCGATCAATGCAAGATATTTCTCCCGCGGCAGGCTGCAAAGCTGCTCCACCGCTGCCGCAAAGGTCTCCTCCAGCAGCTGCTGCTTGGCAGCAAGCTCCAGCTTGTGGCACTCCACCGCTGCCGATGAGGACAGGCGCTCCCGCCGTTCCTCTGCCGCACGGCGACCGCGTGTAAGCAGCTCCAGACTCTCCTGCTCCGCTGCCGACTGCGCTTCTGCCGTTAGTGCTTCGATTTTTTCGTCATTTTCTCGCTGTATTTCTGCGATCTCCCGCTCGGCATCGGCAATGATACGCGCGGTGATCTTATCCATTCCTTCCATGGGAACTCCTTTCTTCCGACCCGCTTACGCCAGGAACAGGAAGTTCAGCATCAGCATGGAAGCCAGCAGCGAAAGGATTGCATAGAATTCCACGATGCCGCACAGCACCAGGCCCTTGGACCAGTCGGAAGGCTTTTTCGCCAGAATATTGATGGAGGCAGCTGCAACACGTCCTTGTGCAATGGCTGAGAGTAGACCGCCCAACGCCATAGGCAAACATGCCGCAAAGCAACGCAGACCGTCCATCACACTCAGGTCGGTATTGCCATTGAGCAAGCCAATGGCAAAGATGGAGAAGAACCATACTACCGTGCCGTACAAGCCCTGCGTACCGGGCAGCACCTGCAGGATCATTGCCTTACCGAATTTGCTGGGGTCTTCACACATCAGTCCGGCTGCAGCCTCACCTGCCATACCGGTTCCCTTTGCCGAGCCGACACAGCTCAGTCCTGCTGCCAAACCGCCGCCCAGCAGCGCCAGTGCCAATCCGCCGAAAGATTCCAAAAAATTCATAGTCTATACGCTCCTTTTTATTGTTCTGCTATTCTGTAATATTTGGGTTCTGCCGCAACGGGGCGGAAAGCACGCCCGCCGTCCCGATAGAAATACTTGAAAAATTCCAAACACTGAAGCCGCATATCATGCACATAGCACCCCAGCAGGTTCAGGGCAAAGTTAAGAGCATTGCCCAGTATGGAAATCACAAAAAAGATAATCAGATTTCCGGGAATGGCTGCCAGTGTATTAAAGACCTGTGCAATAACGGCTCCCGCCAGCATCAGCGCCATCAGACGCACATAAGAGAGGATATCGCCAAAATAACCGGTAATATGGTTGTAAATTGAACCGCCGATCCCGACGATCTTTCCTCCGATACCCTTTTTTCCGTAGCTTTGACTGATGACCAGCACCGCCAAAAGCACCCACAGGAAAACTTTATTTCCGGTAACGCCCAGTGCCACACCGCAGCCGATGATAACCCACCATGCCGCCTCTTCGCACAAGGCTTCCGCAATCTCGCCATGCCTCAGCTTGTAGATAAAACCGATGACCATACCGACAAGGATCTGCACACAGCCCAAGGCGAGCGACCCCAGCATTACCATGATGATATCATTGATGGGGGAGAAAAGCGGCTGCCAGAACCATGTAAAGGTACTCTCCGGATTGAAGAGCTTAACAAGCTGCGGGATAAAATCTCCGAAAAAGCCGCCGGTCATAGCGCCCAGAATAAAGGTGGAAATTCCGCACAAGCCCAGCAATGCAAAGAAATTGCGGTTGCCGCCGGTGGGCTGTTTCTTTTTGAGTACGAGAAGCGATGCCGCCATCATTAAAAGCCCGTAGCCCATATCTGCCATCATAATCCCGTAAAACAGGATAAAAAACGGTGCCATATAAGGGTTTGGATCCAGCGAGCCATAGGCAGGCAGCGAATACATCTCCGTGACCATATTCAGCGGACCGGTAAAGCGGTTGTTCTTCAGCTTGACCGGAACACGCGGATAATCCTCCGGCAGCGGGTCTGTCATCTGCCACGCGCAGGTGCAACCCTCCAGCAGCATTTCCAGTTCCTTTGTGTTCTCTGCAGGGAACCACCCTTCCAAGAGGAAGGTTTCAGCAGTCTCCCTCGTGCGTCCTTTTGCCTCTCCCCGATCCATTTCGATACGGGAGGCATCGGAGAGCTGGCGCAGCTCCGGCTTTTGGTCGGCGCACTTTGCAATCTCCTGCTCCAATGTAGCCTTGCGCTCTGCCAGTTCTGCCTGCTCCCGCCGCAGGGCGGCAAGGTTTTCTCCTGCAGTACCGCGGCGGTCGCCCGGTGCCACGCGGCTCCAGCCCAATGCCTTCACCGCTGCCACATGGTCCTCCGCCTGTGAGATATGTACCGTAAGCACAGCGTACCGGCGCTCACGGTCGACACTAACCTCGCGGAACTCATATAGATCTCCCGCCGCCTCCAGTGCCTCCCGAATCTGCTCCGGCGGCACCACCGCAGGCAGTGTGCCCATTTGAATCAGCACTTTTTCGGTGGTAGCGCATTCCAGCGGCATGGTAAGGCTCTCCCAAGGAAGAAGCTGAGCCTCCTCTGCCGCCAGTTTTTCGCTGCGTGACTGCAGGGAAGCCAATTCCTCTCGGCAGCGGTTCAACCGCTTCGCCGCACTCTTTCCGTCAGCCAGCTGGCTTTCATCAGTCAATGCCTGCTCGTCAATGAACGGAAGCGGCTCCAGTGCATTCTTTTCCTTTGGAGTGTGATCTGTCAATGTTTGCAGCGCCTGCTCTGCTGCGGTGTACTGCTCTCGTATTCTTTGCAGCTCCGCCGCCTCCGGTATACGCAGCTTTTCCAGCAGCGGATCATCTGCCGCCGGCTCCGGCTCGGTGATTTCCAAGCAGCCGAGATGCTGAAGCCGCCGCAGCATTTCTTCCCGCTCCGCCTGCAGCCCAATAAGCCGCAGGTGACGCATTGTTACAATAGCCATTAGCGTTCCACAACCTTTTCCACGATCCACCCGACCGCTTTCGGGATCCTTTGTCGGGCTTCCTCTTTTTTATGCTCCCATTCGGCGGAAGCCGCTTCCAATGCTTTATAGGTCTGCTGCGCCGCCTGCCGTTCTGCCTCGGACATCATTTCGCGTACCTCCGCCTCCGCTTCGGCTCTTGCCTGCTCCCGCAGGCGTTCGGCACTACGCTGGGCAAAAAGCAGCTTCTGCCGACACTCTGTGACGGCGCTTTCACGCTTGGAATTCATTTCTTCCTCTGTCTTCAGCACCTCCATGATGGGCTCCATCGGCACTGTGTTCGCCTCCTTGCAAAATATTTATTACCATTTAAGTATAATTATATAACATTACAAGAATGAAGTAAAGGCGGAGTATGCGGACAATTTATACTTTTTGTGGTATATATGTGGTACACAGCTCAAAGTTTGGGTAAAAATTAACAAATGTCAAAAGATTATATACGCCTTAATAAGGTAGGGGTTTCATCTTCCTATTGTGCCGTACGATCATCAGATTGCTGTCCTGATCATGAATAGCTGCTCCCTTAATAAATTCATTTTTTGTAATAAAGAACAGGGTGCCGACCCTACATCGACACCCTGCTATCTCTATTTTTTTGTGGGAGGTTAAATGGATATTATTCCATGTGCTCGCGGTCGGTTGCCATCAGAATGGTCCAATACTGATCGGCAACGACCTCATTCTTCTGGTTGATGGTTTCAATGTGGAAACGAATGATGCCGCGACCTGGTTTCTTGCTCAAGCGCTTTTCAACGGGGGTCAGCACGCAGGTGATGGTATCCTGGAAGCGGACGGGGTTGGTAAACTTCATCTCGCAGCCCAAAAGACCAATGTAGCTGCCATCAAAGAGACCGGTTTGGCACACCAGACCGGTGCTGATGATGTAGGTGAGGGCACCGTAGGCGATACGGGTGCCATAGATGGACTTCTTGGCATACTCTTCGTTGATGTGCAGCGCACTGAAGTCGCCGGAAAGACCCGCAAAGTTGACAACGTCCGCTTCGGTAATGGTACGAGCAGAGGTATAGTACTGCTTGTTCATCTCAAATTCATCGTAAAGTTTTCCTACAAATTCGTAAGCCATTTTCAATTTCCTTCTTTCTTGATATGTAGCTTTTATATGATCTATCAGATCACGCCGTGCTCCTTAAGAGCGGCGATCTCTTCTTCGGTACGACCCAATTCCTTTAGGATATCGTTGTTATCCTGCCCGCAGACAGGAGCGCTGGTGCGAACTTCACCGGGTGTTGCCATCATCTTGATGGGGATCCCCTGCATCTTATACTTGCCGACATCGGGACCTTCCATATCCACGATCATATCGCGGGCAAGGAACTGCTCGTTCTCGATGACCTCGCTGACGCGCAGCACGGGACTATATGCCTGACGGAATTCATCGGCAATGATCTTTTCGATCTCAGCACGGGTGCGCTGCTTCGTCCAGTCATTGATATAAACGAACAGCTCGTCCGCATTTTCCACGCGGTGCTCATTGGTATCAAAGCGGGGATCCTCGATCAGCTCGGGATGACCGATCGCCTCAGCAAAGGGATCCCACTTATTGACGGTAGTGTTGCCCAAAATGCAGTAGCCGTCTTTTGCCTCGAAGATATCATAAGGATAGGCGGAAAGATCACGGCAGCCGATACGACCGGGTTCAACGCCGGTCATGGTGTACTGAACAATGCCCTGCATGATCATGTGCAGCATCGCATCGGACATGGAGACTTCCAGATACTGACCTTCGCCGGTGCGCTGGCGATGATACAAAGCATACATAATGCCCAAAGCGGTAAACAGACCACCGATGCTGTCGCCGAAGGCAACACCGGAGCCGGTGGGCTTACCATCGGGATAACCGGTCACGCTCATGACGCCGCTGAGTGCCTCTGCCAAATTGGAGTAGGCGCCACGCTGGGCGTAAGGGCCGGTCTGACCATAGCCGGAAAGCGAAGCCATGATAATGTCGGGCTTAATGGCACGCAGCACCTCATAGTCGATGCCAAGGCGCTTCATCACGCCGGGGCGGAAGTTTTCCACCACGACATCGGCGGTCTTGACCAGATCGAACAGGATCTGCTTGCCCTCATCGGTCTTGAGGTTCAAGGTAATGCTCTTTTTGTTGCGGTTCATATTGAAGAACTGCACGCTCCAGCCCTTGTAGATGGGGTTCCATGTACGGGCTGGATCGCCGGTAGCAGCATTCTCGACTTTGATAACCTCAGCGCCGAAATCGGCGAGCTGCATGGTAGCAAACGGAGCGGAATAAGCAGTGGTCAAGTCGACTACACGAATACCCTCCAAAACTTTGTTGTTCATTGCGATTATTCTCCTTAGACAATAAATAGAGGAAAGGGTTCGGGCGCCAACCGGGGGTCTTTCTATCGGCGGCGCCCGGGGGAATCTTCACAGGGTAAATCCCTTCAATTTTTTGTTACTTGGCTGCTTTCTTATTATCGGCAACAAATACCAGACGGGACACAAAGAAGCCGATGATAACGACCAGCAGGGTGATCCAAGTGGAAGCGACGCCCAGCTTCTTGAGAATGATGTAAACAATAACGCCGGAGATGAACAGCGGACCATTATACTTGACATTCTTCATCAGGTAGTCACAGATAAGCGCACCGAAGATGGCGGGTACCAGATAGCTGAAGGTGGCGGTAACGCTGGCAGGCAGTGCGGAAATAACGGTGGAACCGAGGATAACAAAAGCGGTGAGCAGTACAACGGTAAGCAGGTTGCTGACTGCGACAGCCATGGTGGAGATGACGTTACCGGCTTCGGTGCCGCCCTCTACGTCAGCGCTCTTCTGAGCGGCAGCAACAGCAGGCATACGCAGGTCGGACACATTGCCGGTCGTCCATGCAAGGAAGCTGCCGCCAACGCCCAGTGCGGGGTAGAAGGTGATGGGCTGCAGAATCCAGCCGATCAGGAAGGAAGCGGCGACCATCGCAATAATCTGACCGATTTCTCCGCCAGAGGGAACCACACCGGTGGTGATATACAGATAAGCTACAGGGAGAAAGTTGGCAACCAGTGCGCACAGCATGGTGATAACGCCCAGACGCATACATTTTTTATCAAAAGACATTACAAACCCTCCTTATGCCATAAGGCTCTTTGCCGCAACGGCAGCCAACAGACCCACGATCATGGAAATACCGAGGGAAAACTCCTGCATTCTGCGGTTCTTAGCGAATATCTTGTTAAGCAGGAACATGCACGCTGCGCCGAATACAGCCGCAACTGCATAAGGGCTCGCCTTGCCATAGACCTGATTGGTGAGCAGATAAGTGAACAGGGATACGAGAGCGCCGCTCATGAGGATTTTCATCCACTTGGGATTCAGCTTGGCGTTCATGGTCTCGGTTACTTTACCCATGCAAAGGATCATAACCAGAGGGCCCAGCAGCCAGCCGCCTACATGGACAGCCTGTGCCCACAAGCCATAAACAAAGGTGTTGGTTTCAACATCTCCGCCGGCAGAAGCAGCCATATCCTGAACCAATGTAGCAACGGTCAGCTCGGAACGACCGGAGCCTACATCTGCCATACGCATCCAAGAGTTGGGGCCACCCATTGTCGCCATCAGCGCCAGACACATAACAACCAGTGCACAGGCGGGGCCAAAAGCGGTAATCAGGGCGGAACGCATACCCTCCTTCTGTCTTTCACGGCTGATCTCAAGATGGTCAGCCTCTCTGCGAGCGGTACGCAGGAACAGCAGTGCCTGAATAACAATCACAACGATCATGATGCCGCAGACCAGCCACATGCCAAATCCATTTTTCAGTGCGGAAACATCCATGGAATTTTACTCCTTTTATTTAGTCTGTCTTTATTCTTAGTGCTTCTTTTCTAAAATGTAAACATTGTCCTCTGTCTTTTACTCGGCGCAGGCTTCAATAATCTTTTCTACCATTTCGCCGGATTTCACCAGATCCTCTACGACCAGCGTTTCATTAACCGTGTGGTTCTTGCTGTAGCCGGTCGAAAGTCCGACGCACTCAATGCCATAACCATTGAGTCGGTTGGCGTCCAGTCCGCCGCCGCCATGCTCCACCCGCGGCTCCACACCGATGCTGGTAAGCGCTTCGCACGCTACCTTGATTGGGTGATGATCTGCAGGAACAAAGAAGGCAGGATAATTAAGGATATAATGTGCGTCGATCTCTGCACCGGTCTCCTCGGCTACTTCTTTCGCGACCTTTTGGAACAGTTCCAGATAAGCCTCCAGCTTTTCATTTCGCAGGCTCATCGCAAACGCCTTGGCATTAGCGGTATCCGGCACAGCATTGCAGGGCCCGGGCGCCACCAGATAAGACCAGTTAATAACGGTGTCCTCATCTAAACGACCGTCGCCGATTCGGGAAAGCACCTGAACAGCAGCGTGTGTTGCGCTGACGCCCAGCTCGGGGTAGGCGGCGTGGGCAGATTTTCCTTTGATGTCCAGAAACAGTTCGGCTTTACCCATTGCGGAATCCAGCACGCGGCCGATGCGTCCGGGGGAATCCAGCACAAAACCGTATTTGGCTTCAAACAGCGAAGTATCCAAATGCTTGGTGCCTTGAACACCGATCTCCTCACAGACCGAGAATAAAACCTCAATGCGCGGATAGGGCTTGCCGCTTGCCAACGCACGGCGGATACCGTCCAAAACGGCGGCAACGCCGGAAAGATCGTCCGCAGCCAGAATGGTCGTTCCGTCGGAGACAAGATTGCCGTCCTTTAACTGGGGCTTGATCCCCAAACCATTCTGCACGCGATCCAGATGAGCGGCCAAAAGCACGCAGCCCTTTGCAGTACCCTCCAGATAGGCGCAAACGTTGCCTGCCTCGCCCTCTACCTTGGCAGCGGTATCGTCCTCGCGAACCGTAAATCCAAGTTCCTTGAGCTTTTTGGTAACAGCGTCCACAACCAATCGCTCATGGCGGGAGGCACAGTCCAGCTCGGCAAGCTCAATGAACTCTTTTACCACAGGCATGTTCTCCATCGCAATACCTCCTCTATACTCGATATTGATTAGATTTCATTCACCGGTTGAATGTTCTGTACTCATTCTTGCATACGATAAAACACGCTGCAACACGAAATATGCATTTTGTTATCACTATTGGCTATTTATCTATTCCATTTAGTCATAATTGTAGTGAATTTGCGTAATTTTAATCTGATCTTCTGTGCGCTTTTCCCTGTTTGAATTTTTTTACAGATACATCGCAGTTGAATTTTTAATGAAATTCATGTAGTATTGAGGAAAAATATAATGAAAAATAAGGAGGTCGCAAATGGATCTGGCTTCTCTGCGCTACTTCAAAGCAGTCGCCGAAACGCAAAATATGTCTAAGGCTGCCAAGAACCTGTTCGTTTCCCAGTCTGCACTAAGCAAGAGCATTCGCACGCTGGAAAATGAATTGGGCGGCTCATTGTTCCAGCGAACCGGCAAAAACCTTGTGTTGAATGACGGCGGCAGAATCCTGCTGCGGTATGCGAATGAAATATTGGACCAGTATTCGCTGATGGAAACTGAGCTTTCCGATTGCTTCGGTCGGGAGTCCACTACAGTATCGGTATCCATCAATATCGGCACTCATCTGCTCACCACCGTGCTGCCCGGTTTTTTAGATCGTCACCCACAGATTCAATTGCAGATCTCTCAGAATGATTTCAGCATGCCGGATCGTGACAATTATGATATCTGCATCAACGGCTCTACTGAACGATCCGATGACCCGAATGTTGTCACGCTTTTTCAGGAGGAGCTGCTGCTTGCTGTTCCGCGTAATCACCCTCTTGCCGGTGCGCCTGCCATCTTTATGCGGGATATTGCTAACGAACCTTTTGTGCAGGTGCGGGGACGTCAGCTCACCGAAATGACCAACACCGCCTGCAAAAAGGCAGGCTTTTCGCCCAATGTTATTCTGCACTCCGACTATCCCTCCACGACGCTTGACCTCATTGAATTGGGCGTCGGCATCTGCTTTATGCCCGAAATCACATGGAGCAATGCCGGGCGCAGCGGCATTGTCCTGCGCCGTATCTCCGATGCACATATGCACCGGTATATTTCGCTTTCCTGGCGTCAAAGCGGCTATCTTTCCAATGGCGCCACCCTGCTCAAAAACTATCTGCTGCACTATTTTCAAGAAAACCCGTATGGACAATAGTGTAATGAATCACATAAAAAGGCAACCTGCCATGGAGTTGATCCCGGCAGATTGCCTTTTATTATTTATAGCTTTTCAATGTCTTTCCCTTATTCCATCATCAGGCTGATGAGGCGAATCCGATTCTTTACGCCGGTCTTGCAGTAGATATTGGAAAGATGCTTATTGAGAGTTGCCGGAGAGATGTAAAGCTGTCCGCAAATCTGCTCCGAGGAATATCCCTGACAGATAAGGTCTGTAATTTCTGTTTCCCGTTTGGTCAGTCCAAAGCTCGCTGCCTTGGGCAGCATTACTTTTTTAAGTCCAAGATTGCTTGAAGGTTTTTCGTTCATCAGCAACCGTGAAAAGCGCTGCTCCAGTGCGTCCTGCAAAGCCAAAAGGATAAAACGATCCCGCTCTGAGAAGTCCTTTTTGCCCCGCTGACGGAACAGCCCCAGCAAAATAAGCGGCTGATCCTGATAGATGACAGAGGAGAACAGCCCCCAATAAATGTCCCGCGGCTGCCAAATTTCCCGATAAACACGGCTGCGTTCCCAATGCTCTCCGTCCTCCACCAGTTCCGACTGGCTGAACACCATGCTGGATGGCGACATAATAAATTCTGACCAACGGGGATAACTGCCGTTTAGAAAAACAGAGTAGTCGTCGCTTAAACGATAATTGACCGGTTCCGAAATGCTTACCCGTCCCTCTTCCCTGCCGATATGCAGGCAAAAAGCACGGTCAAAGGGCAGCACTGTCTGCAGATGCTCCATCAACACCCGACAGGTTTCTTCGTAGCCTTCCGCCGCATCAATGCGCGACACCAGCTGAAGCAGAAACTTCCATTCATAATCCAACAGCTTTGCCACCGCACCGAACCCTCCTTTTCTTATATTTCAAATTCATTATAAGCGGTCTCTTCCTTCAAGTCAAACCCCTATCTGACCAAGATTGTATTGCCATAAGCAAAAAATGTGTAGAAAATAAGTATTTTCGTTCAAGAATGAAAGAAAAAGTATTACTACAGCCGATGTAAATATCAAGCAATTCCATTTACAATAAAGCTGTGCAATAACTTTGCAAGGAGGTTTTTATTTATGATCCTTTCCGAACAGCACAGCATGATCCGGGCGCTCGCCCGTAAATTTGCCGAAACCGAGCTTACTCCGGAGATTCTTGATAAGGTTGAAGAAACCGCCGTTTTCCCTCAGGAGGTTCTGGACAAAATGGCGAAAGTCGGCTTCTTCGGCGTAAAGGTCCCAAAGAGCATGGGCGGACAAGGCGGTGATACCCTTGGCTACATGCTGGTCATGGAGGAAATCAGCCGTGTCAGCGCCGTAGCGGGCATTTATGTATCCTCGGCGAACTCCCTTTC
>OHBJ01000283.1_pt1 | contig 30830 bp, 29 predicted proteins | sample 1577241 | NCBI WGS metagenome assembly OHBJ01 (sample SAMEA3541594, study PRJEB24748) | human gut metagenome | biome: human gut; feature: human-associated habitat; material: faeces | place: China | collected 2012 | reverse complement strand
GGCGATTACAATCGCCCGCCTTTATTAATGTCCAGGTTTTTTGTCCGGCTCCCTCCTCTGTTTATTGTGTGAGGGACTGCGGAGAATGACTCTGCATTTTCCTGTGTTTTTCGCGGAACTGTTTCGGTGAAATGCCTGTGTAGCGTTTGAAATATTTGCTGAAATACGAAATGTTCTCGAAGCCGAGCTCCACGGCAATGCCTTTTATTGTTTTGTCGTGTCTCTGCAAAAGATTCTCGATTTCCTTAATAGAATACTCCGCAATGAGTTCGAGAGCCGGTTTCCCTATCATTTTTTTGCAGATTGCCGAAAGGTATTTCGAGGTGATATTCAGCTTCTCCGCATAGTATGCAACGGATCTGTGGCGCGATGAAGTCGAGGTCAGCATGTCGAAAAAGTCGGTAAATGTTTTTTCCGACGAGGTGTATGTAGGCTCTTCCAGATTTATTGCTTCTTCTAACATATCGCTGAAATTGAACGAAAGAGCGTGTATGAGCGCGCTGATTATTTCTTTGTGATGTCGCCTGCCGGCTTGCGATATTGTGGTTTTTATTATGTTGAGATATTGTTTTATCAGTTTCGAGTCGGCTTTGTCGATATGCAACACAGGATTGTTTTCGATATACATCCTGAGATTCCAGCTGCCTTTGCTTTGCGACATGATGTTCTGCATATAGTCTTTCGACATGCAAATGCAGACACATTCGAAGTCGATGTTCATCATCAGGGCTTCCAGAATATGGCTTGGGCGGCATATGAACAAATCGTTCTCTTCCATGTCGTATTTTCTGTCGTTCAATGTCAGGATACCATGTCCTTTAATGCAGAGCGAAATTATGTAGGCGTCGACCTTGATTTTGCCTTTTACATTGAAATCCTTTATGTTGTCGAATATTATAAGGTCTTTGTCGAAAAAAACAGCTTTGTTCTCGAAGCTGTCCATGTAGTCTTCTAAATTTGTTTTGTCATTATCCATTTCCAGTCATTGTTATATGTGGTAAAATAAGCTATAAAATTCCGGATATGAATAAAAAAATCCGGAAAAATGTTCTCTTTTTCCGATGTGTCGTGAATTTTTTTGTGGAAACATGCTAAAAATGTTCTTTTTTACGTATTGTGATGTATAGAATTGCTTATATTCCTCTTTTACGGTGGAAAATGCCTGGCTGCATGAGGGTTGAAAAGATTTCGGTAGAAAAGCGATAAGGCTGCCGACGGATTCCGATAAATCCGGACGGAAGGATTTAATGGCATTCCCTTTCTGTTGCAGCCGTGCTGTTTTTGCCGCAAGGTTACAGTCGTACTTCGGTTATTGTAACGTCGGAACCGGCGTTGGACTTTTCAGAACATGACATTTTTGTCAGGTGCCCGTACCTCCCGTCGGCACAGGAAAAAACACTTCCCGCTTGTAGAAAAAAATATGTCTGAGATATTTTGAATTATGTCAGACATATTTTAAAATATCTCAGAGATAATTTTTCGGGCTACTTTTTACAAGCAGAAAAAAACACCTGACATTTTTGTCAGGTGGATAAAGAAACCTCGGTTTCCGTATTTTTTTAATTATTGCTTCGTCAGGAAAAAATTTTGTTGCTGGCCGAAAAAACATGTCTGAAATATCCTCGATTATATCATACATGTTCCTTTTTGTATGTGGGAGCGCCGTGTGCGTTTTTCTGTGCCGGCATAGCGCTTATGGTATGTATTTTCTGTAAGCGGCTGCTCTGTTTTTCCGTTTATTGTTTCCCTTTTTTCAGTGAAGCGTTTATGTCTGCTATATAGGTAAGCATTTCATCTTTGCCCGATTTTCGCTGCGATGATGTCACGAATATCGGCGGAAGTTCTTCCCAGTACTGTTCGAGTGTGCGTTTCATGGCCGTAATATTTCTTTTTACGGTCTCCGAGTTGGGATGATCGGCTTTGGTGAATACTATTGCTATCGGTATTCCGTTGGCTCCGGCGTGGTTTATGAAGTCGATGTCGATGTTCTGTGGCTCCAGTCTTGCGTCAACAAGTATGAAAAGGCATGTAAGCGATTCGCGCTCGTTGATGTAACGCTCCACGATGTCTCCTATCTTGTCTATTATTTTTTTGCTCCGTTTGGCGTATCCGTATCCGGGCAAATCGACAAGATACCAGCTCTTGTTTATGATAAAATGGTTTATCAGCAGTGTTTTTCCTGGCTTTGACGAGGTGAGCGCAAGGTTCTTGCGGCCGCACAGCATGTTTATAAGACTGCTCTTGCCCACGTTGCTCCGTCCGATGAATGCATATTCGGGCAGATTGTCCGACGGGCAGCGTGATATGTCGGTGTTGCTTATAACGAATTCGGATGTCGTAATTCTTATTTTGTCGGAATCGTTCGGCATTGGTGAAAAAGGTTTCTGTGTGCAAAATGTAATGCGTGGCATCTATATTTCGTGCAAAGTTATGAGTTTTCACGGAGTTTTGTTAACTTTGCAGCTAATATTTGAAAATGGAACAGCAATATCCGTCAAAGCTACTTTCCCGTGCGGTAGAGGAGTTTTCCCGTCTTCCGGGTATCGGTCGCAAGACAGCTTTGCGCCTCGTGCTCCACCTTTTGAGGCAGGATGAGAAAACAGTCGATGCATTCAGCGATTCGGTGCGCGAGCTGCGTCACGAAGTGAAATATTGCAGATTATGCCATAACATCTCCGATACGGATCTGTGCGGCATTTGTTCCGCGCCAGGCCGAGATGAAACTACTATATGCGTGGTCGAAAACGTGCAGGACGTTCTTGCGGTGGAAAACACGCAGCAGTATAACGGATTGTACCACGTGCTCGGCGGAATGATTTCGCCTATGGACGGAATAGGTCCGGCCGATATAGAAATAGCTTCGCTCGTGGAAAGAGTGGAGAAGGGGGGCATAAAGGAAGTTATTTTTGCTCTTAGTCCGACAATGGAGGGCGATACTACGAATTTCTACATCTCGCGCCGCCTGTCGGAGTTCGATGTGAGGCTTTCGGTGATTGCCAGAGGCGTTACCGTGGGAGACGAACTTGAATATACGGACGAAGTGACCCTCGGACGTTCGATAATCAACCGCATAGAGTTCGGTAAATCGGAACGTAAATAACAGAAAAACAGCAGAAATGGAACAAAATATAAAGCAGCTCGTCCGAAAGTTGCAGGTCGAGTTTGCGATGTTTTATATAATAATCGCGGCCTTTGCGGCGGTTTATGAATTGAATCCGGCGGCCCAGGGAATTGTCGTGGGCAACGTTATGTCCGAGTATGTGCTCGAAACTGTAAGCGTTCTGCTCACTCTGGCGGTCGTTCCGCTCTCGCTGAAGCTTTTCAGTGTAATGCTCCTGCGCCACCGCTCGCTTGCCATTGAGGTGAAAATCCGCTATTACCGCATGTTGAGCGCAACACGTCTGCTGTCGTTAGGCATTGTAACTGTGTTCGATTTGTGGATTTACTATGCTACATTGAATAATATAGGAGGTTTTTGTGCGTTAGTATGTATGGTAACGGCTTTGTTCTGCTGCCCTACCCGTAAACGCGTATGCAGCGAACTTGAAGTTAACGAACGCTAAAAGTGAAGATAACCTTTCTGATACCTCCTCCTTTGCACGGCCAACGTCCTGCCGAACGCAGCTCGGGCTGTACGCACGTGGTGTATCCCACTCCGAATATTTATGAACTTACAGTGGCGGCCCTCGTTGAAAAAACGGGACTCTTTACCGTGGCGTACAAGGATTTTACTTATGAAAAGGATGAATTCGGTAAATTCATAGCGGAGGACGACAGCGATTTCTATTCAATCTGGACTGTAAACCTTTCGGTTGAGACAGATCTGAATGCGGTATCGGTTATCAGCTCGCTCAGACCCGAGGCTTACTGCATGCTAATCGGTCCGGGCTCGACATATTACGTGGAAAAGTGTCTTGCAAACGAAAAGACTATAGTCGTTCGCGGAGAACCCGACCTCGCGCTCTGCGAAGTGCTCGAGGCTTTTGAAAAAAAGGCAGATTGGAGGCAGGTTGACGGAATTTCTTATCTGCAGGACGGAAAGGTTGTCAACAACAAGCCGCACGCCATTTTGCGCAATCTTGATGAACTTCCTTTTCCCGCACGTCATTTGCTCGGCAATCGCGTCTTTCATAATCCCAAGATAAAAGTAACTCCTTATACTCCCGTCTTAACTTCGCGCCAGTGCCCTTTTAAATGTATTTACTGCGTTCCGAGTTCGCTTACCTTTGCAAGAGAAATAGAATTCCGGCGTGACAACGGGCGGAAACCGCCTGTTTCGTTCCGCTCTACAGAAAATGTGGAAAAGGAACTCGCACTTCTTTCGCGGCAGGGCTACCGTTCCATAGGTTTCATGGACGATAATTTTATATGGAACGAGAAACGCACGGGCGAACTGTGTGCTGCGCTGAAAAAATACGGTTTCCGCTGGGGCTGTCAGGCACGTGTAGACGCCATAACCGAACCTATCGCAAAAATGCTCGGAGATTCTAATTGCGATTACGTAGATTTGGGCGTTGAGTCGTTCGACGATGAAATACTCAAGTATATAAAGAAAGGTATAACGCGGGAACAGATATACAATGCCGTAGGACTTCTGAAAAAATACGGTGTTCCGGTGAAGCTGAACATACTTATCGGAACCTCTCCCCTTGAAACCAAAGATTCTTTGCGGGATACTTTGCGTCGTGCAAGGAATATAGGCGCCGATCAAATAATGTTCAACATCGTTTCGCCTTTTCCTGGCACAGAATTCTACGATTTGGCCAAAAAGAACGGCTGGATTGCTACAGGCGACTATGTTCCCACCGATGTGCAGCGTTCTTCGATTGTTAATTACCCTGATCTTTCGGCAAAGGAAATGGAGAAAATCCTTTATCGTGCCAATCTCCGTTATTTTCTTTCTCCTTCGTTCGTATGGAAGCAGTTGCGCCGTTTCCATGATGTCAAAGAATTTGTATGCGCTCTGAAAGCGCTGAGGATAAAACTGTTCGGATAGCTATGCTTTTGTCGGTGATTTTGATTACGTGGAATGGAAAACAGCTTCTGACCGAATGTCTGAGGTCAATGGCGTTTCTTATGGCGCGTACGGACGTTGAAATCTTTGTTGTCGACAATGGAAGTGACGACGGAACGGTCGAATTTCTGCGCGAAAGGTATCCGCTCGTGAAGGTTATTGCTTTGAAAGAGAATTTTGGCGTTGCATATGCCCGCAACCGTGCTCTTGAACGGGCTACGGGGCGTTATTTGTGGATTCTCGACAATGATACGGAAATTTCTCCCGAAGTATACGACGGTATGTTGCAGTATATGGAAAAACATCCCGAGGTGGGGCTTGCGGGGTGCCGTCTTATCGATTCCGACGGCCTTGTGCAGGAGAGTTGCAAGCGATACCCGGGGATAGGAGAGAAGGTTCGCAATATTCTGTTGAAAAAAAGCTATCGTTACGCTTACGGTCTTGAGCGCATGAAGCATGAATTCGAGCCGGTTTACGTTATCGGCGCCTGCCAGTTCATACGTAGGGAGGCTTATGAGGCTGTGGGGCCGCTCGATGAAAAAATATTTTACGGTCCCGAGGACGCAGATTTCTGCATTCGCATTCGTAAAGCGGGATACAGGATAATGTATCTTCCCGACTTTACGATTCTTCACCATTGTCAGCGAATTTCGCGTGCGAGAGTCTTTTCTTTTATAGGCCGGCGCCATATAGCCGGACTTATACATTTGTATTTCAAGTATAAACGTCTTTTCTGATGTCGCTTCTTGCCGATGAGCGCGTTCGCTTGCGGGCCGTTGAGCCGCAGGATCTCGAGATTGTTTACCGGATTGAGAACGATACGGAGCTGTGGGGCTGTTCGGACACAAGCGTCCCTTATTCCCGTTATGCAGTCAAGCAGTTTCTGTCCGATACGGCCAACGATATTTATTCCGATCGTCAGATAAGATTGATTGCCGAGTGTGTTGGCAACGGTGTTCCGGTAGGTTTTGCCGATCTTACCGGTTTTTCTCCGCGTCATCTCAGAGCGGAAGTAGGCGTCGTGGTATTTCCGGAATACCGGTGTGCAGGGTATGGTGAATCTATACTTTCTTTGCTTGAAGCGTATGCCTGCCGACATTTGTTGATTCACAATATTTACGCGGTTGTGGCCGAAAACAACGAGCCGGCCGTGCGTCTGTTCCGTAAAGCCGGTTTTGATTTCAAGGCTCTTCTTGCCGATTGGCTTGCCTGTGCCGACGGATACAGCAATGCCTGGTTGTGTCAGAAAATTCTCTGCTGACGAAATGCCTGTTAGTTTTGTAAGATAAGAAAACATTTAATTATAATGGCCGACGGAAATTTCAATAGAAACATTCTCCCATATAATAATTACCGTAGCGGAGTGCGTGCGGGACGCTCAGCCGAGCGTGCGCGCGCCGTGAAACTTTTTGCCGATATGCTTGCTGAGGAAAATCTTATTTCGGGGGCCGACGAGGCAGACCGTCTGGTGCAAAAATTCCGCAATAAACTTTTCGAGGATAAAATGTGAGCTCAGCCGTTTTTGCTCAATTCCGGAAATTACGGCGTTCTATCTTTTTAAAAATAAGTCTGAGATAAATTAAAACATCTCGGGCTTATTTTTTAGAGGTATAGATTCTATGAGGCCGACAGGTTATTCCGATATAATTTGATAAGGTGTTCTTCGCTGCTTTTCTCATGTTGCCGCATTCGCACTTTCTGCTGTAATTTGCACACGCCGCGTCCTACTGTTTTAACTCAGCAAACGGTATTGGACTTTTCAGAACATGACATTTTTGTCATGTGTTCGAACCTCCCGTCGGCAAAGGAAAAAATTCTTCCCGCTTGTAGAAAAAAATATGTCTGAGATATTTTGAATTATCTCAGACATATTTTAAAATATCTCAGAGATAATTTTTCGGGGCACTTTTCACAGCCCCAAAAAATTCACCTGACATTTTGTCAGGTGGGAAAAGAAACGTCAGTTTCCGTCTCGTATTAATTGTTTACAGTCCTATGATTTTTCTATATGCGGAAGCAGCTTTTCATTCCGATTCTGTCGACGGTAAATCCGGTTTGACGTTAGCGATATGTACGTTGAACAGTATGCGCATTTGCATGAGCGTTTGTGCAAACCGTTTCTCAGCCTGAATTATTCCGAAATAAATGTTTCTTTAAGTTCGGGATAAATCCGTTTTAGGGCATTCGCCTTGTAAAAAAATGTTATTATCTTTGGTGCAGAATTCATTAAAACGATAATTTATGATAAAGAGATTATTTTTTGCTTCTATGCTCGTTGTGCTGAGCATTGCGGCGGTGGCGCAGCCCAAAGCCAAGTATGTATTTTATTTCATAGGCGACGGCATGGGCGTTAATCAGGTTAATGCAACCGAAACATACCTCGGTGCCTTACAGGGACGTATTGGCATTGAGCCGTTGTGTTTCGCAAGTTTCCCCAACTCTGCAATGGTTAACACGCAGTCGGCAACAAACGGCGTGACCGACTCGGCGGCTGGTGGCTCGGCTTTGGCTTCGGGCAACAAAACCAAGAACGGAGCATTGGGCGTGCTCAAAGATCTTACTACAAATGTGAAAAGCATTGCAGAGGCTGCACGCGATGCCGGTTCGGCTGTTGGAATTTCCACAACGGTGTCGGTCGACCACGCAACACCGGCTGCATTTTACGCGCATGTAGGAAATCGCAGCGAATATCATAAGATAGGTTTGCAGCTCATCGAGTCGAAATTCGACTTCTTTGGCGCTTCCGATTTTCTTGATCCCGTGAAAGACGGCGAAAACCTTTATGAACTGTCCGAAAAGGGAGGCTATGTGATAGCCCGCGGTCTTGAAGACTTCAAAGCGAAAAAAGACAAGGCAAACCGCGTGATACTTTTCCAGACCGAAGAAGCAAGCAAGCGCGACAAGAGCTGCATTCCCTATCTGCTCGACCGCCGCAAGGGAGACCTTACTTTAAAACAAATAGCGGAAAGCGGTATAGACTACCTGATGAGCAAAAAGAAAAAGGGATTCTTCTTTATGCTTGAGGGAGGAAAAATCGACTGGGCCTGCCATTCCAACGACATAGCTTCGGCAATACAGGAAACAATAGATATGGACGAAGCCGTGAAGGTGGCCTATGAATTTTATAAGAAACATCCTAAAGAAACTCTCATTGTAATATCGGCCGATCACGAAACCGGCGGTTTGGCTTTGGGACGTGGCCCGTACGAACTCCACCTCGATGTATTGCAGTATCAGCGTCAGACTCCCGGAGCGTTCACCAATCAGGTAGACAGTCTGTACCGTCTTAAAAAAAGCGAGTTGCAATGGGATGAAGTGAAAGCCCTGCTTACAAAAGGATTCGGATTCTGGGAGAATGTGAAGCTCGACGATTCGCAGACCGACCGTCTGCGCAGGGCATATCACAAGATGATGGCCGGCGACGCCCATGATACCAAAAGTATGTATGACCGCCAGAACGAACTTGCCAATACGGCCAAGAATATCCTTGCCGAGGTTGCGCTTGTTGGCTGGCAGAGCGGCGGACACTCCGACGGATATGTTCCGGTGTTTGCAATCGGCGTAGGTGCGGATAAGTTCAACGGCCGTATAGACAATACGGAAATTCCGAAGACCATTGCAAAAATTGCAGGCTGGAAACTATAAAATGCAGTGCCTATGACAGGCGGAATTAATAAGGAAACATACGTTCGTATAACGTAGTCCATAAATAAAGGCGGAGAGAAATATTTCTCTCCGCCTTTATTTATGGACTTTTTTGGCTTGTGCGGTTATTTCTGCCTTTCAAGAAAATCGATTATCTCGGTCGGTCGGCTTATTATGTCGGTGGCGCCGTTTGTTTTCAGCTGTTCGGCAGTGCGGAATCCCCAGCTAACCGAAAGACATCTTATTCCGGCGTTTTTTGCGGTTGCTATATCAACCTCCGAGTCGCCCACGTAGAGCGATTCCTCTTTTGTGCTGTCCAAAAGGTGCATTGCTTCTATTACAGTGTCGGGCGCCGGCTTGCGCTTTACTTTTGCGCTTTCTCCGATTGCTATTTCTATGGTATCGCTGAAGAAATGTCTGGCGAGCTTCTTTGCGGCTTCCATGCCTTTGTTGGATACTATTGCCATTTTATAGCCTTTGGCTTTGATTTGTTCTAGCATTTGGGGTATCTTCTCGTAGGGGCGCGTTTTGTCCATGCTGTGTATGTAATAATGTTCCTTGAAAATGGTGAGCACTTCCTTTATTGTTTTTTCGTCGGCGTTTTCGGGAACGCTGTTTTCTATCAGATAGAGGAATCCGTATCCCAAAGCGCGGCGCACCTCTTCTGTGGTGCGTGTGGGCAGGCCGCATTTTCCGAGCGCATGGTTCACGCTGGCGTGCAGGTCGGTTATTGTGTCGAGTAGAGTCCCGTCAAGGTCGAAGATTACGGTGTTGATGTTTTTCATTGCTATCGGTTTCTTTTTTGTGTCGCTGTGTGCAGACGTTGCAAAGTTACTATAAAAAACGAACACACTAACTTAGAAAAAAGTCAGCGTGTTCGTTTTTGTTCTTTATGTATGCGCCGTTTCGAGGCGCGGTTGTCGTATTTGCGGTCTTTATACGGCGGGCTGCTGCGGCTGTGCGTCCCAGCCGAGCGCGCTTGCTCCGAGTACGGCGGTCTCGCTTTCTTTGAGCGCCGACAGCAACAGTTTGGCTTTACCCTCGTAATTTTTCATGACATTGCTTTCGAAAGCGCGTCTGAGCGGTTCCATGAGCAGGTCGCCCGCTTTTGTGAGCCCGCCGAAGAATATGAATGCTTCGGGGCTGCTGAAGTTCATGAAATCCGCGCAGGCTTCGCCGAGCATTGTGCCGGTGAATTCGTATATTTCCTTTGCCAGTTTGTCGCCTTTCATGGCTGCGTTGTAAACGTCGAGCGATGTTATGTCTTCGGGTTTCATGTCGCGCAGCAGGCTCGGTTCTTTTTTTGTCGAGAGCATTTCGCGTGCGGTTCTTGCCACGCCGGTTGCCGAACAGTATGTCTCGAGGCAGCCGTGACCTCCGCAGCCGCACAGGCGGGCTTTTTCTCCGCGTACCATTTTCACGTGGCCCAATTCACCGGCAAAGCCGTCGCAGCCGAGTACCAGCTGTCCGTTGACTACGATTCCGCTTCCTACGCCTGTGCCGAGCGTTATCATTATGAAGTTCTTCATACCGCGGGCTGCGCCGTAGGTCATTTCGCCCACTGCTGCCGCGTTTGCGTCGTTGGTTACGACAACGGGAATGCCGAGTGCTTCTTCAAACTTTTTAGCTATGGGAACGATTCCTTCCCATTCGAGGTTGGCGGCGTTCTCTATCGTGCCTTTATAGTAGTTGCCGTTGGGCGCTCCTATTCCCATAGCCTTTATTTTGTCTATTCCTCCCACGGTGTCGATTACGGGCAGCAGGGCTTCTACCGAGGCTTTGACGTAGTCGTCGAAGTCGGGGTATCCTTTTGTCTTTATGGCTGTCGTTGCCTGTATGTCGCCGCGTGCGTCTACAATGCCGAATACGGAATTTGTGCCTCCCAAGTCGAGGCCGATCACATAAGATTTATCTATTTCGTCCATAGTTTTTGTTTGGGTTTTTATGGTTTGTAATACATGGTTAGTTTGTTACAAATGTAATTATTTTTTTTGAAATATGTATCATTCTTTTGTTGTTGCGTATGAAAAATGGCAATTTTTGTTGTTCGGGCGTTTCTGATGACTTTTCCTGTGCAGGCTGCGGAAAATTTTGCGTAAGAAAAAATATTTTTTTTGCACGGTTAAAAAACTTCCCGCAGGAAATTGAAAATACAAGGGAGATAATAGAAAATATGTCTGAGATAATTCAAAATATCTCAGACATATTTTTTGCTACATATACACCTGTTGATTTTCAATTACTTGGTCGCTGACCGTTTTTGTCTGTATCGCGCGGACTTTCGTTGCCCTTTTTGGGGAATGCGTGCTTGCAGTAGTTCAGCTTTTCATATTCGTAATATTCCTGTTCGGCCTGAAGGCGTTTTGCAAAGCCGGAATATTCGCGCAGGTGCTGCGGTGTCCATGCGGCTTCGGCCACAGCTGCAAGTCTGGGCAGCATAAGGTATTGCAGTGTGGAGGCGTCCTCCACCCATTCGGTCCAGAAGTTGGCCTGTACGCCTAAATATCGCGGCATGAGTTCGTCGGGAACATTATTGGCCGGTATGTAATTGTATACCGCCTCTAAGGTTTCTGTGCCGGAGCCTTGCGAGTGCGGCTCGTCGGGCAGGGGAGACTGCCTGCGGTTTATATAATATGGTATCTGCGGCGTGAGTATCGTTGTCATGCCTCGCTGTGCTGCAGTTTTTGCCGCGGCGTCGGCGCCTACCCAGGCCATTATCGTTATGTCGTTGCCTAAGGCGGCTGTGTTGCCGTGAAGTACTTCGTTCCAGAAAATAAGACGCTTTTGTTGCGAGGGCGGCTTTTGCGCTATATGTTCTATCAGTTTCCGGTAGAAGTCGATTTGCAGGTCGCGGAAGTTGTCTGAGCCTATTTCTTTGAGTTCCTGTATGCAGCCGGCGTTCTGCTTCCATTTGTCGGTCGGGCATTCGTCGCCGCCGAGGTGCAGGTATCCGAAAGGAAAGATGTCGGTTATTTCGTCTATCACGTCTTTTGCAAACTCTACGGCCCGTGGTTCGGAAACATTGATTACGTCCGACGATATTCCCTGCCACAGCCACACTTCGTGGCCCGTTTTCGAATCGCAGGCAAGAAACTCCGGATAAGAGGCGACCGCGGCCTGCGAATGTCCCGGTATGTCGATTTCCGGAACTATGTCGATAAAGCGTTCGCCGGCATATTTTACTATTTCCCGTATATCGTCCCGAGTGTAGAAGCCTCCGTAGCGTTTGCCGTCGGGCTTGTAGTCTCCCCAGCCAAGAGATTTGCTGTCGCGCCAGGCTCCTGTTGAAGTCAGCCGCGGATATTTTTTTATTTCTATGCGCCAGCCTTGATCTTCCGTCAGGTGCCAGTGGAAACGGTTCATTTTATATGCCGCCATTATGTCGAGCACCTTTTTTATCTCTTCCTTTCCATAAAAATGCCGCCCCTCGTCGAGCATGAATCCGCGCCAGCCGAAACGTGGTGCGTCGCTTATGCTTACAACCGGCAGAATATGGTTTTCGGATTTGTTTCTGTTTATTTCTGTGGGCGGAGTACGGTTCGGAAGAAGTTGCCGGAGAGTCTGGAGAGCATAGAAAAAACCGGTGGGGCGCGAGGCTTCTATTTGTATATGCTTTTCCGTTATCTCAAGCCGGTAGGCCTCTCCGCCGAGTTCTTTGTCGATTTTCATAAGCAACGCCGCTTTTGACGGTTTGGCTTTTACCAGAGTACTTCCTGTAAGGACGTGTAATTGTTTTCCGAACACGTTGAGCAGCGTCTGTATGCTGTCTCCGCTGTATTCGTCGGCTGCGGCCCGTAGCTTTTTCGGAATGCGGAAGGTGCCTTTACATTGCGTGACTTTTGCCGGAAGAGGAATAAGTGAAAGGCCGTTGCCGGCTATTGCGGGCAGGGCGATTGCCGTAAAGATTAATAATATGTATTTTTTAGCTTTCATGGTTTGCAGGGATTCGGTTATGTAGCAAAAATACAAGCAAATACATTTACCACAAAGCGATGTGGTATCGAAAAATGCTTTTACGGTTGTAATTTGTTATGAGTTGGATATGAGGGAGGTATTTTCAGAAACATACAGATTAAGCGGAAAATCGTCGGAAAGTGAAAACTTCGGTTCGAATCCGAATCTCTGTACAAGAGTTTTCAGGAAAAGAAAAAAATGAGGTTCTTCGTAAAGTCCGTTGAGCTTTACAGACAGGTTTTGCAGACAAAAACGGTCAGCTGCCAAGCACTTGAAAATCAGCAGGTGTATATGTAGCAAAAAATATGTCTGAGATAATTCAAAATATCTCAGACATATTTTCGATTATCTCCCTTGTATTTTCAATTTGCTGCGGGAAGTTTTTTAACCATGCAAAAAATTTTTTTCTTTTTTTGAGGGGCAGTTTTCGTGTTGGCCATATGACGGACGGTTTTCTAAGAACTTCTTTTTATTTATACCGGATTCGCAGTCGTTTATGTGTTTTGCGCCTTTATGGAGAGGGTAATGAAGAAAAATACGAACTTTACCTGAAGTCTGTCTTTTTGAAATATGTTTCATTTACGGCATGTGGACATTGGAATAAAAAGAGTCTGTAAAACGAATCCTTTTAAAAAAGGCCCGGCATATTTCGCTTTGTGCGGAAAAAATGCCAATTTTGTGCGTAACTATGTTTCTGTTTGAACCAATAAGCACATTGGATATCTTTATTAAAGGTATCTTTATAGGAATGATAGCTTCGGCACCTATGGGTCCCGTGGGGGTGCTGTGCTTGCAGCGCACCCTTAACAAAGGTCGTATATTCGGCTTGGTTACAGGGGTGGGAGCTGCATTGAGCGATATTATATATGCGTTGATAACCGGCTTGGGCATGTCGTTCGTAATGGACATCATAACGAATGCCCGTAACATGTTCATATTGCAGCTCGTAGGCAGCATAATGCTCTTGTTTTTCGGCTTTTATACATTCCGCAGCAATCCGCGCAAGAGTTTCCGTCCCGTTTCGAACAAGAAAGGAACGCTTGTACAGAATTTTTTCACGTCTTTCCTGCTGACGTTTTCGAATCCTCTTATCATATTGCTTTTTATCGCACTCTTCGCGCGTTTTGCGTTCGTCGTACCCGGTCATCCGTTTGAGCAGTGTGTGGGATATGTGGCGATAGTGCTCGGCGCATTTCTTTGGTGGCTTCTGCTTACTTATATAGTCGATAAGGTGCGCACGCGCTTTGAGGTGAAAGGCGTCTTTATCCTGAACCGGACTATCGGAATAATTGTTATAATCGCAGCCATAGTAGGTTTTGTGTTTACCGTTACGGGACTTTATTCTCCTGTCATTAAATAAATCCGGCTTATGTTCACGGCTCAGAGGTTGAGAGAAAAGAATATTGCGGAATATTTGCTGTACATGTGGCAGACGGAAGACGTTATCCGTGCCTACGGATGCGACGAGGAAAGAATATTCCGCGAATATATACCCCGTTTCGGAGTGCAGGGCGATGACGCCGAGAAAATGAAAGGCTGGTATGCCGGCCTCTGCGATATGATGCGCCGCGAGGGGGTTATGGAAAACGGTCACCTGCAAGTGAATAAGAACGTTGTAGAAAATCTTGACGAACTTTCCCGCCGTTTGCTTGATTCGGGAAAGTTCCCTCGTTATAACGCTGCATTTTATCGGGTTATGCCGCATATAGCCGTCGTTCGCAACAGGGGCGAAAAGAAAGGACTGTCGGACATAGAAACTTGTTTCGACATACTTTACGGAGTCGTGCTGCTGCGAATGCAGAAAAAGGAACTCTCGGCCGAAACTGACGGCGCGGCCCGCGACATATCGGCTGCAATAGGACTTTTGGCGGCATATTATAAAAAGGACAGGGAGGAACCTTTGGATATTTGAATCGTTCGGGTTGCGTTCCGGCGGAACTTTGATGTGAAAAGCGGGGGAAGCACGGATTCAGGCCGTAAATAAATGATTGGAAAATGACATGGAGATAAAAAAAATACTTGTAACGGGAAGTAACGGGCAGCTGGGAAACGAATTGCGCCTTCTGGCCGGAAATTATCCCTTTTTCGATTTTATATTTACCGACGTGGCGGAGCTGGATATCTGCAACGCCGGAGCTGTGAGCGATTTCGTTGCGGAAAACTCCATAGATGCAATAATAAATTGTGCGGCGTTTACTGCCGTAGACCGTGCGGAAAGCGAAGAGGCTCTTGCCTATGAAATAAATGCGGTGGCGCCCGGAAATCTTGCAAGAGAAATTGAAAAACGCGGCGGAGTGATGATTCAGATTTCAACCGACTATGTGTTCGGTGGGGATTCCTGCGTTCCTTATACGGAGGACTGCGCTGTGAAACCGTTTTCCGCATACGGACGAACCAAGCTTGCCGGCGAGAAAGCGGCTATGGAAGCATGCGGAAATACGATAGTGATTCGTACAGCCTGGCTTTATTCTTCGTTCGGCCACAATTTCGTTAAAACAATGCTCAAGCTCGGGCGCGAACGCAACGAACTCGGCGTTGTTTACGACCAGATAGGAACTCCTACCTATGCGCGCGATCTTGCGCGGGCGATACTCGAAATACTTTCAAGTAAGATAGTGCCCGGAGTGTACCACTTTACAGACGAAGGCGTTGCCTCTTGGTATGATTTTACGATAGCCATTCATAAATCGGCCGGAATAGAAACGTGCAAGGTACGGCCCTTGCTTACATCGGAATATCCTACGCCGGCAACGCGTCCGCATTTCAGTGTGTTGGACAAAACAAAAATAAAAAAGACATTCTCTTTAGATATTCCCCATTGGATGGATAGTCTTAGCGAATGCGTTAAAATTCTCGAAGAGCAAAACTCATAACATGGAAGAAATACAACGCCGGCGAACGTTTGCGATAATCTCTCATCCCGACGCGGGTAAAACTACTCTCACCGAAAAATTTCTTCTTTTCGGCGGACAGATACAGGTTGCCGGAGCCGTAAAAAGCAACAAGATAAGAAAAACGGCTACGAGCGACTGGATGGAAATTGAAAAGCAACGCGGAATATCCGTTACTACTTCTGTAATGGAATTCGATTACGAAGGCTATAAAGTAAACATTCTTGACACTCCCGGTCACCAGGATTTCGCAGAAGATACTTACCGTACACTAACGGCAGTTGACAGCGCGATAATAGTTGTCGATTCGGCAAAAGGCGTAGAGGCGCAGACGAGGAAACTTATGAATGTGTGTCGTATGAGGCGCACGCCGGTAATAATTTTCGTGAACAAAATGGATAGGGAGGGCAAGGACCCGTTCAGTTTGTTGGATGAGCTCGAAGAAGAGTTGCAGATTTCAGTTCGTCCCTTGTCCTGGCCGATAGAACAGGGCGTGCGCTTTAAGGGAGTTTACAATATATATGAACATAATCTGAACCTGTTTGTTCCGGATAAGCAGAAAGTCACGGAAAAAGTAGAGGTGGATGTCGACAGCACCGATCTTGAAGAACATGTGGGGGAGAAAAATGCCGCTAAGTTGCGTTCCGATATAGAACTTATTGACGGAGTGTATCCGGCGTTCGATTGCGACGCTTATTTGTCGGCCGACGTTGCTCCTGTGTTCTTCGGCTCTGCTCTTAATAACTTCGGCGTGAAGGAACTTTTGGATTGCTTTGTGAAAATAGCGCCGTCGCCACGTCCAACAACGGCTGTGGAAAGAAAAGTAAATCCGGAAGAACCGAAATTTTCGGGATTCATATTTAAAATAACGGCAAATATCGATCCCAATCACCGTTCATGTATCGCTTTCTGCAAGGTCTGCAGCGGCAAGTTCGTGAGAAATGCCCCTTATTCGCATGTGCGACTAAACAAAACGGTGCGCTTCTCTTCGCCGGTGCAGTTCATGGCGCAAAGAAAGAGCACCGTAGACGAAGCATACGCCGGAGACATCGTAGGGTTGCCCGATAATGGGATTTTCAAAATCGGAGATACGCTTACCGAGGGGGAGAATCTTCATTTTAAGGGGCTGCCGAGTTTTTCTCCCGAGATGTTCAAATATATCGAGAACGCAGATCCGATGAAAACCAAGCAGCTCAACAAAGGTATAGAGCAACTCATGGACGAGGGCGTTGCGCAGATGTTTATAAGCGACTTTAACGGGCGCAAGATAATAGGAACTGTTGGACAGCTCCAGTTTGAGGTGATCCAATATCGTTTGCAGAATGAATATGGCGCAAAATGCAGGTGGGAACCGCTTACACTTTACAAAGCATGCTGGATTGAGAGCGATGATCCTGTTGAGCTTGACGCTTTTCGCAAACGAAAGTACCAATATATGGCTCACGACCGCGAAGGGCGCGAAGTTTTTCTTGCCGACAGCTCTTATGTTCTGCAGGTAGCCCAACAGGATTTCGAACATATCAAATTTCATTTTACGAGTGAGTTCTGAAAATTATACAGACGACATACGAACCGCCGTAGAGGTCATGAACCGTGGCGGCGTGATACTGTATCCAACGGATACCATTTGGGGAATAGGCTGCGATGCCACGAATCCGGAGGCTGTCAAGCGTGTTTATGAAATAAAAAGGCGCGATGACAGCAAGGCTTTGATAACTCTTGTGGATTCAGAGGCTAAGATTGAGTTTTACGTAAGAGATGTTCCCAATGTAGCCTGGAATCTGATAGATGTTTCCGATTCTCCGCTGACTTTGATTTATGATGGTGCACGCAATTTGGCTCCGAATCTTATTGCCGACGACGGAAGCGTGGCGATACGTCTCACGAAGGAGCAGTTCAGCAGCCGTCTTTGCTGCGCTTTCCGCCGTGCGATTGTCTCGACTTCGGCAAATGTGAGCGGTGAACCGTCTCCTAAAACGTTTTCCCAAATTTCCGAAGAGGTGCTTTCGGCGGTAGACTATGTTTGTACGAGCCGCCGCAACGAGCGTGAGCCTCACAAACCGTCTTCTATAATAAAAATAGGTGCAGACGGGGAAATAAAAATAATACGTAAATAATAATGATTACAGCGACCGACAGACGTCTTACACTTCTTGAGCAGTTTATAAACTGGCGGGAGAAACATCTTTCGCAGAAGCAGTTCATTCTTTTGCTCAGCTTCTTTGTCGGTATCTTGACCTCCATTTCAGCGTATATACTTAAGCAGTTTATAGAGTGGATAGCTTCGTTGCTCACGGCCGGCTTTGATAATGCCGGCGCCAACTGGCTGTTTCTTGTGTATCCGGTTGTGGGAATTTTTCTCACGGCTTTATTTATAAAATATGTGGTCTGCGATGACATAGGGCACGGTGTGACAAAGATTCTTTACGCCATATCGCGTCGTCAGGGGCACATTCGCCGTCACAACTGCTGGTCGAGTGTAATTGCCAGCGGTATAACGATCGGCTTCGGCGGTTCGGTGGGCGCCGAGTCGCCTATTGTTCTAACCGGTTCGGCAATCGGTTCGAATCTCGGCCAGTTGTTCAAGATGGACCACAAGACTTTGATGCTTCTCGTGGGCTGCGGAGCGTCGGGAGCCATTGCGGGAATCTTCAAGGCTCCTATTGCCGGAGTTGTGTTTACGCTCGAGGTGCTGATGATAGACCTTACAATGGCGTCGTTGCTTCCGTTGCTGGTGTCGAGCATTACGGCATTGGTCATGATGTACGTGTTCACCGGCACGAGCGCGGAGTTCAGCTTTACGCTCGACAATGCGTTTGCCGTGGAGCGCATACCTACTTCGATACTGCTGGGAGTTTTCTGTGGCTTGATTTCGTTGTATTTTACAAGGGCGATGAATTTATGTGAGGACGTGTTCCGCAAGATTCCCAACATGTATGTCAAATTGTTTTTGGGCGGTTCTGTTCTCAGCGTGCTTATATATCTCTTTCCACCGCTCTACGGAGAAGGTTACGGCATGATTTCCCTGCTTCTCGAGGGAACTTCGATGCACGATTGGGAGGCTGCAATGAATAACTCCTTGTTTTATGGAGACACAAAGATGTTGCTTGTTTATCTCGGGCTCATTGTTGTGTTCAAAGTGTTCGCTTCGTCGGCCACGAACGGTGGCGGCGGATGCGGCGGTATCTTTGCGCCCTGTCTGTTTCTCGGATGTATAAGCGGATTCATTTTCTCGCGTTTCTGGAACGTAAATCAAATGGGTGTATACGTTCCCGAAAAGAATTATGCTCTTCTCGGCATGGCCGGCGTGATGAGCGGAGTAATGCACGCGCCTCTTACAAGCATTTTCCTTATTGCGGAACTTACCGGCGGGTACAATCTTTTCGTTCCGCTTATAATAGTGTCGCTTGTTTCCTATCTTACGATAATAGTGTTCGAACCGAACAGTGTGTATACCACGAGACTTGCGAAGAAAGGGCAGTTGCTCACTCATCACAAGGATAAGGCCGCACTCACTCTTATGAGCCTTAATTCCGTTGTCGAGAAGCACGACACCAGGCTTTCGCCCGACATGAAGCTCGGCGACATGGTAATGCTCATTTCCCGAGAAAAGGTCAATGTCTTTCCTGTTACGGACGGTACTGGCCATTTGCTCGGAATAGTAGTGCTTCACAATATACGTAAGGTGTTGTTCCGTCAGGAACTTTACAATACATTCACAGCAGGGCAGCTTATGGAAAAACCTGCCGCCTGCTTGAGCATCGACGACCCTATGCAGGTGGTTATGGAAACAATAGAAAGCACCGGCGCCGATACGTTGCCTGTGTTAGACAGCTCCGGTGTGTTTATCGGTTTCGTTTCTCGAACCAAGCTGTACGCCATGTATCGCCAGGTAATGGTCGATTATTCTGAAGAGTGATTCTTGAATGCGCCGGTAGCAGGCTTTTTGCAAAATTTGCGTCCGGTGCATTTCTTTATAATGGTTTTATTATGGAAAAAAAAGATTTACGCATAGTTTTCATGGGTACTCCCGATTTCGCGGTAGCTTCTTTGCGCAGTCTTGTAGAAGGAGGCTACAACGTTGTGGGAGTTGTTACGGCCACCGATAAGCCTGTAGGGAGGCACCGCAACACTCTCGTCGCTCCGGCGGTAAAAAAATATGCGCTCGAGGCCGGACTGCCGCTGTTGCAGCCCGAAAAACTGAAAGATGAAGATTTTCTTGAGGCATTGCGTGCGTGGAAGGCCGACCTCCAAGTGGTTGTGGCGTTCCGTATGCTTCCCGAAGTAGTGTGGGCAATGCCGCGTTTCGGCACGCTAAACGTCCACGCTTCCCTGCTTCCTCAGTATCGCGGAGCCGCTCCTATAAACTGGGCCGTGATAAACGGCGACAGGGAAAGTGGTGTTACTACTTTCTTCTTGCGCCACGACATAGATACCGGCGATGTTGCGATGCAGAGCCGCGTCCCTATAGGTAGTGATGACACGGCCGGCGATTTGCACGACAAGCTTATGGAAGAAGGCGCCCGCCTGCTTACCGGTACCGTAGACCGCCTGATTGCGGGTACGCTCAAGCCGGTTCCGCAGGTTGGAATGCAATGCGGTGCGCCTTTGCTGCCGGCTCCGAAGATATTTACCGAAACCTGCAGAATCGATTTCGCCAAAGGCCTTGACGGGGTATATGATTTCATACGCGGTCTCGCGCCTCATCCAGCTGCGTGGACCGAAGTCTCCGACGGAGAGCAGAATTATACTATGAAGATATATCGCGCGGCCAAACGTTCCGCCGCCCACAACGAAAAGCGGGGTACTTTTGTTTTTGATGTCGCCGATACGATGTCGATAGCCGTTGACGGGGGATATATAGATGTTCTCGAACTGCAGCTTTCAGGAAAAAAACGCATGGCTGTGGGAGATTTCCTGCGTGGTTTCCGTAACGTTCGGAGCCTGCGTGTTCTTACGGCCGATTAAGTGCCTGGCGTGAAAAAATAGTGTACGAAAAAAAATATTTTTTTTCGTACACGTAAAAAACTTCCCGCAGCAAATTGAAAATACAAGGGAGATAATTCAAAATATGTCTGAGATAATTTAAAATATCTCAGACATATTTTTTGTCATATATACACCTGTTGATTTTCAAATACTTGGCGGGTGACCGTTTTTGTCTGTCTCGGACGCGCATTTGGTGAACGCATATTATATCCTTCGCCGTCAGGTAGCCTTTTGCGGCCAACAGGATAAAAAGAAGAAAAAAACTTTGTCGTTAAATTATAAATGTGTATGTTTGTGACGATGTTGAACGAAAAATTATAACGCCTATTGCACACCAATACTCTTAAAAAAATCAAAAAACAAGAAGTAATGGAAAACTTGTGCAAACTGACCGATGAAAGATTGGTTGAAATTTATGCGGGAGGCGATAATTCTGCGTTTGATGTGCTTTTGTCGCGCTATCAGCAAAAACTTTATTCTTATATCCTGTTTCTTGTTCATAACGAAGACGCGGCAAATGACATTTTCCAGGAAACGTTCGTAAAAGCTATCGTAACCATACAGCAGGGCCGCTATGTTGAAAGCGGCAAGTTCTCGGCATGGCTCACTCGTATAGCCCATAATCTGATAATCGACAAGTATCGTCAGGACAAGAACGCCAACCTCGTGTCGAACGACAGTGAAGAGTTCGACATATTCAACAATGCGGCCTTGTGCGATACGACGATAGAGATGAAAATGATAACCGAGCAATCGTTGGCCGACGTGGAGCGTCTGATTAAAGAACTGCCCGAGGCGCAGCGGGAAGTGGTTTACATGCGTTTCTACCAGAATCTTAGTTTCAAGGAAATAGCCGAAGCCACAGGCGTAAGCATAAACACAGCTCTCGGACGTATGCGCTACGGACTGATAAACTTGCGCAAAATGGTTGAAGAACGGGGCATTGTTCTTGCCATTTATTGAAAAATACGCGCACTTTATAATAAAACAATAGTTATGTTCGTTGATAGAATATCATATTACGAACATAACTATTGTTGCCTATGGTGCATTTTTTACAAAAAGAACAGTCTCCTCGTGAAAGCACGTTGGATTTTATCAGATTTTTTGCTCATTCCTACCGTTCCGTCCGCCTTATCGACGGAACACAGTTGGATTTGATGTTGAGCTGACTTTTGTTTTATATTCGGCGGCCGTGGCTGTGAAAGCAGGCGGCTGTCGTTAATGCAATGTGTGATTTTTAATACAAAACTATGAAAAAAATACTGTTGCTCGGTTCAGGCGAACTGGGCAAGGAATTTGTCATTGCCGCCCAACGTCTCGGGCAGCACGTTATAGCCTGCGATTCTTATGCCGACGCTCCTGCAATGCAGGTGGCCGACGACTTCGAAGTGTTCAGTATGCTCGACGGAGACGCACTCGCCCGCGTGGTGGAACGTCACAAGCCTGATATTATAGTGCCCGAGATAGAAGCTATCCGCACCGAACGACTTTACGACTTCGAGCGCGAGGGAATACAAGTGGTGCCGAGCGCAAAAGCGGTGAACTTTACCATGAACCGCAGGGCCATACGTGACCTCGCGGCAAAGGAACTCGGACTTAAAACCGCCCGCTACCGCTATGCCTCGACATTGCAGGAATTGAAAGCGGCCGCAGACGAAATAGGCTTCCCCTGCGTGGTTAAGCCTCTCATGTCATCGTCCGGCCACGGGCAGTCGCTTGTGCGCGTTCCCGAAGACCTGCAGGCTGCATGGGAATGCAGCTGCAGCGGAAGCCGCGGCGATATAAACGAAGTGATAGTAGAGGAATTTGTACGCTTCGATTTCGAAATAACATTGCTTACGGTTACGCAAAGCAACGGACCTACGCTCTTCTGCGCTCCTATAGGGCACGTTCAGAAGCACGGCGATTATCGCGAAAGCTATCAGCCGGCTGTAGTATCGCCCGAACACCTTAAAGAAGCGCAGCATATGGCGGCCGAAGTGACTGCCGCACTTACCGGAAGCGGAATATGGGGCGTGGAATTCTTTATCAGCAACGAAAACGGCGTATATTTTTCGGAACTTTCCCCGAGGCCGCACGATACTGGCATGGTTACGCTCGCGCAGACGCAGAACCTTAACGAATTCGAGCTACATCTGCGCGCTGTGCTCGGTCTTCCGATTCCGATGATCGAACAGTTGCGCGCCGGAGCAAGCGCTGCCATACTTTCTCCTATAGAAACCGACGGACAACCCCGCTTCAAAGGGCTGGAGGAGGCACTTGCCGAACCGCGTACCGACCTGCGTATATTCCGCAAGCCGAAAGCGTGGTCGCATCGCCGGCTCGGCGTGGCGCTTGCCTATGACAATGTGGGTTGCGATATAGACGCTTTGCGCGACAAGGCAAAGGCCGCCGCCGCAAAGGTTGAAGTTTATTGAAAAATCCCAGTCGAAATGAATCCGATTATATCTCCGTCGCTTCTTTCCGCAGATTTTGCAAATCTGGAGCGCGATGTGGAAATGCTTAACGCAAGCCGTGCCGACTGGCTCCACCTTGATGTTATGGACGGCGTGTTCGTTCCTAATATTTCCTTCGGATTTCCTGTAATTAAAGCAGTTGCGAAATGCGCACGCAAACCTCTCGATATTCATCTCATGATTGTACATCCCGAAAATTATGTTGATGAAGTAAAGGCGGCAGGAGCTTATCTGATGAACGTACATGTGGAGGCTTGTCCTCATCTTCATCGCGTTATCCAGCAGATTCATGCTGCCGGAATGCTTGCCGGTGCCACACTTAACCCGTCTACTCCGGTTTCCATGCTTGAAGATGTGATTTGTGACCTTGACCTGGCCTTGATTATGTCGGTAAATCCCGGTTTCGGAGGACAGCGTTTTATCGAACACTCGCTCCGTAAGGTGGAAAAGCTGCGTAAGCTTGTAGACGAATCAGGTTCGGGCGCTTTGATCGAAGTCGACGGCGGCGTTAACGTAGAGACAGGGAAACTTCTCGTAGATGCCGGTGCCGATGTGCTTGTTGCAGGTTCGGCGATCTTCAATTCTCCGAATCCCGAGGCGGAAATCGATGCCTTGAAGTCTTTGGAATAATGTTTTCTTGCAAATCCGATGTCCGGAAACGGTAAAAATCGTGCAGATATGCCGCGTCGTCGGCCGGACAACCTCGGTAATGTTTTTGAAAACAGTCCTTTTCTGCGCCTTGTGCTTCCTTTGGCAATGGGTATTGCTTTGGGAAACGCAGGGCGCGGTTGTTTTTCCGGCCACGAGCCGTTATTTTTCGTTTTGGCCGCGATATTTGCCGTTTTTCTCTCAGTCATGGCATTTTCCCGCCGTGCTGCCGTGGAAAATCTTTGGTTCGGAGTAGCGCAGAACTTATTCTTTTTGTTTTTCGGGGCTTTTTTATTCCTGCGTTCCGAAGATAGTCTGAAACAGGATTGGCCCGACGGCTCCGTTGCCTGCGAGGGAGTGGTTTCCGACCGACCGCATTTGTATGAAAAGGTGACGAGAATGCGCGTGCGTCTGACTTCCTTTTACGAGGCTGGGGAATTTCATGATATTTCCCGCACAGTGGAGCTTGCTGCAATGCGTTCGCCTGCATTGGATACGCTGAAAACGGGAGACGGAGTGATGTTTTTTGCCGAAGTAAGGACACCTGCCAATCCGGGTAACCCATACGAGCCCGATTATGCGTCGAATCTTTTGCGGGCAGGCGTTTTGGGAACGGCTTTCGCCTTTAAAGGCAAGGCGAAACCGCTGGCTTTTGCCGAAACGCGCCGAATTATTGGTCGCAATCTCAGTTTCGGCGAACGCTTCTCCTTGCGGGCAAAACAGATTCGCGACCGTTTGCAGGAAAAATACGGGCAATCCGGTCTTACAGGGGATAAACTTGCTGTGCTGTCGGCTTTGACGCTCGGCGACAAGCACTTGCTCACCGGTTCCACGCGCAAACTTTTCTCTTCGGCCGGCGTAAGTCATGTGCTGGCTTTGTCGGGCCTGCACCTCGGTATTATTTACGGCATTTTGCAGTTTCTTTTTACGGCGGGCGGCTTTGCCAGGCGTATGAGGATTCCTGCGCAGGTGCTTATAATCGTTATAATATGGCTTTATGCCTTTATGGCAGGAATGCCGTCTTCGCTTGTAAGGGCTGCAATAATGTATTCGCTCGTTTCGTTGGCTGTAATCATGGGTCGCAAGGCCGTTACGCTGAACAACCTCTTTGCTGCTGCGTTCATAATGCTGCTGATTAGTCCTATGTCGCTTTTCGACATAGGTTTTCAGCTCTCTTTCATATCGGTGTTCTTCATACTGATGTTCGTTCGCGTTATAACGCCTGCGGCTGTGCTTCGCAGACCGGTCGCGGGCAAGTTGTGGGGCATGATAGCCGTTTCGGTTTGTGCCCAGGCGGGTGTGGCTCCACTTGTGGCCTATTATTTCAATCAGTTTCCGGTTTATTTTATTCTGAGCAATCTTGTGGCTGTGCCTGTGGCGTTTTTGCTCGTGTCGGGCGGCCTTTTATATCTTGCGTTCTCGTGGTTGTTGCCTGTTGCCTCGGTCTTGGCGCAAGGACTAAAGCTGTTGCTTTCGTTTTTGTTCGGTGTGCTGGATTTTATAAGCGGTCTGCCTTTGGCTTCGGTTGCTGTGTACCCTTCGTTATGTACGGTTGTTATGGTGTATGCAGCATTCTTTTTTGCCGTATTATATTTCCGAAGCAGGAACATCGCTGTTTTTGCGGCCTGCATGTCATGTGTGGTGGCTGCGGTTGCAGTCGAAACGGTTGGTTATTCGGAGAAAAAAGACGTTGCCGGAGTTTATTTTTACAAGAGCGTTTCATGTCCGGCGGTTCACTTTGTGGTTTCGCCCGATGAATCGTATGTTTATGCTCCTTCCCGATTTTCCGATTTCGCTGTGGCCCGCTCTCTTGCCGGTGTGGCCCGCAATTTCTGGCAGCGTTGCGGAATTGAGCCGCCGCAAAGGCTTTTGCCAAAATATTCCTCGCCTGTGGTGGAGCGCAACGGTTGTATGGTACAGTTCGGGCGTTTGCGCATTTGTTTGCTCGATTCTGTTTTTCCGCGCAATGTTAATATTCCGCCCATTAAGGCCGATGCGATTTACGTAGTGCGCGGTTTCAGGGGCGATATTGCTCCCTGGCTGCGGCAGGTGAGCGCAGAAAGGGTGGTGCTCGACGAAAATCTTACGGATTATCGGCGTAAAGATATTGCCGGTAAATGTGCTGCGGCCGGTGTTGAATGTTATGACATGAAAGTGCGTAAAGCTTTAAAAATGTACGCGGAATAAAGTAAAAACCGCCTTTTTTCTTACTTTTGCAGTCCGAACTTTAACAAAGTACATGAAAATGCTTTCTCCTATACTTGATGAAAACGGACTGCTGTGCTGGCGTTCGATTATGGATTGCGCTGAAAATATTGTTATAACCGCTCATTCGGGTCCCGACGGCGACGCTATAGGTTCGTCGCTCGGATTGGCAGAATTCCTGCGCCAGCAAGGAAAGAATGTTTCAGTTGTAATGCCTAACAGGTTCCCCGATTTTCTGCGGTGGATGAAAGGTACGGACAAGATTGTTCTTTACGACGCCTCGCCTTCGGAGGCTGACAGGCTGATAGCGGAGAGCGACGTGATTTTCAGCCTCGACTACAACAGTCTCGACCGCGCCGACGCGTTAGGCCAGGTTATCGCCGAGAGCAGGGCAAAGAAAATAATGATTGATCATCATCTTTCTCCGTCCGATTTTGCCGATCTTATGGTTTCTTATCCCGAACTGTCGTCTACAAGCGAACTTGTGTTCCGCCTTATATGGCAAATGGACGGATATTCCGCTATGGGAAGCGACGCCGCGGCTGCGATTTATTGCGGTATGATGACAGATACGGGCGCCTTTGCCTATAATTCGTCGCGTCCCGAGATTTTCTACATCATAGGCAGACTTTTGGAAAAAGGTATAGACAAAGACAAGATTTACCGCAACGTTTATAATAATTATTCGCGTAACCGTGTGCGGCTTATGGGATATATTCTCTACCGCAAACTTTATTTTTACAACCGCATGCGTGCTTGCGTCTATACGCTCACACAGAGTGAGATGAAGGACTTCAAATTTCAGAAGGGCGACGCCGAAGGATTGGTGAACATGCCGCTTATGGTGCATGGTATGCTGCTTTCCATTGCTCTGCGCGAGGATACGGAAAAGCCGGTGATTCGGGTTTCGCTCCGCTCGGTCGACGATTTTCCATGCAACGAAATGGCGGCGCGTTTTTTCAACGGCGGAGGCCACCTCAATGCCGCCGGCGGAGAGCTGTGCTGCAATATGGACGAGGCATTGAAGATTGCGGAAGCTGCGGTCGAGGCATATCGCGACCGCCTTGCCATGTGACAAGGAGCGTGAGGCCGGAATTAAAGGCGGTTCCGCAGAAAATAGGTAAAGGAAGGATTTTTGAAAAATCTGTCCCGCACGAAAAAAATATTTTTTTTCGTGCGGTAAAAAACTTTCCGCAGCAAATTGAAATTACATAGGAGATAATTCAAAATATGTCTGAGATATTTTAAAATATCTCAGACATATTTTTTGCTATATATACACCTGCTGATTTTCAAGTGCTTGGCCGGTGACCGTTTTTGTCTGTAAAACACTCCGGCAAGGTACTGCGGATTATATGGAAAACGGTATTTCTTTTTCGCCTTTGTAATTTATGAAATAAGAAACGGAACTGATGAAATTTTCTACTTGCCAATGCAGAATATAGCCGGAGTGTGGCTGAAATCGGGTATTTCGGTGTGCCGCCAGCGAGCAACGGTCTGTGTGCGTATGTACTCGTTTTCGCAGGTTATGCCTGCCGCAATGCACAGACGCGTGGAGGGATTGAGCGTTTTGAGCAGCGCGTCGATGAATCGCCTGTTACGGAACGGGGTTTCTATGAAAATCTGTGTCTGGTTCTCTTTCGCTGCGCGTGTTTCGAAATGGCGTATTGCGCGCTGCATTTCGCTTTCGTTTATAGGCGGATAGCCGTTGAAAGCAAAGCTTTGCCCGTTCATACCCGAACCCATGAGGGCCAGCAGAATGGACGACGGTCCTACAAGCGGAGCCACTTTCAGATTTTCGCGCTGGGCTATTGCCACTATCAGCGCTCCAGGGTCGGCAACGGCGGGGCAGCCGGCCTCGCTGAGCATTCCTACCGCATGACCCTCGCGCAACGGAGCGAGATATTGCGAGTAGATGTTTTCGTCGGCGTGTTTGCCCATCGGAAAAAACGTAAGCTCGTCTATGTTAATGCTTTTGTCGATGAATTTGAGGAATCTTCGTGCCGTTCGCACTTCTTCGACAATGAAATATCGTATATCGTATATGATGTCGCGGTTGACCGGCGGGAAAATACGTTCGGCCGGCGTTGCGCCGAGCGTCGTGGGTATGAGGTAAAGAGCGGGAGTTATCATTTTAAGGCGGAAAAAATGTGCTTGAATCTGAGATAATACAAATAAAGAATGCTGCCGTCGAGCATTTCGGGGATGTTTTCTGAAACGGCGCGGCTGAGGTTCTCGGCACGTGCCTCTTCGAAATCGCTGCGCATTAGTTTGAAATCCCTGCGTGCCTTGCGGACGGCCTTGAAAGCGGCAATATCGCCCGCAGCAAGGAACTTTATGGCCGCAACGTTATCGAAAACCGCGCGGAAACGCAGTATGCTCCCGAGATGTTGCGCGGGAGCGTTTTTATAAATCATCAGCAGGTTGTTGCGGAAGTTGAGATACGTTTTCCTGGGGTTCTCCTTTTTAAGCGTTGCGCCGCCTACATGGAACACGTGGCTTGCGGGTATGCACACGAGCCTGCGCCCGCGGCTTCTGAGCCGCCAGCAGAAGTCTATCTCCTCCATGTGGGCAAAAAACTTCCCGTCGAGCCCTCCGTTCTGCTTGTAGTCGGCGTTTCTTACCATTAGAGCCGCTCCCGTGGCCCAGAAAACATCGGTTATGGTGTCGTATTGGCCTTTGTCTTGCTCGACTGTTCCGAAAATCCGCCCGCGGCAGTATGTATATCCCCACTTGTCGATAAATCCGCCCGCAGCCCCTGCGTATTCAAAGAGTTGCCTGTTGTGGAAAGACAGTATCTTAGGCTGGCATGCCGCAACGTCGGGATGTGAATCCAGGTATTCGGTCATAGCACAAAGCCACGAGGGCGTGACTTCCACGTCGGAGTTGAGCAGAACCACGTAATCTTCGTCCACTTGCGAAATGGCGCGGTTGTAACCTTCGGCAAAGCCGTAATTGCGGTCGAAACGCATTAAACGTACCGACGGGAATTCGTTGCTTACAACGTTGCACGATTCGTCATCCGAACCGTTGTCGGCAACATAAACGTCGGCCTCGGGAGAAAACTCCGTGACCGACGGAAGAAAACGGCGCAACATCTCCGCACCGTTGTAATTCAGTATAACAACTGCTATCCGTTTCATTTTTGCTGGATTATTTCGCCTCTCAGAGCCGTGAAGTCATCGTTGAATTCCCCGAGAAGCACCTCTACCGTGGAATTGTCTAACAATTCGGCTTCTTTTGCCGGAAGTTCAACGCGTATGTAGTTGTCGGTGAAGCCATGCAACGCTTTTCCTCGCAACGTATGCTCTACGAGTACGCGTCTGCGCGTTCCGATGTATCTTTCGTAAAAAGTTTTCCGCTTTAGTTCGGATAATTCAATAAGTCTTTGCGACCGCAAATGCTTTGTTGCCGGAGATACGGAGTGGGGGATTTTCAGCGCCTGCGTTCCGGGGCGCTCGGAATAGGAAAAGACATGCAGTTGGGCGAAGTCGAGTTCGGAAAGAAAGGAGAACGTCTCTTCGAAAAGCTCGTCGGTCTCTCCGCGTGTGCCGACAATTACGTCTATGCCTATGAAAGCATCGGGCATGGCCGCGTGCACACAGTTTATCCTGCGGGCGAACAATGCTGTGTCGTACTTCCGTTTCATAAGTCGAAGTACTGTATCGCTTCCGCTTTGAAGAGGGATGTGGAAGTGGGGCATGAATGCTCGGGAAGTGGAACAGAATGAAATGATGTCGTCGGTAAGCAGGTTCGGCTCTATTGAAGAAATGCGGAAACGCTCAATGCCGTCTACTTTGTCGAGCTCCTTGACGAGTTGTTCGAACGTTTCGCCTGTGGTTCGCCCGAAATCGCCTATGTTCACGCCGGTAATTACTATTTCCTTGCCTCCTTGTGCTGCTACTTCGTGTGCCTGTTTTATGAGCGAGGCAATTGACGGATTGCGGCTGCGGCCGCGGGCGAAAGGAATCGTGCAGTAGGTGCAGAAATAATTGCATCCGTCCTGCACTTTCAGAAAGTAGCGCGTGCGGTCGCCTTTCGAGCATGAAGGAACGAAGGTCTTTATTTCTTTTGTCGCTCCGCTTATTATTTTGTGTAGTGCTTCGGACGAAGAAGAACGTTTCTTTTCTATGCCTTCCGAGATGTATTCTATAATGTGTCCCTTGTTTTCCATACCAACAACGAGATCTACTCCCGCTATGCCCGAAACTTCCTGAGGTTTCAGCTGTACGTAGCAACCGGTTACGACTACGAACGCGCCAGGATTCTCTTTTATAAGTTTATGTATGGCCTGGCGGCATTTATGGTCGGCTGTTCCGGTTACGGAACAGGTATTTATTATACATATATCGGCTTGCTCGTCGTTTTTGGCTATAAAAACGCCGGCGGCGCGGAGATTGTCCTCGATTGTGGCGGTCTCGGCAAAATTCAGTTTGCAGCCCAGAGTGTGTAAGGTGGCTTTCAGACCGGCGAGGTTGGTTATGTTGGACATTTTTGCTGTTTTGTAAACCAAATTTGGCATTGCAAAGGTAATAATAACGGATGACGCAGAAAAATAAAAATATTTATCACTCGTAATAACTTGAATAATAATCGAATAAGAGGCAAAGGACGAAAAATATTCTAAAAAAAGATAAACAAATGTGCGACTTATTAGAAAAAGTGTTTACCTTTGCAGCGTTTAAATAGAAGCAATTAATTGTTTTACTTAAAAAACGGAAAAATGAAAAAGTTAGTATTAATGTTCGTAGCAATCGCTGCAATGTCTTTCGCTTCTTGCGGTAACAAATCTAATGTAGAGCCCGCTGCAACGGATTCTGATTCTGTACAGGTTGATTCTGCAGCAACAGATAGCGCAGCAGCTGACACTGTAGCAGCTGATAGCGTTGAAGCTACGGAAGAAGCTCCCGTTCAGGAATAATTTAGGGAGAAAAGAGAGAATTGGAACCTGTAAGGACTGCGTCCTCGCAGGTTTTTTTGTTGTTTTTTTAAAGAGGTTCCGGATGTCGCAGTGATTTGGTAGAA
>OHBJ01000277.1_pt1 | contig 31048 bp, 14 predicted proteins | sample 1577241 | NCBI WGS metagenome assembly OHBJ01 (sample SAMEA3541594, study PRJEB24748) | human gut metagenome | biome: human gut; feature: human-associated habitat; material: faeces | place: China | collected 2012 | reverse complement strand
TTTAAAATATCTCAGAGATAATTTTCCGGACGCTTTTTGCCGATATGAAAAAAGCTGCCTGACATTTTTTCAGGTAAGTAAAAAAAACTTCATCTCCGCCACACGGATATCCACAGATCCGCATTCCTGCAAATATCAATCAAAGAAGAGAAAACAAAACAAGCATGACATCTTTTTAAAGTACGTCATGCCTGTTTTATGCAATGCCGTAAAATTTAACCGTTCCGAGAAAAAAGAGGAGTTCCCCTTCGAAGAACCTGCCGCTTTTCGGCACCGGTACAATACTACCTGCTGAAATCGAGAATTTCTCCGTCGGGAAGCACCGCACGCGCCGTAATGCCCAGCTCCACTCCCGTAAGAGAGTTAGAATAGAACACCACCGAAGCCTTTCCTTCCTCATCGGCAAGAACATCGGGATTCCAGTAAAGCGTACGACGGAAATCGCGCTTATCGGGAAGCTCGCGCTTGCGGTAATCGGGAGACGGGAAATCCTCGTCTACGCTGTACCCGAAAAAGCGCACCACATGCGACTTTCCTTTTTCCTTCATCAGTTCCGGATCATCGTTCATGTAAACGAACATCACATACGTGGATTTCTCAGAATTCACTCCGTAATTGCGGAATTTGCTCAACGTTTCCCGTTCGGTGGCTATGTAAACGCTGCTAACCTCATTGGCGAAAATAGTAAAGTCGTGCAAATGGAAATCCTCGGGCTGCTCCTCGTTTTCTATTACAATCAATATGGGTTCGTTCCTGTATTTAAAGGTATATTCCCCGTTGTCGTTATGAAAATAGTCGAACTTGTCGTTCAGTTCCCGCAACAGTTCCCACAGCAAAGGTGTCCGCTCGCCCTTGTCGCAGTATCGCATGGTTTCGTAAGGAATATTATAGTAAATGTTGCAGTTGCGCCGCGCAAAGTTCTCTCCGCCCATCCACGTGCGCCGCCCGTTGCTGTAATTATCCCTGCGCTTGGCTTTCACAACAGCTGCTCCCAAAAGAATATCTCCTTTCGAAATAGTGTCGGTCCATTCGAAAGTGTTTTCCTCGGCAGCCTGCGGTTTGTGCACATATGGGAAAGTCTCGAATTCCAGCGGGTCGAGAGTACGCAAGGCAGGAGCGAAATTCCGGTCGAGCCTCACGCGCATGGATTTCTCCTTATCGCCTATGAAAGTTCTGAACCGGCCTATGCCTTCATTGTAATACGCCGGCGGAAGCAGGGCGAAATTTCCCGCGCTGTCGGTAAGACACGAGCCCGAAACCTTCAGTCCGGGGAAAAATATATTAACGTCGAGGCGGGCTCCCGCAATAGGCGCCCGTTTGCCATTGTCGGTGAGCAAGGAGCCGGTAAGCAGCTGTCCCTCCTCCACCGGCTGCACGAGTTTGAAAGGTTTCACGCCCGACATCTCGCGCCAGTCATACCGTCTCCAGCCCTGAACCATAAGCAGAAGGTCGAGGGCACGCCGGTGCTCCGCGTCGTCACTCTCAAAGTAGTATTCCGGCCTGTACACAAAGCCTTTCAAATCGGAAGAAAGCAACAAATCGGCGTTTGCGGTGATGTCCGTACCGTTCTTCTCGCCAAGAACATCGTGCACGGCAAGCGAAAAATAAGCGTTGCAGGGATTGCCGTTCCTGTCGGCCAATTTCATATCCAAAACAACAGGCTCGAACGGACTGTAAGCGCTTGCATTCTGTTTTACGGTGAGCGCCACCGGCCACTGCGGCTTTTTCCACACAAGACGTTCCCAAAGAATATTGCCGTCAGCGTTGAAAAGCGTTATCTGATTTATTCCGTAGTTCAACTGCCGCTTCGGCATGCTCCATATTCGCCTGCCGCCCTGGCGTATGGTGTCGAAAAGGCAGGCCGCTCCGCGGCACGTCACGCTTATTCCCGTAAGGCTGCCTGCAAGGTCGGCCGTAGAATTAAGCTCGAGGCGAAGACTGTCTTCGGTCTCCGTTATCGAAGCCGCAACGCCCGACATCCGCGCCGCCGGAAGCCTGAAATCGCGTTCCTTGCCGTCGCCGCCCGTAAAAGTAAGGCGCAAACCGGTTCCATTGGCCGGAAGCAGGAAAGACCCCATGCCTTCATGCTCGGTTTTCGAAGCACTCACGACAGCTCCGTTGCTATCATACAGGCGACAGGTGGCCTGTTCGGGCAATCCTTTCTTATTCGTGACCCGAAAAGCTACCTGCTGCTCGAGCCCTTCTACCCTTGCGCCGCCCTCGGGATAGAGCTCCACGTAAATTTCATTGCGCTGAACGGAATCGGAACGGAGCGTGGAGGGTTCCTTTCGCGGAATAGGAACGTCGTATTTGCGTTCGCTCCTTCTTATAAAGGCATTGGTGAACATTCCGGTGGTATCGTTGGTTTCGTAAACGGGAACGAGGCGCGAGAAACAGTAATCGCCGTCCCAGTTAAGCATGGCGCGGGTAAAAGCACGCACCTCATAGAAACCGCTGTGCATTAAATCGGTGAGCGGAAGGCTTCCGGAGGCCTGCCCATAGACTATCTCGTAATTTTTCCGCAGAACCAGGTTGCCGTCCTCGTCCAGAAGCTCCACGTAAAGCACCTTGCTCATCTCCGTAGGCTTCAGCGTTGAAGCACGTACCACATAAGCCTTGAAATAAATGTTTTCGGAAGTAAAATATCCGTTGTTGTCAAGATGAAGATATACTTTTTCCTGACTGCATTTACTGTCGTATTCCGACAAGTTTCTGAAAAGCGAAAGAAGCTTTTCCTGCGCAACCGCCTGCTCCTGAGAGAATGCCGGAAGCAAGGCAAGCAGCAGAACTGATAAGGCAAATAATCTTCTCATCTTTTCGTGTTTTTTCAAAAGGTTGTGATTAGTTTCAAGACATACGGCTTACCCTGCGACATGGCTGCGCCGGATTTTCACGCCTATCCTTACAGTCCGGCAAAATAATGCTGTTTTTTAAGTTCCTTTACCATAGTTTCGAGTTCCTCATACCATTCTTTGCCGAAAGCCCTCACAAGAGGCTGCTTGAGAAACTCGTAAACAGCAATGTCCAGCTTTTTGCCGAGAGTGCGTGCGCAATCGCACACGCTCCAGCGGTGGTAGTTAAGCGCTAATGTGCCGTCGCTCAGGCGCGTGACCCTTATGGGATACAACGCACACGATATCGGTTTTACGAAATCGATTTTCCCTTCGGCATGAGCCCTTTCGAGCGCGCACATGCAGCATCCGCCGTTTTCCTTGCAGGTAAAAACACAGTCGCGCCCGTTTATTATGCTCGTCACCAAGTCGCCGTCGGCGTCGGCATAGGCCACTCCCTGGCGCTCAATCGTTTTCAGAGCGGCACGGCTCAATTTATCCTTCACCGCCGGCAACGCGTTTTCTATCTGCGCTATTTCTTCTACGGTCACAGGCGCTCCCGCCTCGCCCTCAATGCAGCATATTCCGCGGCACACGCTCAAATCGCAGCAGAACTTCTCGGTAATGCAATCGGCCGAGACTATAGTGTCGCCCACCTGCAGCATCGGAATCTCATATCGCGAGTTCATCGTTCTTTACACATTATTATATATAGAGGTATAAGAATTCGCCGTTACCACACCACCGGAGTTTTTCCCTGCCTGCGCAGGTAATCATTGGCGAGCGTGAAATGATGATTGCCGAAAAAGCCTCTGTAAGCCGAAAGAGGCGACGGATGAGCCGACATCAGCACAAGATTCCTCGAACGGTCTATCAGCGCTCCTTTACGTTGGGCAAACGACCCCCAGAGCATGTAGACAATTCCTTCGCGTCGGGTTGCGAGAGCGCGTATTGCCGCGTCGGTAAAGGTCTCCCAGCCCTTGTTCTGATGCGAACCCGCCTGATGTGCCCGCACTGTGAGCGTGGCGTTCAGAAGCAGCACACCCTGGCGCACCCAGCGTGTAAGATCGCCGCTCTGCGGTACAGGCGCACCGGTATCACTGCTCACTTCGCGGAAGATATTCTCTAACGAAGGCGGGAAACGGGTTCCTTCGGTAACCGAAAAGCTCAGTCCGTGAGCCTGTCCCTCCTCGTGATACGGGTCCTGCCCTATTATAACCACTTTCACGTCATTGAACGGACAAAGGTTGAAAGCATTGAATATAAGCCCTCCCGGAGGATAACACCGCGTACTTGCATATTCACTCCTCACAAATCCCGCAAGATCTGCAAAGTAGGGTTTCGAAAATTCCTCACCGAGAACCGCCTGCCAACTCTCTTCTATTTTTACGTTCATAGCAGCAGAAAACTATTATGTTACAAAGATATAAACTGCGAGGCTAACTTTGCGCAACCGAATGCGCTTTTTTAAAGGCCGGCAGAAATTTAACGGGAAAGAGCGGCTTGTTACGATAAGTCATAAAGAAAATCATGATACGTCTTTCTCGTTTCCTTACAGCCGTGACGTCTGCACTGCAACGGCACACGCCGAAACCGGCAACGGACTTTTCAGAACATGACAAAATGTCAGGTTTTCCAATCCCTCTCCCAATGGGAGGAAAAGACTTCCCGCCTGTAAGAAAAATTATCTCTGAGATATTTTGAAATATGTCTGACATAATTTAAAATATCTCAGACATATTTTTCCGGACACTTTTTGCCGGCATGAAAAAATCCACCTGACAAAATGTCAGGTGGATAAAAAGAGTTCCGTTTCCGCACCTCGTCAAATATATGCCACACTACGTTACACCCACGCGGCGGAACAGCAAAAATCCGCGCATTCCCACCTTATCCGAACACCTCGTGAAGAACGTCGGGCGACTTCAACGCAGGAAACGACGGCAGATGAAGCGAATAATACTCGTTCACGATTTCGAGCAACCGCCGGCGCTGCGCTCTCGTAAACGCGAAATGCGGCGCCGTGGCGTATTTCATTCTCATCAGCTTGGGCAGGAGAGCCGCCTCAGCAGGTTCGAGCACATGTTCGTGCGGCGGCCGCACTACACAATAGCGGCCGCTCTGCAAATCGAAGTAACTGTTCTCCGAACATCCCTCGAAATTGGGGCGGAAACCTAAATAGTGCGACAAATGAAGCAGAAACGTTATATGAAAGTTCGCGCAGCTGTCGGCCGTGGCGTCGAGCCAGCGCACGGAAGTCTCTATAAAACCGAACATACCCTCATCGGCCACAGGTGCCCGCAAAGCGTTGCAAAGAAATTCGGCAAGGAAAAAGGCTATGCACGTTTTAGGCGGTTCGAAAGGTATTGACGAGAATACAGCATAAGGTCTCACGCTCTTCACCCGCTGCAAATTGGCCGCAGGGCGCCCGTTCCATTCTATTTCGAGCAAGGCCAGCGGAGCAAAAAGCACATTCTTCACCGCCGCACGCCTTGTTTTGGGAATGCGCACGATAAAGCCCACCCGCCCCTCGGCCGCGGTATACGCCTCGACTATCACCGAGACATCGTTATACTTTACGGTGCGGAGCACCACCGCACGCGAACGCACAAGCATAGACTAATTTTATTATGAACGGTAAAGATAGTCATTTTCCGCATAACTCTGTGCCGCGGCCGGCGCTACAAAACAGAATCCGCGCATGGGCAGTCCTGTCCTCCCAGACAACCCCATATTTACGGAGCATATACAAAAGCGCGCAGCACCTGCCGCAACGGCGCAAAGAGAACCGCACCCGCGAATAGCCGCATAATTCAAAAAATTATTACTTTTGTTCATGCCCAAAAACGACAAAAAAACAACCACACACATGGCAAGCGAAACGCTAACCCCCATGATGCAACAGTTCCGCCGGCTCAAAACGGAACATCCCGACGCAATCATCCTCTTCCGCTGCGGCGACTTTTACGAAACCTACATGCAGGACGCCGTTACGGCTGCCGACGTTCTGGGAATCACCCTGACACACCGCAGCAACAAGGGCTCGGCACAGAACACCGAAATGGCAGGCTTTCCCTACCATGCGCTCGACGTTTATCTGCCCAAGCTCATCCGTGCGGGCCACCGCGTGGCAATATGCGACCAGCTCGAAGACCCGAAACTTGCCAAAACGATAGTGAAACGCGGCATTACCGAGGTTGTGACGCCGGGCGTCGCATTAGGCGACAATGTGCTTTCGTCGAAAGAAAACAACTTTCTCTCGGCAGTGCACTTCGGCAGCGGGGCATGCGGCATGGCCCTGCTCGACATCTCGACAGGCGAGTTTCTCACCGCCGAGGGCACGGCCGAAAACATAGACAAACTGCTTGCGAACTTCTCGCCTAAGGAAGTTCTCGTAGTGCGCGGCCGGCGCGACAAGTTCACGAAGAATTTCGGCAAATACTACGTCTACGAACTCGACGACTGGGCATTCAACGAACGCTCCGCACGCGAAAAGCTGCTTAAACATTTCAAGGTCAGCACTCTCAAAGGCTTCGGCATAGACTATATGCACAACGGCGTGACTGCCGCGGGCGCCATACTGCAATATCTCGAGATGACGCAGCACACCCTTACCGGACACATCACCTCGATCAGGCGAATTGACGAAGAACGCTACGTGAGGCTCGACAAATTCACTGTGCGCAACCTCGAATTGGTGAACACAATGAACGAAGGCGGCTCCTCGCTGCTCGACGTGCTCGACCGCACGGCCTCGCCTATGGGCGAACGCCTGCTTCGCCGCTGGCTGCTCTTTCCTTTGCGCGACCTGAAGCAGATTAAACGCCGCCAGGACGTAACCGAATACTTTTTCCGCAGTCCCGATTTCCGCAACGCCGTAGAAGAAAGTCTCAAAGGCATAGGCGACATCGAAAGGCTCGTATCGAAAATAGCCGTGGCCCGCATTTCGCCGCGCGAAATGGTACAGTTGCGCTATGCACTCAACTCTGTCGACGTGATAAAGCGCGCCTGCGCCGCCACCGACGAGGAAAACCTGCACAACATGGCCGAAAATCTCGACGTGTGCGAGGAACTGCGCTCACGCATAGCACGCGAGATAGTGCCCGAACCGCCCGCCGCGGCATCGAAAGGCGGAGTGATAGCCGAAGGAGTGAACGCCGAACTCGACGAGCTCCGCAGAATCTCCCACTCCGGCAAAGACCTGCTCCTAAGGCTCCAGCAGCGCGAAAGCGAAGCCACCGGAATTCCAAGCCTCAAGATAGGTTTCAACAACGTGTTCGGCTATTACATCGAGGTGCGCAACACGCACAAGGAACGCGTACCCGAAACATGGATACGCAAGCAGACGCTCGTGAACGCCGAGCGCTACATCACTCCCGAACTGAAAGAACTCGAAGACAAGATTCTCGGCGCCGAGGACAAGATACTCATTCTCGAAAACCAGCTCTACAACGAGCTTATGAACTACTCGCTGCAATACATAACCTCGCTCCAGCTCGACGCCGCAATACTCGCTGACATAGACTGCCTGCTTTCGTTTGCGCTCTCCGCCGCCGAGCACCGATACGTGCGCCCCGTGGTAGACGACAGCGAGGTGCTCGACATATCCGCCGGCCGCCACCCCGTGATAGAGACGCAGATGCCTCCGGGCGAGAGCTATGTGCCCAACGATGTGACGCTCGACACCGAACGCCAGCAAATCATAATACTCACCGGCCCCAACATGGCTGGAAAATCGGCCCTGCTCAGGCAGACGGCACTTATTGCGCTTATGGCCCAGGCGGGAAGTTTCGTGCCCGCCGACAGCGCACGCGTAGGCATGGTCGACAAGATATTCACCCGCGTGGGAGCGAGCGACAACATATCGGCGGGCGAATCGACCTTCATGCTCGAAATGAGCGAGGCCTCGAACATCCTCAACAACATGACCGGCCGCAGCCTCGTGCTGTTCGACGAACTCGGGCGCGGCACCTCCACTTTCGACGGCATAAGCATTGCCTGGGCCATTGCAGAGTACTTGCACGAAGGCCCTAAGGGACATCCGCGCACGCTGTTTGCCACGCATTACCACGAGCTCAACGAAATGGAGAAACATTTTGCGAGAATAAAGAACTACAACGTATCCGTGTGCGAAACCGAGGGACGTGTGGTGTTCATGCGCAAGCTCGCGCGCGGCGGCACGGCACACTCGTTCGGCATACACGTGGCGCGACTGGCGGGAATGCCGCCGAGCATAGTGCGCCGCGCGGAAAAAATACTCGGAGAGCTCGAATCGACAAACCCCGGCGGAAACGTCACGAAAAACACCGCCGCCATAGCCGACACCCGCGAAGGAATGCAGCTCAGTTTCTTCAAGCTCGACGACCCTGTACTGTCGCAGATACGCGACGAGATACTGAATCTCGACATAGACAACCTTACGCCCGTAGAAGCTCTCAACAAACTCAACGGAATAAAGCGCATTCTGCGCGGCAAGTGACATTATGTAACATAAGTTCCACATCTGCCTGAAAGTCCGTGCGAAAAGCCATATGACAAACATTACGGCTTTAACCGGATTATTCATAAAAAGAAAAAAAATCGCACTGCAAAAAAACTTCCCGTAGGAAATTGAAAATACAAGGGAGATAATTCAAAATATGTCTGAGATATTTTAAAATATCTCAGACATATTTTTTGCTATATATACACCTACTGATTTTCAAGTGCTTGGAAGGTGACCGTCTTTGTCTGCAAACTCTGCCGGATTTAGGGTCTTTAAGGTCGTTAAAGTCATTAACGACCTTAAAGACCCTACGAGAACCGCGCTCTTTGCACACAAGGTATAAAAAAGCAGGTGCGAAACCCGAAAGCTCCGCACCTGCCCGAAATATTCTCTACTGATTGCTGTTATTTATTGAACACTTTTTTAGTTTTTCCGTTTGCATACTTAACGATGTAAACCTGACCCTTCACCATGTTCTTGACCTCTGCGCCGGTAACGTTGTAAATCTTGACGATACGGCTGTCATCGGTCTTTGCGGTCTCAATGCCCACTACATGCTGCTGGGCACTGAGTGCGTCCTTGAGAACCTGTGAAATCGCAGCCTTGAGCGCGGCCGTTTCGATTGTGCTTTCATCGTTCAGTTCAACGGCTTTGTACTGGGCATCCACCGAAGATTTAAGCTGGTCTATCTCGTCCTGCAGTTCGTCGAGCTTGTCGATGAAATCGGCAGCCACGAGCGGACAGTTGGTAAGAATAGACTCGCGGTTGGCGTCGAGACGGCCCTGCAACGTAGCGATCTCACTGTTCAGGCGCTGGTAAGCAGCCTCGTTGGCAGCCTTTCTGATTGCGTCGTCGTTAGCCTGCTGTGCTTCTTTAGCGGCAGCGAGCATAGCTTCGATAGCAGCCTCAACACCGGCGGCATTGACTGTACTTTCGTCGTTCAGTGCACCTGCTGCATACTGTGCCTCAACCTCGGCCTTGTAAGCGGCAATCGTGTCGGCAACGTTTTTCTGCATTGCCTGGATAGATTCCATTGCGGCTGCCTCGGGATATTTTGTAGAAACAGTGTCGTTGGCGTCGGAAAGCGACTTCTCGAGTGCAGCAAGCACCTCGCTCAGGCGTACATAAGCCGTTTCGTTTGCTTCAGCGCCATTTTCATAAGCTTCCTGCGCTTCCTTAGCTGCGGCGAGCAACGCGGCTATAGAATTTTCAACGCCGATAGAATCGACAGCGCTTTCATCATTCAATGCAACCGCTGCATACAATGCTTCAACCTCGGCTTTGTAAGCGGCAATCGTATCGGCTACGTTTTTCTGCATTGCCTGAATAGATTCCATTGCGGCTGCCTCGGGATATTTGGTAGAAACAGTGTCGTTTGCGTCGGAAAGCGACTTCTCGAGTGCGGCAAGCGCCTCGCTAAGGCGCACATAAGCTGCTTCGTTTGCTTCAGCGCCATTTTCATAAGCTTCCTGTGCTTCCTTAGCGGCAGCGAGCAACGCGGCGATAGAATTTTCAACGCCGATAGAATCGACAGAGCTTTCATCATTCAATGCCACCGCTGCATACAATGCTTCAACCTCGGCCTTATAAGCGGCAATCGTATCAGCTACATCTTTCTGCATTGCCTGAATAGCTTCCATTGCGGCTGCCTCAGGATATTTGGCAGAAATAGTATCGTTTGCGTCAGAAAGCGACTTCTCGAGTGCAACAAACGTCTCGCTAAGGCGTACATAAGCTGCTTCGTTGATGAATATATCCTCGTAAGCCTTAGCTTTCGTTTCGTATGCTACGATAGAATCGCTGATAGCAGGCTCTGCCTCGGAAAGCAGCTCTTCGCCGGTTTCTGCAAGAGTACCGTCCTCAAAAGCAGCCTTGATAGTTTGTTCGAGTACATCGATGTCATTCTGAACCGCAGCCTGCAGACCGGTTACGTAAACGCTGTCTTTCGTGTTGACGCAATATTCGTTTACACGAACCACTGCCTCGTCGAGCGCAGCCTGAAGAGCTTCGTGACGCTGCATTACAGGTGCGAGCACCGTAACAGAATCGTTGGTTATGGTGATTTTAACGACATCTTCAAGAGCGTAAGCATTGTTGTCTGCGTCGGAAACGATTACTTTCTCGATTTTCGCCTCTGAAACCTCGGCAAGGTCTTGCGCCGTAATATTGAACGAGAACAAAGTGCCGGCGTTACCGATAATATTTTCACCGGTAATGCTCGAAATAATCACTCTCAAGCGCGAATTGTCATCCTTATCATACGCATAGCTGAACTGCGCGCCAAGAGGCATACGTTCGCTGCGGATAAAATCAAGGCGTCCTTTCTCGTTCTGAGCTACAGAAATTCCTTCGGGCAAAACAATGTCGGCCTGGATTCCGGATATTTCCACGTTTTCATTGTCGAGCTCTACATCTACTCTGGCAACAGAACCGCGGTGCATTGAAATTTCCTTCTCGGGAACATCTATTTTTGCGACCAAAGGCATTATGGCAGCCTCGCTATTGGCAAAATCTATCTTATGCACTTCAACATCTGTACCTACAACCGTATTAAGTTCTATGTACGATTTCTTGTTGAAAGTCTTTGCTGCCATTACCTCTATCGTAGCTATAACGCCCTCGTTACCCGGAATGGGAAGCGGATTGCTTACATTAGAAAACAGAACGGAAAAGCGGTATGTGGTCTTGCCGTCCTCTCCTGTCGACATTTTTATAAAATTCACGGTATGGTCGTCGAGGTCTATACGCTCGCCGTTTACCTTTATCGAATTAGCTACGTAAGTAATTCCATTCGGCAGAACGACATTTGCCTGCATGGCAGCCACAGGGTCGGTGTTGTTGAGCACAAACTGCACTTCGTGCGTCATGCCGGGCTCGATGAATACATCGTTTGCAACCTTAAATTCGTTATCGGCCCAAATTCCGGCAGCGAACAGCAACATGAGCCCCGTCATCAGCAAACGCTGGGATTTAAATATAAAATTTTTCATGTTTCTTTCTAACTTATTATTGGTTCTGTGTTTTTTAAAAGAAAGGACATGGCCGCCACACAAGGTAGCCATGCCTTTCCTAAAAAATGTCGGGGGGACATATTACTTTTTGAACACTTTCTTAACTGTTCCGTCAGAGTTGCGAATGATATTGATACCCTTCTGGAGTTTCTTTATCAGCGCACCGCTTACGTCGTAAATCTTCTGACGAACTCCGCCTTCGTTGTCAACGGTTACATCGTCTTCGATACCTACAGTTCCGTCGAAGTTGCCATTCACGCTCTTCATCTTATAGGTATAAGCGTTAGCGTCTGCCATTACGATGTTGGTTACAACAACCTCTTCTGCCTTAGCGTTGCCGCTTACAGCTACGTCGAGATAAACGAGAGCCTTGTCGCCGTCGGCGAATGTGGCTACGTCGGCAGAGCTTATCACGATACGGTGTATGCCGTCTATGTCGGAAGAATAGAGCTTGTGGCTCGACGCACGGCTTGCGAGCGACTCATTGAGCAACGTTGCGCCTACGGGCAGCACAATATCCATCTGCGCACCTGCGTAAGCCACGCTGTTGTCGAGGCTCAGAGCCAAACGATAGGTGTTAGCGCCGGTAGAGGAAACTGAAACAGTAACTGCGTCTTCAGAAGACTGCTGGCTCTTGGTTCTGTAAGCCTTAGCCTGCTTGCTGTCGGTACCCACACCGGAGATAACTTTCGAAACCTTAGTGATATCACCGATGTTGATTTCACCATCTTCAGTGATATCAGCGCGGAGGAAGTCGAGGTCTTCAAGTTCTGTAGGATTAAGCACAAGGTCTATAATACCCATGTAGTCGTCTACATAAACATTATTGTCCTTAGTAATATCGCCGGGGATGTAGTACTCGCTCTCAACCTTGTTCTCGAATTCGGCTATAAGCGATTCCAATTCGGAAACTTTAGCTGCAAGCAATGGAACAGCCTCGGTCATATAGTCAAGCTCAACATATATCTGGTTATCCTCTTTATCCGTATAAGGATTACCGTTTATATCTGTAGAAGCGCCGCCTTTATTATATACTCCATGATTGAATATTGCCATGGGTAAGAACATATTATCTATTGAATTGTACAACGCTCTAATAGCCTCATCCGATTCTTTGGTATAACAACGACCGTCTTTTTCTCTCAAACCATTTGCTTCTCTTAAATCAGAAATCAATACATTGTAAGCACTATGATATTCGAAATGAGCTGCAGCTTTGGTTATTGTTGCAAGTTCAGAAACAATCTTGTCTATATCAAGAAGCTTGTCGTTCTCTGTAAGTAATTCGTCAGAATTGTAACGTTCGTTCAAATCTTTTTCAGCAGCGGCAAAAAGTTCATCTACTTCTTCCAAGCTCTTTGCAAATCCTTCTTTCTCTTCCTTCTCACTTGTATTAGAAGGTTCATACAAATTAAAGTATTTGTAATTCTCGATTGTACTTGCGAGAGTTTCTTTCTCGGTGCGTAAAGCTTCAATTTCGTTAGAAAGTCTGTCGTAAGCCTCCTGGTTGATTGTGTAAGGCTTCTGATCATTTGCAATCTTCTCACCAAGTGCTTCCAAATTCTCTTGAGCAGCCGCTATATCCTTAGAGATATTGTCGGCATAGAGCAAGATCGTCTTGTTTTCTGCTTTCTCTGCTATATCGGCAGAAATAGCTTCGAGCTCGGCCTGTATTGCTGCGAGCTGGTCGCTGTAAGCATTCTTAACAGTCTCGTGGCAAGCGGCAAGAACCTCGCTCTGCTCATCGGCATCTTCCTTAACGGCGTCGAGAGCTTTGTTAAGGTCGTTGAGAGTGATGTTTGGCTTGTTGCTATCGTAAATATTCACGAGGCTGTTCTGAATGTCAGCAATCTCGGATTCCAACGCAATGCATTCTTTCTGCTGATCTTCGATAGGCTTGTCTTTTCCGTCAACAAATTCGCTAACTTTCTTCAAAGCCTCGGGAAGAGCGTCCATACGGTCTTTGAGCTGCTTGAGTTCCTCAAGGGTTACGCCTTCTATCGTAGTAGCGTTGTTGTAGTCTTTCTTGAGAAGTTCAATCTGCCTTTCAAGTTCAGCTTTCTCACCATAAAATCCGTTCTTTTTAGGATCAGCATTTATTGCCAAACCATAGAGACCCTCTGTCTGACCTTTAATCAATTCAACAGAGTTTTTATAATTGTCCTCTTTACCAACAGCACCGCCGTTTTTAGCAAAATTAGCAACTTCCTTACGAGCGTTGTCTATGCTTGTCTGAATAGCCTTAACTTCCACAGCAATGCCACCGTTTCTGATAATCATTGCGTCGATAAACGCCTTAGCATCATCGAGACATCCCTGTGCTATGTCAAGGAATCCGTTAATCTTGTCGATTGCAGCCAAGTTGTCCGCATTGTTCTTAGAAGCGCTTGCGGCCTCGTTGTAAACAACAGTATGCTTAACATCCTTGCCGTCAACAGAAACTATTTCCGTCTTAATTTTGCTAAGTTCAGCTTTAGCAACGGCGAGATTTTCTCCGAAGAGACTTTCTGCTTCTGCTACTATCTTGGTAGCGGCCTTGCGGTTTTCAACAACTTCTTCTGCATATCTCTTGTCGTAATCTACGGTATTGCTTGGCAGATATTCGAATTTCGCCATTTCGGTCTGCTCGCCGGCAATCATCACGTCGATTTCATCCAGGCAATACTGCCATTCCGATACAGCTGCAGGTTCGTATCCTGCCTCGAGTTTCTCGCCGATTGTTGCGAAGTTGGTAAGAATCTTATCGAGTGCGAGCGGGAAGTCAACACCCTTGCGAGCTGCTTCGGCGTCGGAGATGATAGTCCTTACATCGCCGAATGCTTTCGATACAACATTGCTATTATATTTAGCGTCGTTAAGTACTTTCTCTGCGGCTGCAAGTTCATCATTAGCTTCTTTGATTCCCTTATTATAAAGACCTTCGGCAAGTCCTTCAACTGCGCCTCTGAAGCTCTCAAGGATATCCTTTATTTCTTCAGTATAAGACTCAGCCTGACCCTTATTGTCTTCCATTACATCGTAGAACGCCTTATCGCCGTCTGCATGATTGCCCGTTGCAGCAGTCTTCTCGTCCAAAGCCGTCTGTTTGAGATCGGCAATCTTCTCAGCATATTCGAAAATAGCCTTGTGGTTTTCTCTGATAGGTTCTATCAGTTTTTCGTATGCTATATTCTGTATGCTGTAGTATTTATTGATTGTATTGATTGCATTAACGCGCTCGCTGTTGGTTTCGTCGATAGCTTTAAGGAATGCGGCGTAACGTGTTTGGTTGTCCTTAGCAATTGCTGCGTCGTAACCGTCCTTAGTGCTATTAAGAATGTTGGCAATCTCATCGCTTATCTTATCGAGTTCGGCCTGCAGGTCGGTCTGTTCGTTATGGCAGGTACCTTTAGCAAATGCGTCGTCGATAGCTTTCTTTGCTGCGGTGAGTTTGGTTTGCTCTGCAGTGAGTTTGTTGAGAATCTGGTCGAGGTCTATCAGATTATAGTTTGCAGAAATTTCGATATAAGCAGCATTCCAAGCATTCTGAACGCTTTCCTTGCCGTCTTCGGCATTATCCTTGAGCGTTTTGTAAGCCTTGTCGTTGTTTACCGCATTGTCGGGAACAGCCGATACGTTCTTTTCAAGGTCTTTCAACTTGTTCGTTATGGCAATTTCCGATTCGTTCAGCTTGCCTTCGTTATAGCCTTTGGTAATTTCAGCTTTAATATCGTCGAATGCTTTCTGATAGCCGCTAATAAGATTTAAGAAGTATGTTTCGCCGGCTCCGGTTACCTTATCTCCATTAACGACCTCTGTAGCTGCGGTGATCTTAACTTGGATGTCAAGATTTCCTTCGCCTGCGCCATAAAACTTTTCGAGAGCTTCCTTAGAGTTGAAGTTCTTGGTAGCCTGCTCTGCTTCTGCGCGGAGTTTCTGAACATTTTCGCCGAGTTCTTTTACACGTGTATTGAAACCTTTCTTTTCAACTTCTCCGGCTTCGTTGAGTTTGTCTTCCTGGTCGGTCAGAAAAGTTTCGGCAGCAACCGATTCCTGCATTTCATTTTCAAGGCCGTCGATTTCTGCTTGAGCGGCCTCAATTTTAGCGGAGAAATCTGCTTCTTTGCTATTATCCTTATTGAGAGCAGCCACGCCGTCAAGTTTCTTTTCGGGATTACCGTTCAGTTGTTCTTCAACTCCGACCAAATCTTTGTCGACAGCAGCCTTAGCGTCAGCAATTTCTTTGAGAGATTCGAGAATCTTATTGGCCTCGTTATCGAGTGCAAGAATTGCGGTGCGTATCTTGGCAATGGTTCCGTTTACTTCTTTGAGCAGAGCTATCGCCTGCAACGCATTATTCTCGTCAATCTCGCCAATATTATTAATCTGGTTTTGCAAGTAATTCAAAGGCGCGACAACATCGGCCGAAAGTTTGCTGTCGAAAACACCCTGGCTTCGTCCGAGTTGGAGGGCGGTCTTTTCAACGAGAGCCCGATAAGCTTCATTGCAATCGTTGTAGTTGTTCTGAGCCTGTTGCAGCATTTTCTTGCCTGCAATTATATTTATATTCTTGTCGTATTCGGCTTTAGCGTCAGAATAATTATCGGTAAGCGTTTTAGCCAACGATTTCTTAGTATCGTCCACAGTAATCTTACTTACTGCTTCCGCATGTTCTGCATCCAGCAGTTCGTTGGCCTCGGCAACTTTCTTCTCTATTTCCTCATAATACTTTGTAAGGTCGGAAATGTTGCTGCCGTATGTTCCCTGGCCGTCGCCGGAAAGTACCGTAACGTCAGTGTCGGCTGCTGCTTTCTTCAGAGCCTCGAGAGCGGTCTTGCCGTCGGCAACCGCTGCAAGAACTCCGTTAAGATGTTCCACAACGTTTGTGGCTACAGACTTGTAATCTGCTATTCCGTCCTCTGTGTCTTTATAAATGGGCTCGGGCTCGTAAAGGTCAACTTTGCCGTCCTTGTAGTTTGCGTCGTATACTTTCTTCGCTTCAACGCGATAGCTGTCTAACACGTCCTGCAATTCTTTTGCAGTAGCTTCGAACTTGGCAGCAGCGCTGTAGCTTTCATCTTTTTCGACTTTCAGTTCGCCGACAGCCTTCTTTGCTTCGTCGAAAGTTTTCTGCAAACCGTCAACCATTTTCATAGTGGCCTGATAATTATTGTAGTTATTGAGAACACTTTTTGCCTGGCCGTTAACGAACTTGTCGATATCGTTTGTAATGTCATTTGCAGTTGTTTGCAAGCCGCTAAATATATCGTCTTTTTCAATGGTATAATCGGCATAAGCAGCCTCTACAGCCCCCTTTAAGTCGGAAATTCTTTTTGCGAAATCGCCGAGTTCCTTTTCGAACTTCGCCTTGACATCCACGTTGTCGATACCGTTATATTTGGTTTCAAGTGCCTCGACAAACGCTGTTGCGGTGGTGTAATTGGCGTTGTTCTTTTCTACCCAATTAGTGTATTTGGTATTAACGCCGTTAAGTCCTTCTTTTATGGAATTTAATTCTGCAATATTGCCTTTGTGTATTTCTTCGTCAGAAGAAACGTCGTTTTCTCTTTCGTTGTCGTTCTTCTTGCTTAACCGCTGGATTCTCGCGTTCAACGCAGCCAGTTCGGCAACTGCCTGCGAAAGCAAATCTTTATAGTTTCCATCGACGGGCATGATTTGGGTCAACTCTTGGGTTATTTTCAAATACAATGTATTCATTTCGAGGATCCCTACCTGTACTTCCTGATAAGCTCCGTTGTTCTTGGCCGCGTTTCCAACAGAGGCTATGTCGGCGTTGATTTTATCCAAAAACTCTTCGGCAGCCTTGTCTACGGTTTCCGTAGGATATGCCTCAACGGCTCTATCGTTCGCAAAAGCCGATTTAAGAGCGTCTTCGTAAGCTTTCAAATCATCGACATATTCTTGGTATTTAGGAAGGAATTTTCCTTCAACGTATTCTTTATCTGCTTCACCTGCGTTTTCGATACCTGCTTTCAGTATTACAAGCTTCTGGTTCACTGCGTCTACATAATGTTCGGCAACATAGTTATAAGCCTTAGTATTGGCAACGTTTGCCTCCACTCTCGTGTTGAGATCGGCAATCTGCTTGTTGAGCGGCAGTTCTGCATTGTCTACTCCGAGATACAGCTTGTTCTTCTTATATAAGTCATAAGAATTCTTCTGTTTGTCTTTAAGAGCTTCGATTTCGGCCCCAATGCCCGAAGCCTCGACTGACAGCGCCTTTCCCTTCTCGTCGAAGCCTTCAGTGCCCCATACATAGACCAATTTTCCGATTGCGGAAGAGAGTTTCTGCCCGAGCGCATTCTTTGCATCCCTGAACTTGTAAACGAGCGTGAGCTCAAAGTTTCCTACTTCGAATCTACTGCCATTTGTACCAGCACTGATACCTATGGTAACCTGCATTTCCTCGGCAATGTCTAAAATAGAGCCTAACTCGTAATCCTTGCCGTTGATAGTAAACTTGGCATTGTTGTTTGTGGCGGCGTTAAGAATATATTGCCCCTTTACGAGCATTCCGATAGTCTGCGACATGGGAACGGTGGAAGTGAAAATACCGTCGGCCAGGTCAATTCCTTCGCTGGCATTCGACCAGTCGGTGGTAGCGTCAGTCTTTATGACGTCGAGAACGGCGTCGGCATAGGCTGCCACACTTGTCGAAGAGATAGCCAGGATTGAAAGTAAAGTGTTCTTTTTCATAACAAATACTTTTGATTTATTAATTTTAGTTCTATATCTGTTGTAAGCATGCATTTCATATCTTTTTTTAAAAAGAGACATGATAACACGTGCAAATGTAGAGTATTTGAAAAACGATTAAATAACTGCAAAAATCGTTTTTCGTGAACCCCCGCGGATTTTACGTGAATCGTGCAAGAGCATTCCGACAGAGCGCGGCAGCACCCGCTTATTCTATGTAAAGCAGCTCCATAAGTTCTTTGAGTATGGCTTTGGGCAGGTGCAACGAGTGATTGAGCCCGTGATTGTCGGAAAGCGTAACCACCTGTTTAATGGTGTTGATATGAAACACGCAGCGCGTGTTGATGATATACTTCCGCCCGAGCCGCACGAGATAGCAATCGCCGACGAGCGTTTCGGCAATCAGCTCTTCGACCTTAGAAAGTCCGAAAGGAATCATGAAATGCGTGCCGTTCACATAGTTGACAATCGTATAGTGGTCGTCGGCTTGTAGAAAAAGCACCAGTTCTGGATCGGTTATGTATAATTCAGCATTCAGCTTGAAATACAATTTTTTTTGCATGACTGAGCGTAACGTGTATTGGTTTTCATTTTTGCGCAACACGACGAGCGGAAAATGAGGTTTCGCAAAAAACCGCAAATCTTTTTAATTGTGGATTCTTTCATAAACGTTTTTTCGCGAAATTCCCATAATTTTTCGTGAAAAACATTGAAGAATCGCAAATTCATGACAATTTGCGAAGAATTACCCGTTAGTTCCGGAACCTGCATACGACATATTCCGGCACGCCCGCCGCACAATCATGGGCAAAAGCGCAGAAAAAAATATTTTTTTTCACGAGGTAAAAACCTTCCCGCAGCAAATTGAAAATACAAGGGAGATAATCGAAAATATGTCTGAGATATTTTAAAATATCTCAGACATATTTTTTGCCATATATACACACGCTGATTTTCAAGCGCTTAGCCGCTGACCGTTTTTGTCTGCAAAACCCTACGGAAAAGCATACGGATAAGAAAAGGCAGCACCCCATGCCTATATATAATAAATGTGTGCCCCCGTATGGGGGCACACATCGATGTTTTTCCAACAGCCACCGCCACAAAAACCGGCGGCCGCGATATATTACGGTATGCGGGTTATTTCACACAGGCTCCGTCGGCGCACTTGCGGTCGGCAGTGAGCACGCTGAGCGTTCCGTCGGGATTTTCGGCGCTGAGAATCATTCCCTGGCTTTCAATGCCGCGCAGTTTGCGCGGGGGCAGGTTGGCTATGAAGCATATCTGACGGCCCACAAGCTCTTCGGGCTTGTAGTGTTTGGCAATGCCGCTCACAATGGTGCGCGTCTCCATTCCGTCGTCTATCACAAAGCGCAGCAACTTGTCGCTTTTCTCCACGCGCGCGCATTCACGCACCGTTCCCACGCGGAGGTCCATTTTTTCGAAGTTCTCGAACGGCATGTCGGGCTTCTGCGGCTCGGCCTTGCGCTCCGCGCTTTCAATCTCGGCCTTGCGGGCGAGCAGTTTGTCTATCTGCGCCTGTATGGGAGCGTCGTCTATCTTTTCGAAAAGCAGTTCGGGAGCGTTCAGCTTGTGCCCCGCCTCGAGCAGTTCGGTAGAGCCGAGGTCGTTCCAGTCGAAGCTGTCGACATTGAGCATTCCGCGCAGTCGTTTGCTGCTGAACGGCAGGAACGGCTCGAAAGCTATCGCGAGATTGGCCACGAGCTGCAGCGAGAGGTTGAGTATGGTCTTCACGCGCTCGGGGTCGGTTTTCTGGAGCTTCCAGGGCTCGCTGTCGGCAAGATACTTGTTTCCTATGCGGGCCAGGTTCATTGCCTCTTTCTGCGCGTCGCGGAAACGGAAATCGTCGAGCAGCTTCTCCACGTCGGCCTTTACGCCGGTAAACTCCGATATTATCTGACGGTCGTAGTCGGTGAGCTCTCCCTGCGGGGGCACCGTTCCGCCATAGTACTTGTCGGTAAGCACTAAGGCGCGGTTCACGAAGTTTCCGTAAACGGCCACAAGCTCGTTGTTGTTGCGCGCCTGGAAATCCTTCCACGTAAAGTTGTTGTCTTTCGTTTCGGGAGCGTTTGCCGTGAGCACATAGCGCAACACGTCCTGCTTGCCGGGGAATTCCTCGAGATACTCGTCGAGCCACACCGCCCAGTTGCGCGAAGTGGAAATCTTGTTGTCCTCGAGGTTAAGGAACTCGTTGGCCGGAACGTTGTCGGGCAGTATGAAACTGCCTTCGGCCTTGAGCATTACGGGGAAGACAATGCAGTGGAACACGATGTTGTCTTTTCCGATGAAGTGAACCAAGCGCGTGGAGGGGTCTTTCCACCACGTTTCCCAGTCGGAGCGCAATTCCTTCGTGTTGCTTATGTAACCAATGGGGGCGTCGAACCACACATAGAGCACCTTTCCCTCCGCTCCCTCTACGGGCACGGGGATTCCCCAGTCGAGGTCACGGCTCACGGCGCGGGGCTGCAATCCCATGTCGAGCCAGCTCTTGCACTGCCCGTAAACGTTCGGTCTCCACTCCTTGTGGTCTTCGAGAATCCATTTTTCGAGCCACGACTGGTATTTGTCGAGCGGCAGATACCAGTGGCTGGTTTTTCTGAGCACGGGTTTCGAGCCGCTCACCGCGCTGCGGGGATTTATAAGCTCTTCGGGCGAGAGCGTCGAGCCGCAGTGCTCGCACTGGTCGCCGTAAGCCTTTTCGAAATGGCAGTGCGGGCATTCGCCCGTGATGTAGCGGTCGGCCAGGAAAGTCTTCGCCTCTTCGTCATAGTACTGTTCGCTCTCTTTCTCCACGAAGCCGCCTTTTTCGTAAAGCGTGCGGAAAAAGTCGGACGCCGTTTCGGTGTGCATGTCCGATGTGGTGCGGCTGTAAATGTCGAACGAGATACCGAAGCCGGCAAAGCTGTCCTTTATAAGCTTGTGAAAGCGGTCGCACACGTCCTGCGGCGTGCAGCCTTCCTTCTTGGCGCGGAGCGTAATGGGAACTCCGTGTTCGTCGCTGCCGCAGATGAACAGCACGTCCTGTTTCTTCAACCTCAGATAGCGGACGTAAATGTCGGCCGGCACGTAAACGCCGGCCAGGTGTCCGATATGAACTCCGCCGTTTGCATACGGCAACGCGGCGGTTACCAAAGTGCGCTTGAAATTCTTTTTGTCCATCGTAAAAGTTTGTTTCCGGTTGTAAAATTACGGTTTTTATATGAATTTAACACCCGAAAAGACCTGTTTTCGGCCATTTTGCAGGCACGGAGCGCCTTGTTTCGGAAAAAAGTTCGTAATATTGCAGAGTGCACGCAGACAAACAGAGACAGAGGCACGAAACAAAAAGAAGCGAATGGTAAAAGAAAGCTGGAAACAGAAAGGAATTGCAGACGGGCCCGTACCCGCGGGCGCAGACCTCGCCGCAGAAGTGCGCAGGATGTGCCGCGAGAAGAACGCCGTCATACTTGCCCACTACTACACCGCTCCCGACATACAGGATGTGGCCGACTTCGTGGGCGACAGCCTTGCCCTGGCACAGAAAGCCGCCCTTACCGACGCCGACATCATAGTAATGTGCGGCGTTCACTTCATGGCCGAGACGTGCAAGATACTCTGTCCCGACAAAACGGTGCTAATTCCCGACCTCAACGCCAGCTGCTCGCTTGCAGAGAGCTGTAAGGCCGACGAGTTCGAGAAATTCGTAAAAGCCCACCCCGACCACACGGTGCTTTCGTACGTCAACACATCGGCGGCTGTAAAGGCGCTCACCGACGTGGTAGTAACTTCGGGCAACGCCCGCGAGGTGGTGGAAAGTTTCCCGAAAGACGAGAAGCTTATATTCGGCCCCGACCGCAACTTAGGCAACTATATAAACTCCGTTACCGGCCGTTCAATGCTGCTGTGGGACGGAGCGTGCCACGTTCACTCCCGGTTCTCGGCCGAAAAGCTCGCCGCACTCATGAAGCAGCACCCCGGCGCAAAGGTGCTTGCACATCCCGAATGCAAAGGCGCGGTGCTCAAAATGGCCGACCATGTGGGCTCGACGGCGGCACTGCTGAAGTATGCCCAAACAAGCGAAAGCAACGAGTTCCTCGTTGCCACGGAGAGCGGCATTCTGCACGAAATGCAGAAGTCGTGCCCCGAAAAACGTTTCATCCCCGTGCCGCCCGACGACAGCACGTGCGCATGCAACGAATGCAACTTCATGCGCCTCAACACAATGGAGAAACTTTTTAATTGTCTAAAATGTCTTTCACCCGCCATAGACGTGAGTCTACAGGTTGCGGAAAAAGCCGTGAGGCCCATACGCCGCATGCTCGACATCAGTAAAAACGCAAAAAAATAGTCCTTTTAACTCCTTTAGGAGCCTTTTGCTCTTGTTTTTAAGGACTGTATTTCAGTTGGGCAGGGAATTTAAATTAAATGTTTTTCAATAAATGATAAACGCGTGAATTGTTTCACGCGTTTATTTCTTATATACTCTGTCCGCTCCGGCGCTTTTTTCAAAAGATTCGGCCAAAGTGAGGAAAAATATTTTTCAGAAAAATATTTTTTTCTTACCCGCAAAAAACTTCCCGCAGATAATTCAAAATACAAGGGAGATAATTCGAAATATGTCTGAGATATTTTGAATTATCTCAGACATATTTTTTGCTACATATACACCTGCTGATTTTCAAGTGCTTGGCCGCTGACCGTTTTTGTCTGCAAAAACACATTGATTTAAGGTCTTTAAGGTCGTTAATGTCATTAACGACCTTAAAGACCTTAACCGGAGCCGCATTTTTTGCACCCGTGCACCCGCCCGAAACGCGAAAAAGAGCGAATCACCCGCCGGCGGGCCATAAATACCCATTTCAGGGTATTGCAGGCCATTACGCTTAGAAATATCTTTGCACATGATATGAAACACTTCATATCGTAAGGCTTTCAATAGCGGCCGAAACACCGCAAACCGCCGTAAGGCCTGTTTCCGCTCATAAGGAATTTAATTGTTATGTATCTTGTTCGTAAGATCGGGTGTCCGTTTTCCTATATCGGGCACCCTCTTCCGTTTTTCCTGCTATTGCCACTCGCGCCGGTGCAGCCGCATTGAAAAAACGTTTAAATTTGCGGAACAATTCAGCATAAGGCTCAGAAATGAAAATACTTCATACCGCCGACTGGCACATAGGCAACACCTTTTTCGGCAACGACCGCGCCGAAGAGCACCGCGCGTTTTTCGATTTTCTGCTCAACACCATAAACAGCGAACACCCCGACGCACTGATAGTGGCGGGCGACGTGTTCGACACATCCAACCCGTCGGCCGAGGCACAGGCACTGTATTACAGCTTTCTGCACCGCGCCGCAAAAGAGAACGAGGGTATGCAGATAATAATCATAGCCGGCAATCACGACTCGGCGGGACGGCTCGAGGCGCCCGAACCGATACTGGCCGCCGACAACATAACCGTGCGCGGAAGCATACGCCGCGACGAGAACAACGAGCCCGACATGAACCGCATGATGATTCCGCTGCACAGGCGCGGAAGCGACGAATGCGAGGCAGTGTGCCTGGCCGTGCCTTTTCTGAGGAGCTACGAGCTTCCCGAAGGAAAATCGTTTGCCGACAGCATGGCGAAATTCTTCGGGAACCTTGCAGCCGAGGCACACCACCGCTACGGCAAACGCCTGCCTATGATACTTGCCGCACACTTCTACGCCACCGGCAGCGAAATAGCCGACGACGACCACAGCGAACGCATTATAGTAGGAGGCGAGGAAAGCGTGGACGTATCGGGATTCGGCCGCAACTTCGACTACGTGGCCTTAGGGCACATACACAAGGCCCAGAGCGTGGGCGGCATGGAAAACGCGAGATACTCCGGCTCGGCCCTCCCCATGTCGTTCAGCGAAAAGAACTACCGCCACGGCGTGGAGTGCGTGGAACTAAACAACGGGGACGACATAACGATAACATCCATACCTTTCAGTCCGCCACACCCGCTGATGAGCATTCCCGCCCGAGGCGCACTGAGCATAGAGCAGGCCATAGACGAGATTGACCGGCTGCCGGACGCCGGCAAGCACGAGCCTCGCACGAATTTCCCCTACGTGGAAATAAAAATCGACGCCACAGAGCCCGACCCCGCAATACCGAACAGAGTAAAGGAACGCTTTGAAGGAAAGGCGGCGATACTCTGCTCGATAAAACGCGTGGAAAAAACAGCTGTCGACTACAAGGAACTCGAAATAAGGACTTCGGAACAGCTGCGGCGGCTTACACCCCGCAGCGTGGCACAGACCATATACAAAAAACGATTCGGAGGCGAAGAAATGCCGGCCGAACTTCTCGAAATGCTGCAGCAGGCCGAACAGGCCGCAACGACAGCCGAGGAAGAACTGTAACACTCCCGAAAATGATAATCCGAAAAATATACATCCGAAACATAACCTCCTTTAAAGGAGAACATACAATCGACTTCACGGCCGAACCGCTGCGCTCGGCAGGACTTTTCGCCATTACAGGCGACACGGGAGCGGGAAAGTCGACCGTTCTCGACGCAGTGTGCCTGGCACTCTACAACCGCGCCCCGAGATTCGACGACAGAGAGCAGCTGAAGTACATAACGGGCCAGTCGCCCGACACCGACATCGAACTGCGCGGCAGCGACACGCGCAACGCGCTCCGGCGCGGCGCGAGCGACGGAATGTGCAGCGTGGAGTTCTCGACAAACGAGGGAACGTTCCGCGCCACATGGCAACTGAGAATAAAAAGAACCGGACGCTACGCCCGTCCGGAGCAGACGCTCGAGCAGCTCTCCCCGAACCGCCGCACGGTAAACCCGCAGGACTTTGCCCGCGAGGTAAAGAGAATCGTGGGGCTTGACTACGAACAGTTCACACGCACGGTAATACTCGCACAAAACAGTTTCGCGAATTTCCTCAGAGCACACCAGAACGACAAATCGGCACTGCTCGAGAAAATAACCGGCACGGAAATATACGCACTCGTATCGAAAGAAGTCTACCGCCTGAATCAGGAAGCGCAGAAAGCATACGACGTGAAATGTTCAGAACTCAAGGGCCTCACCGCCGGACACCTCGACGACGCCGACCTTGCACGCCTGGAAAACGAACGTCATCTGCGCGAATCGTCGGCACAGGCAACCGACGAACAGCTGAACTATCTGAAAAAACAGCTCGCCTGGTATGACGAATACGACAAACTGTCGGACGAACTCGAAAAGGCAACCGAAAAATACAACGAGGCAAACCGTCATTTCATAGAAATGCGCGACCAAAGGGAGAAACTCGCACGCTACGATGAAGTGGTAGCCGTGAAAAGCAAGTTTCTTTTCCTGAAAGAGGCCGAAAACCAGAAAAACATCAGCAAGGAGAAAGCGGAAATATACCGCGAACAGGAAAAAACGAAAGAAAAAATATGCACTGCCGCAGCAAAAGATTTCGACGAGGCTAAAAACTCGCTGAAAAAAGCAGAAACACAGCTCGAACAGCAGCTCCCTTCGCTGAAAAAAGGACATGACCTGAAACGCGACATACTCTACGACAAAAACTCCATAAACGAACGGCTGAATAAAATAAAAGAAGCCGAAACATACGCCACCGCACGGAAAAAAGAACAGGAAGCAAAGCTACAGGAACTGGCAGCGGTAAAAAAACAGGAGGATATTTGCGAAAACATCCTGCAGGAACTTTCCGTACATCAGAAAATGCTGGACCAGTCGGCCGCGATAATCGAAAAACTCAAGATATATTCGGCAACACAAACCGCAGGCGCACGCTTGAATGCCGAACAGCAGAACCTGCAACGCGAACTCGACAATCTGCGAAAGGAATCATCCGGCATAGACGCCAAACTGAACGTTCTGTCGCAGAAACAAAAATCGCTCGCCGAGCAAAGAGACGTGTGCAAAACGAGAAATATCGGCCTCGAAGGCGACGTGCTGCAAAAAAGCTACGACACGGCGTTTTCGCTCCAGGAAAAGTTGCGGGGAGCACGCAAACTGTGGAAGAACATATCCGACGAATACTCCGAAATAGAGGAACTCGAAGACCTAAAAAGACGAACCGCAACCGCACTGTCCTACCTGGCGCGCGACACAGCCGGAATGGAAAAAGAAATCGCTCAGCTGCACGAAATCTACGACGTTCGCCTGAAAGCCTACATGCTCAGTCAGAGCGAAGACATCAAAGGTCTGCGCCAGGGCCTCAAAGAAGGCGCTCCCTGTCCGGTATGCGGCGCCACACATCACCCTTACCACACCGAGACGGAGCAGCATTTCGGCGAACTGATGACGCTTATCGAAAAAGAATTCCACGAAACAGAGGCGCAACTCAACCGCAAGACCGGCGAACTCAATGAAATGAGACAAAAACAAAGCGCCGACGAGGTGCGCCTCCGTTCCATAGAAGAACAGACGGAAAAAACACGCGTGCTGCTCGAAAACAACATAGCCGAATGGCGGGAATACTCAGCTCTCGACCCTTCTTTTGCCGACTGTTCCCGAAACGTAAACCGCTCTGCAAGGCGTATAATGATAGAACAGATTGCCGACAACGCCGACCGCACCGTAAACAACGCCAAAAACCGACTCGACGAGTATAACAAGAACCGTAACACCATAGAAACGCTCACCGCGGAAATAGAAACGCTCGGCAATCAGACCGACGAGCTGCAACGTCTGCGCTCCAACCTACTCCGCAATATGGGACAGGTGGAAAGCCGCCTCGAAAAAGCCGCCGAAGAAGCCAACGGCAACAGCGCCACCGAAAACGAGCTTTATTCCGACCTGGAGAACCTTATCACGATTTCGAACTGGCACACTCTGATACGCGACAACGCCGAAGAATTCGTGGGCCGGATAATAACAATGACGAGCAACCGGAAACACAACCTCGAACTGCTCCAAAAACTCAAAGCACGCCACGCCGAGGGGGAACACAATATAAAACTTCTCAACGAAATGCGTGACGATTCCGAGCGCAGCATACAAAAACTGCGCGACGAGATTGAAACGCTGAACGTTTCGATAAACGACAAGCAAAATATCATTTCCGGCATGTTCGGAACCGAAGATCCCGACGAAGCCGAACAGAAAATGAATCTCGCCGTGAGGATTGCACGCGAAAACTTCGACAGGAAAAACAAACTTCTGCAGGATAACGACGGAATACTGCGCGCTATACGCCAAAAGCGCGAAACCGCCGAACAGAATGCGGCCGAACAGGAAGCCAGCGCCACACAACTGCGCGACGACATAGACCGCTGGATTTTCACTTTCAACAACACTCACTCGCCGGTGCAATTCGGCGAGCTCGAGCGCATTTTCAAGGAAACATGCAACTGGAACGAGCTGCGTTCTAACGTAGACAAGGCAAAAACGGCCAAAATACTGACAGAAGATCACCTGAACGTGGCGCAATGCAAACTCAGCGATCTGCAGGCGCAGCCGCAACATCCCGACAGGGCTACAGAAGTGCGCAGCACGATAGAAAAAGAAATAACACGTCTCGAATCCCAGAAAGAAGAGACCGGCAAAGCGTTGAACGAAATCCTTTCCCGTCTGCACATACACGAAGTAAGCGTGGCCAAAATAGCACAATTCGAGCCCGAACTCAAAGCTATGGAGAAAAAGAAAAGCGACTGGGCAAAGCTGAATGCGCTCATAGGCTCGGCCGACGGCAATCTGTTCCGCGTACAGGCGCAGTGTTTTACGCTCAGACTGCTTGTAGACCATGCCAACGTGCAGCTGGCGAACCTCTCCCCGCGCTACCGGCTGCAATGTATTCCCGACTCGCTCGGACTGGAAATCATAGACCGCTACATGTGCGACAGGAAACGCCCCGTATCGAGCCTTTCGGGAGGCGAAACGTTCGTCGTAAGCCTCGGTCTTGCCTTAGGACTTGCCTCGCTTTCGAGCAGCAACCTTTCAATAGGAAGTCTTTTTATTGACGAGGGCTTCGGAAACCTCGACGACGAAAGTCTTGCAATGGTGATAAAATCTCTCGGAAACCTGCAAAGCTCACAGGGACGCAAGGTGGGAATAATAAGCCACACCTCGCAGATTCGCGAGAGCATTCATCCGCAAGTGCAGGTGATAAGGCAAAAGAGCGGAGAATACAGCTACATACGCATTTCGGGCAACTGAACGCGGCGCAACATACGGCGTGCAGCGCAAACCGCAAGTCACAAACAGACAAGCACGCACAACTCCGGAGCCGACGTTTGCACCGCCTCAAAAAATATGTCTGAGATATTTTAAAATATGTCAGACATATTTCAAATTATCTCAGAGATAATTTTTCCTACGTGCGGGAGGTTTTCACCGCAATGAAACGCATTTTCCATTTTTCCTGAAAACATCAGCAACTTTCATTATATAACAGGCCGGACGAGCACAAAATAAAAAAATTGCGGTGCAATCCCCACTAACCGCACCGCAACAACACTTAATCCATTTCCCGCTGCCCCAAAATGCGCGGAGCCGGCATTCTAATAATAGTCCTCCGGAATCACTCCGTCATAAACGCTTTTAGGCACCCACTCTATATAATCTATGTCGAGATGTGCGGTAGGATTGTCAAGCACGTTTTTAAAACGCAGATAATACCTCGTATTTCCTGCAACCGACCCGCGATAGATGATATGGCGCAATTTATGAAGTCCGAAGCCGCTGTTACGTCCGCCCACAGTGGCCGAATAGCTAAAGTCGCCATAACAATTGGAGCCTTTCATTACATCGTGGTTTCTCATGTTGCGTTCAAGGCGTGAGTTCTCGTAACGATCGTCGGTGTCAAGAAAATACTGTATCCACGGTGTGTTTTCCTCATATCTCATATCGAGCGGCAAGCCAATAGCAGTAAGGTTGTTCTTGTCGGTTCCGAAATAAACCTGCATCATACCGCATGTAGACCCATTGCCTACGGCTATACGCAACTCGTAGGTTCCGTAGTTAGGAACGAGCGGCAGACGGTATGTCACGTCATAAGGTCCCTCGAATATCGGTTCATCCTGCTCATAAGCACGACAGCCTACAGCAGCATAAACCTGGTGTATGACGAGACAGGTCTCTTCGTTGAACGAAATTCCCGAAAGGTATCCGCACGGAATGAAGTAGAAATTCTGATTAGGCAGCGCGCGCAGACCGTTGGTAAAGAGTTCCGGCTGAAACGAAAGAGCATCCCAACGCATACGTTCGTTCAACACTTTTCCAGGTACGTCATTATCATAAACAAGTACGTCGTCGATGATGTAATAAAACCCGTTGAGAGCCTGAATGTCGCGCTGTCCGTTGTCGGGATAGACAAGTACTCCCTTGCGTGGAACGCTTATTTCCTCATAAGTGTCCCAATCGTACTTGCTCACATATCTGTTTATGCGTTTCCCCTCGGTGTGCTCGCCCTCCATAACCTTGATAATGCGGTTGTCCTTGCCCATCGATTCGTAATATTGCATTTTGTTTATTCCGAAGCGGTCGGGGTTTGATAACGAGTATCCCGTTTCGTTGTAATGAATCACGAGCTTGTTGTACGACAAGGCGCCGCGTATCAGGTGGTACCCCACAAACTGGTTCACGGCGTTGTCGGGACTTGTAAGGTCGTTGCTCGTAGCCAGCGGGTAATAGGTGCGGCACGCCTCGTTTACCCTTTCCATTATCTCGCTCCAGTTAACGATATTTCCGTTTTCGCGTTTTATGGTAATGCCCCAGCGGCTGCACAGCAACGAGTCTGTTTCGACGAAAGCCGTATATCCTAAATAACGGTGCTGGGGATAAATTCCCGTCCATGAAGGAGAATACCCGTATTCAGGCTTTACCTGTTCTTCGTATTCCTCGTCACGATATTCATTAAGGCTGTCGCGCCATGAAGTGACGAACAAAAGGTGGCCGAATATCTGAAAATTGTCCTGGCCGGCTATAAGATCGGGCAAAGAACTGGCATAAGGCATAACCACTCTGTTTACGACATGCAGCCACCCGTTGCCGGCTTCGTTGTCGGGCCTAATTATTTCGGAAAAGGCGTTTATAAAAATGCGCGCCCGCCCTGTGGTGTCTCCGGCAGCGAAACTTACGGTGACGAAGCGGTCGGCCATTGTCTTGTAATCGAACGCGCCTTCGCGAAAGCCGACAGTACTGTAACCCTCCTGCATGTCGGTATCTATTATACTGTTGAAAACTATCTGCTGTGCCAGCGAATCGGACACCTCGTCCACATTGTAGCCTGTGGTTTCATAAATCGAGTCGACGAAATGCTGTACGGCATCGTTTGTAGGCGCGAAAACCGTATAGTTTCCCCTTGTTTCGAGAAGATGATCCATCGTCGAACCTTTCTTTCCCGAGCGTGCTTTTTTAAGGAGTGAATAATAATATCCGAGGTCGGGATCTTCCTTTACCAAATCGGTAACCGTACTCCCGTCGAATACGTAAAGATTCGAATCGTCCACATCATCGGAACACGAGACCATAGTCGACAGGCATGCAAACATTGCCCACATGCAAAAGACAGTTGTAAAATACCGAATGATTGTTTTCATTAAACAGTTATGACGCACCGGCCGTGTTATCGCGTCTGCCGGCGGCGGTACGTTCATTACGCCTTGCAACGCTTATACATTATTCCGATTCAACTACACCGCCGTTTCAACAACTTTCAAAGCGGCTTTAAGTTTATCTGTACAATTACGTTCAATTGCACGTTCCAAAATTAAATGTTTTTTGATTTGAGATACTATTCTTAACTTAAATTTGTTTGGAAAGCGTTTTTATATTTTTAAATACACATTCGAATAGAGAATTTACACTGCAAAACGAGAAATACTCTGCCATTCGGGAACAGCTGTGCAGGTGTATTTTTACCGGCTTTGGAGAAAATCAGCGGGAGAAAGATTTAATTTCAAATTATATTTTCACAAAAAAAATTTTTTTCTACACGATAAAAAACTTCCCGCAGATAATTGAAAATGCAAGGCACATAATTCAAAATATGTCTGAGATAATTTAAAATATCTCAGACATATT